>VOFJ01000434.1_pt1 | contig 52000 bp, 87 predicted proteins | sample 5384081 | NCBI WGS metagenome assembly VOFJ01 (sample SAMN12384729, study PRJNA508395) | human gut metagenome | isolation source: healthy gut I | host: Homo sapiens | reverse complement strand
TATACCTTGCCGCCCAGTAATTGTAGTCGGAATTTGACCGGTTGACCGTGATTCTTTTTGCATCTTTTTTTATAATCATTCCCTTTGTGACATGTCCGCGTTCTTTTGCAATTTCAATTTTTCTGCTCAGCCCAACTTTTCTTTTGGCTAAAAACTTCAGATCAATGATGTACAGTGGTATCAGCGATATAACGGCTACAGTTACCTGCCATGGATACTGGCGGATGGCGTTGATGATTTCTTTAAATTCCATGATTTCCCCCTTTTTTGCTTCCTATAAGGAAGCGGTTTTGAACACTTTCCCGGTACTGCCGTCTCTTATGCGGTCAGACCATGGAAAGGAATATGGTCTTTGCATCCTTTATTATAGGAAAAAAGGGATTATTTGGCAATAAAAAACAACTGTAAACGTTTTTTCATATATTAGGCATATCTATCTGTACATTTCATGAAAGCATAACGACAATTCAGAATAAAATCCCCGGATTTATTTGTCCTTAAATCCTGTAAAATACGGCATTTTTAGAAAAATTATATTCATACCAATTATGTATGAATATAGGGAAATAAAACGCAAAGGGTGAAAACGATTTCACGTTTTGCCTTTGTCATTTCCATAATGCCGCGTATATAATGCAGGCAACAACAACACAGGGAGGTGTGGAAATGGAAACATCAAACATTATAGAAGTCACCCATTTAAACAAACAGTTTCTGGTGAACAAACAGCCGATGGAGGTGCTGCATGACATCAATCTGCAGGTAAAAAAAGGAGAATTTATTACCATCGTGGGGCACAGCGGATGCGGAAAAAAAGCACACTGTTGAAAATTATCTGCGGACTTGTTGATTATGAGGATGGACAGGTGGAGCGCAATGGACACCCGGTTACAGGGCTGAGGACCAAAATGTGGAATGGTGTTTCAGGATCATCGCCTGCTTCCGTGGCTGAAAATAATAAAAAGATAATGTAGGATTTGGTCTTGGGGATCTGCCAAAGCAGGAACGGGAGGAAAAAGTAAGAAAACATCTCGAGCTTGTAGGGCTGGCGGGATTTGAAAACAGTTATCCGAGTCAGTTGTCCGGCGGTATGTCACAGCGTGCCGCAATTGCCAGAGGGCTGGCAAACAATCCGACGATCCTGCTTCTGGATGAACCGTTTGGTGCGCTGGACGCTTTGACAAGAATCCAGATGCAAAAAGAGATTCTCCGGATTCAGGAAAAAGAGGGCACGACGATGGTCATGGTAACACATGACATTGACGAGGCAATCTACCTGGGAGACCGAATCGTGGTAATGTCCGCAAGACCGGGGGAGATCAAAGATATCATAGAAGTTGACCGGGCAGCGGCGGGAAAGCGCAGCGGAGCAGAGTTTGCTGCATATAAAAAAGAAAATTTATGATTATTTCTTTGAAGACAGTGATGAGAAATATGAAGTTGAGTATGTGATTTAAGGGGGGAGGAAAATGCGAGTAAAAAAAAAATTGGTATTAGGATTTGTAATTCCAATAGTAATTCTTGTTTTGTGGTATACGGCAACGACATTTATGAATGTTCCGACAACAATTTTACCAAAGATAAGAAATGTTATTGTGACAGCTGTTGATATGTCGAAGACAGGACAACTTCCGGTAGATTTAGGAATCAGTATTGGGCGTGTGGTTAAAGGATTTTTGGTATCAGCAATTGTAGGAGTTGTATTGGGATCTGCGATGGGAATGTCAGAGACTGCCAAAGAACTGTTACTTCCGATAATTACTACCATTCGGCAGATTCCAATGATAGCATGGATTCCACTTATTATTTTGTGGGCAGGAATTGGGGAAGCATCTAAAGTTATTATTATTGTAATTGCAGCAGTTTTTCCAATTCTTGTAAATACGATGAGTGGAATTACTGGAACTCCAAAAGGATATGTAGAAGTGGCCAAACTTTACAAGTTGGGAAGATGGCAAACGTGTTTACAAAAGTATTTTTGCCGCATGCGTTACCACAGATGCTTGTAGGGCTTAAGTTGGGATTGGGGGGTTTCTTGGATGGCCGTTGTTGCTTCAGAGCTGATTGCAGCAACTTCTGGTATTGGATATCGAATGAACGAAGCACGCAGCCTCATGCGATCAGATAAAGTTATCGTTTGCATGATTGTTATTGGAATTGTTGGAATTCTGATGGATAAGGTAATCAGTGTTATTTTTGAAAAAAAATAACACCTTGGATACAATTAATGAAAAGAAGGCATAGGAGGATATGAATATGAAAAAGAAAAGTATGATTTTAAGTGCAATATTAGTGACAGTTCTGGCGTTCACAGGATGCAGAAATACGCAGACAAACACAAGTAATACAACAAGTGATACAGATGGTTCACAGCAGAGCAATGAAAAAGTTATTAGAATCGGATCGCCGACTACAGATGGCACACAACTTGTCGAGAATGCAGGGCTTGCATACAAGTTGGTTGGGGGTATTTGGATGAAGAATTAGAAAAAGTTGGATATAAAGCAGAGTATGTATGTTGGGTTTGCACAGGGCGGAACAGCAATTAATGAGGCATTTGCATCGGGACAGTTAGATGTGGCTTTTTGTTGGAGATGTGCCAGAAATAATTGCAAAAAAGCAATGGGCTTGAAGTCGAGTTATTTGCAAATTTAAATTCAGAAGCTGAGATGGGAATTGTGGCAGGAAAAAAATTCCGGAATTAAAAAGCCAACAGATTTGAAAGGGAAAAAAAGTAGTAGCTGCTTATGGAACGGTGACACATGTATATTTGAACAATCTTTTACAGGCAAATGGTTTATCACTGGATGATGTAGAAGTAATCAATGATATTGCAAATGGTGGAACTTTAGTTGCATCTGGAAATGCAGATGCGGTTGTTTCTACAGGTACAGGTGTATGGCAGATGAGTAATTCAGGAGTAGGAGACATATTGACAACATCGCAGGGGGATGCAGAGTTATCTTCTCTCTCAGTTTTTTTTGCAATGGGAAGAATAAGTTATTTGAAGGATAATCCAGATGCAGCAGAGGCGATTATTAGAGCATTGCGGAAGTCAAAAGAATATATTGAACAAAATCCTGAAAAAAAGCATATGAAACTCTTGCAACATCGGATAATCCAAAAGAGTTGTATGAAAAGATATATCCGAAGGAACTTGGTTTTGATAATTTTGATCCACAAATTAAGCAAGAACAGATAGATCGTCTGAATTCACTTGCTGAATTTTTACTTGAAATGGGACAATATCAGAGAGTGTGGATGCAAAAAGTGTAATAAACAACGATTATTATGAAGCAGCAAGTAAAACGTTTACAAAATAACAGGAGGACATATAAATGGCAGAATTTAATGGAACAATCGGAATCACAAAAGAAGATTCCATCAGTAGTTATAAACCGGAAAAATCTTTAAGTAACAGACCAAATATCATGTATATTGTTCTGGATGATATTGGATTTGCGCAGCTTGGATGCTATGGGTCTACCATTCATACACCAAATATTGACAAACTGGCAGAAGGTGGCCTGCGTTACAATAATTTTCATACGACAGCAATCTGCTCCGCAACCAGAGCTTCGCTTTTGACAGGTGCAAACCATCACAGCGTAGGCGTATCTACGGTTGTAGATACACTGGATGGAAGTTTCCCAAACCAGACAGGTTATATGAATCCGTCATATGCAACGACAGCAGAAGTATTAAAAACATTTGGGTATACCAATTTTGCTGTTGGCAAATGGCATCTGACACCATTTAATGAGGAAACAGATGCGGGAATCCGTTTCAGAATTGGCCACTTGGAAAAGGTTTTGACCGTTTCTATGGATTTATGGAAGGATATACGGATCAATATACACCGGATCTGGTAAAAGATAATGAGCGCATCCGTGCACCAAAGACACCGGAAGAAGGATATCATTTGTCGGAAGATTTAGCAGAACAGGCCATTCGCCTGGTTAACCGTCAGCATATGGTATATCCGGACAATCCGTTTTTCCTTTATTTTGCATTGGGGGCAGGGCATGCACCGCATCAGGCACCGAAGGAATATATAGACCATTATAAGGGAGCGTTTGATGCAGGCTGGGATGAAATCCGTGAGCAATGGTTTGAAAATCAGAAACGCCTTGGTGTTGTGCCGGAAGATACGGTTTTAAATCCAAGAAATGAGTTTGTAAAACCTTGGAATGATCTGACGGATGATGAGAAAAAAAGTATATGCAAAATACATGGAAGTATATGCAGGATTTTTAGAACATGCAGATGCGCAGATTGGAAAAGTAGTAGATTATCTAAAAGAAATCGGAGAATTTGAAAATACCGTTATTGTACTGCTTTCTGATAATGGAGCCAGTGCCGAGGGTGGAAAAAAAAACGGTAGGGTAAATCAGGAAAAATCATTGAATCTGCTGGAAGAGACCAATAATGTAGAACTAACATTAAAACATTTAGAGGAACTGGGAAGTAGCACATATTCAAATCCACATTATCCAGTTGGTTGAAGCCAATGCAGGAAATACACCATTTCAATGGTATAAGTCCTGGGTACATTCCGGTGGAGTAAAAGATCCATTGATTGTGAGTTATCCGAAAGGGATACATGCGAAAGGGGAAATCCGTAACCAGTATTTGCATGTAATTGATATTGCACCGACAATTCTGGATATTCTTGGCGTAGATAAGCCGGATCATATTAAAGGGAATTGCGCAAAAACCATATCATGGGGCAAGTTTTGCAGGAACATTTGATGATGCAGAGGCACCGGATGTCAGACATATCCAGTATTATGAACAGACCGGAAACCGTGGAATCTGGAAAGATGGATGGAAAGCCATCACAAATCATATTTATGACAAAAGATTATATAAATGAAACGTGGAATTGTATCATGTAGCAGAAGACTTTTCGGAGTCAGAGAATGTGGCAGAACAATATCCGGATAAGTTAAAAGAACTTATTGCCTTTATGGTATGTGCAGGCAGGAAAATATGGCGTCTTACCATTGGGAGATGGACATATCTGACGCAAAAGCCGGAAGAACTGCTTAATGTCGTTAAAGAAAATAAGTTCTATATTGAGCCACAGAAATTTAGTTATCATGGAGTATTGCATCCGTTAGATATTACGACAAAAACTATGTTTAATCGTAGAAATCATAAGATTACGGTTCAGATTGCACATGAACCTGATCAGGAAGGAATATTGTATGCAGCGGGAAACCGTTTTGGAGGTTATGTTCTTTTCATTCAGGAAAATCGATTAAAAATATGCTTACAATTATCACAGGGAACAGGTATTTGAGGTGACATCTTCTGATCCATTGCCAGAAGGAAATGTTACTGTGCAGGTACAGTTCCGATTAACGGATAAAGGTACAGCCGTTGCAGAGCTATGGGTAAATGGCAAACCACAGGGAAAGACAGAAATTACAGGCTTTATTTTCATGATGGAAACACATGCATACCTTGAAAGATGGAGGGACATCTCCTATTATAGATGATTATAAACTGCCTTTTGAGTATCCATCACCGCTTTTACAGGTGGAAGTTGAAGCAGCAGGATTTTGGGCAGATAAAAAAGAATTAGAGGAACAATTTTTCCGTATTGACTAAACACAAGGAGGAACCACTATGCCAGCAGCCAGTATCTTAATCAAACCCGCATCCGCCAATTGCAACATGGATTGTAAATACTGTTTTTACAAATGTCTCAGCAGTCACAGAGAGGAATACAGTAAGGGATTCATGAAGGAAGAGACCCTGGAAACCCTTGTCCGGGAAGCAATCGCGTATGCGGACGGCTCACTCACCTTTGCTTTTCAGGGGGTGAGCCAACGTTGGCAGGGCTGGATTTTTTTCTCAAAAAGGCAGTGGAACTGCAGCAGAAATATAACAATAAAAAAACTGCAGATCGAAAACACGATACAGACCAATGGTCTGCTGATAGATGAGAAATGGGCGCGTTTTTCTGGGAGAGCATCGTTTTCTGGTAGGGTTGTCGCTGGATGGTCCAAAAGAAAATGCATGACAGGTATCGCAAGGATGCCGGAGGACAGGATACATTTGCGAGGATCATGCATTCCGTGCAGCTGCTGGAGCAGTACCAGGTGGACTATAATGTAGTGACGGTCGTTACCAATGACACGGCAAAACAGGCTTCATTTCTCTATAAATTCTGGAAACGCAACCATTATCCGTTTGTGCAGTTTATCCCATGCATGGATGAGATCAAACGGCAGGATGGGACGCAGGAGCGCAGCATTTATGCGGTGGAATCGGAGCAGTATGGAAAATTTCTGTGTGAGCTGTTTGATCTGTGGTATGCGGATTTTGCCGCAGGGGAGGCGATGAATATCCGTATGTTTTCCAATCTGGCACAGATGGCGGCAGGATATCCGGCAGAGGAATGTGGAATGAACGGCTGCTGTAACTGTTATTTTGTGGTAGAAGGAGACGGAAGTGTGTATCCGTGTGATTTTTATTGCATGGATGAGTGGAAACTGGGAACCGTGAACGATGGATTTGTACAGATGAAAACTTCTGAAAAAAGCAAAAAGCATTTGTGGAGGCTTCCAGACCGGTCTGTGCAACCTGTCATGAATGTCCGTATTTTCTCTGTGCAGAGGCGGCTGCCGCAGATGGCGCGAGCCGTTTGTGGATGGAAAGCCGGGGCTGAATCAGTTGTGTTCTGCATACCGGATGTTTTTTGCGCATACGGCAGAACGCATGGAAAGGCTGGGCGCATATATCCGGCAGAAATATGCGGGAAGTGGAAAATAGAAAAATACTTGACATAAACACCTATTAAACATAGTATATAACTAGGAAATAAAACGGAACTGTATTGCCATAAAGATTGGATGGTTGGAAACACTTAGAACAGATGCTATGCCAGAAAGCGCACCGCAGGGGAGGAAAACGTGTGATATGTCAATCAAGGAAATTGCAGAAAAAGCGGGTGTATCCCGTGGCAACGGTTTCCCGTGTACTCAATAATCCGAATTACAAATGCTCTTCTCCGGAAGTGCGTGACCGGATCTGGAAAGCGGCGATTGCACTCAATTATACGCCGAACACAGCCGCCCGCAATCTGAAAATGGGGATACAGAACACCGAAAAAAAAGGTTTATTATATCGGAGTGCTCATGACCCGGATGGAGAAAGCAACAACAGATCCGTTTTTTAATGAACTGTTGCGGGTGATTGAGAGTGAGATCCATAAACAGATTGCAATCCTGACCAAAGTATGGTATATGCCGCTTTTTTCCAGTGACAAAAATGCCGGCGCGAGAATCTCGACCAGATCATTGATGGAATGTATGAGGAAACTGACCAGAAATGTGATGGTCTGATTATTATTGGGAAGTGCAATAAAGAGGCATTAAAGAAGCTGAATCAGAAGTACAAAAGTGTTGTTTCGGTGAACCGGAATTCCACCAATTATGAGGTGGACGAGGTGCTCTGTGACGGGCAGAAGGTTGCCATGATGGCGGTGGAATATCTGATCTCACTGGGGCACCGCAGCATTGGGTATGTGGGTGACTGCTATAATGAGGCGCGTTATCGTGGATATCTGGAAGCGTTACATAAACATGATATGGAGCCGGAGGCAGCGTATATTATGCAGACGGGACAGACCGAGGCGGAAGGGTATGAAGCCATGCAGAAATTTCTGCAGTCGGAGGACCGCCCGACGGGAATTTACTGTGCAAATGATATTACTGCGATCGGGATGCTGAAATATCTTGGCACCAACAAAAACCGCTACTATGTCCCTTCCATCATAGCAAGTGATGATATCGAGGAGGCACAGTATACCCGCCCGATGCTGACTACGGTGGGGCTTCCAAAAGAAGAGATGGGAAAATTTGCGTTATACCTGTTGATCGACCGTATGCGTGGTGGACATAAAAGTGTTGTGCGCACGGAACTGGAAGGAAAACTTATGATTCGCAATAGCTGCACGGCCGCCGATGAGGGTGGATGGAGCGATTACTGTATCTGAATCTGCAGGGGGAAAACCCTGCTGGTTCGGGCTATATTTCTGACGCTGTGGCCGCCGGTAGGGCATAGGTTTGCAAAACCGAAGTTGAGGGTTCGAATCCCTCCAGTGTCATTTTGATATAATATGAAATTGTAATTCAAATCCGAATCCGCTATACTATAGCCATAGTATGGCGGATTATATTTTGTGGAGGTTCATATGGTATGTAATTTAAAATTGCCAGTGGGAATTGACAGTTTTGAAAAAATCAGAAAGAATGAATTTTATTACATTGACAAGACAAAGCTTATAGAACAGTTGGTGGAAACAGGAGGAGAAGTAACGCTGTTTACGCGTCCACGTCGCTTTGGAAAGACATTAAACATGAGTATGCTGAAGGCTTTCCTTGAAACAGGTGCGGATGTGTCATTGTTTGAAGGCTTATATATTGCAGAAAACAAAGCACTTTGTGACGAATATATGGGGAAATATCCTGTTATTTTTCTATCCCTAAAGAGCGTGGAGGGATTGAATTTTGAAGCAGCAAAGTACCGTATTACGGAATTGATAGGAAGGGAGGCACAGCGTTTTGATTTTCTTTTGGAAAGTGACAACCTTTCTGACGATGAAAAGCTGCAATATAAAGCAATTACCGGGATGCAAAATGGAAAGTTTTCTATGGATGAGGATATTTTGGGTTCAAGTATCCAGATATTGTCATATTTATTATGCAGGCATTTTGGGCAAAAAGCTGTAATTCTTATAGACGAGTACGATGTACCCCTGGATAAGGCATTTGAGAATGGTTATTACCGGGAGATGGTCTCATTGATCAGGGGTCTTTTTGGAATGGCATTAAAGACCAATGACAGTCTGGCATTTGCTGTTCTGACCGGCTGCCTGCGCATTACAAAAAGAGAGTATTTTCACGGGGCTTAATAATTTTAAAGTGTTGTCCATCCTTGATCCAAGATTTGATATGAACAGTTTGGTTTTACCGACTATGAAGTGAAAAAAAAATTTTGGAAGATTATGGTCTGGCATCGCATTTTGAGGAGACAAAGGAATGGTATGATGGGTATCATTTTGGTAAGGCTGATATATATTGTCCGTGGGATGTCATAAATTATGTGGATCAGCTAAAGTATGACCAGACCACCGGATACAGGATTTCTGGTCGAATTCGAGCGGCAATGCCATAGTCCGAAGGCTTATAGATAAAGCGGACGTTTCCACAAAAAATGAGATAGAACGTCTGATTGCAGGGGAGAGCATTGAAAAGGATGTAGCACCGGAACTTACTTATGATGAGATTGATAAAAAGTATAGAAAATCTATGGAGTGTACTTTTTACAACGGGATATCTGACACACAAAAGCCGCACGGAGAGTGGAAAATACCGTCTTGTGATTCCAAACAGGAGGTTAGAAATCTTTTTGTTAAAAAAAAAAACGAAAAATCAGAGAGTGGCTTTCTGATGTGACGAAAAAATGACGGAGAGACGCTTGATAAGCTCTGCAATGCATTTGTAAATAAAGAATTGGAAAAAAATTGAGGAGATATTTGGTGATTATCTCTGGAATACGATCAGTATACGTGACACCGCAGTTGCCAAAGAAAAAGAAGGAAAATTTCTATCATGGTATTTTACTCGGTCTTTTTTAGGCTACAAGTCAAGCTGGCTTATAAAGTCAAATGCAGAGTCTGGAACAGGCTATAGTGACATCTTAGTGGAGGTTCCGACAAACAGAACCGGAATCGTAATCGAGCTCAAGTATGCTGAGAACGGGGATCTTGATGTGGCATGTGAAGAGGCTTTGAAGCAGATCAAAAAGAAAAAGATTATGTGGCAAAGCTAAAGCAGGATGGAATGAAAAATTTCATCAGGTATGGAATCGCGTGCTTTAAGAAGGTGTGCAAGGTTGCGCTTGGAGAATAATAGATTATCATTTGCTTCTTTTTTTTCTGTCATTGACTCTGGTTAAGAAAATCATAATTTTTAAAAAATGAATACTAAATTGCTTGACTTAATAAGAATGAGAATATATTATACTTATATAAAAATATTTTTGAAATAAGTAGCATATGCTATTTATATAATTGGGATGCAACTCCTGATTTCTCCGCTGCGGAGAGTTTAAATATGAGCAGAATTAAATTAAAGTTGCTTAAAAAGACTCTGAAGAGATTCAGAGTCTTTTTTGCATAAAAGGAGATTAATTTGTACAAAGCCGAAGAATTGTGTGGTCTTTTAATAAAACCCAAAATTAACGATATTGACCTGGATGTTTTGCAAGATTACTATAGAAAATTTTTAAATCCATTCATTTATCAATATGATATAACAGAAGGAAAGAAGCAGAAGTTCTATTCAATTAAGGTTTGATGAAGAAAACTTCTTGTCATTTGTTAGGAATTGAATCGATTGTAAAATATTCAGTTCCTAAAAAGAAAATATGTAATTATAAGGGGCAAGGAGGATGGGATTTTTTTTATACAGAATTCAGGTCTTTGTTTTAATGATCTGAAAAGATGAATAAGAGCAAATTTAAAAGCATAAAGGCAAAATTTGTTTATTTCTATCTCATGCCGGATATTTTAGAAAATCCGGTTGCAGTTAATTTTAAAAATCAAAATGTAGATCCACCAACAAAAATTGATTGTGATATTTTGTTTTATACAAAGGATGAAAATGCAATTATACATCTTGGAATAAAAAAGATGAGACATTGGGATATTACATTCCCAAAACTTTTTTTGTTGAGAAAATTGGAGTGAGTGGAATAGATAGTTACATAGACAAGCAAAAAAAGATAATAGCAAAAAAGAAAAACAGAATTATTATGTTATAGAGATATACTTTGTAACATAAATAAAGATCTTGTAGAGTGAAAATTGCAAATTCTGCTCGAACGGTACGCTCATTCTGAAATCGGCGGTACATTTATTCTGATTTAGCGGTATGCGTTCTATCAGATGAAAATTGAAAAATGCAGGTTCACAGAAAATAACATGGAAGTTTTCTAATGAAAAAGTCGTGAAGATTACTGCAAAGGGGAAAGTGCATTCGGTAGGTGCCGGTGGAGAAAGCTGTACAATTACAGCAACTGTTGGAAAGAAAATATTGAAATGTAAAAAGCACAGTTATGGACGTTCAGGATTATGGATTGAATAATTATTTGATCTGGTTATCCAATTGGACTTATACAGGATATGACATTAATGGGAAAAAAAGTAAATAATGTAATTCCGCAATATATGGAAGTGTTTAAGTATAAAGGAAAAAAATACTGTTATGTGATTGAAACGGAAGGTGGCAATCAGGGAACCAAATATGTGGCATACGATTATGATGTAGTTGAAATTGGAAAGAAATTGCCATCTTGTATGAAAAAAACCAATGTATGTTGTTTATGAAGATGGAAAAGATTCCCATCTGGCAAAAAAATTGCCAAAAGGCAAGGTGGGAGAGCAGGCAGTAAATATTCTATTGGATGCAAAAGGAAACTTAGTTATAGAAAAAGCGCGTAATTATACAAGTAAACAATGGAAGGCACGTTTGAAGAAATTGGGATATTAATAAAGTGCAATAGAAATCAGAATTACTTTGTTGAATTATGAAATGGTGTTTAACTCAAGAGTTAAACACCATTTTTTCGAAATACAGTCATCCTTGATTGTATTTTTATACCTACGGTTTCTTTTTGCTTTTTGGGGGCAAAAATCCTTCATGCCAGGAATAGCACCTCCGGCTACAGCCCAGAAATACAGGCTTGCCACACTGCAATACGGACTTAATCTCCGCCGGTATTTTTCGAACAGTTTGCGGTCAATTTTTCTGTGGTGATAAACCATCCGCATGCCGCGCTGGATTGCCAGATCACCAAAACTCAATACATTTGGACGCTGCATACAAAACAACAGAATCATTTCCGCGGTCCAGACACCAATTCCCTGTAAAGAAGATAATTCTTTTATGGCTTCTTCGTCCGATTTTTTCCAGATTCCGTCAATATCAAAAGTTCCGTCCTTTACTTTTCGGGCGAAATCGGTAATATACTCTGCCTTTTTGAAGGTAATTCCCAGTGACTGTAAATTGAAACTCCGGCACTCAGTATGGTATCTGCGTTAATGATACCATACTGATCCTTCATTCGTTTCCAGATGGTTGCCTGTGCTTTTGTTGAAATCTGCTGACCGATGATATGATGAATTACGGCTGAAAATAAATCGGTGTCAACTTCCCGTTCAATCATTCCGATTTTATCGATAATTTCTGCAAGGCGTTTATCTTTCTGTTTGAGGTATGTTATCTCTTTTCTCCGTATGCAAAAAACATTTTTATCGTCCTTTTTTAAACTGTATTGTAATAATTTACCATATTATTATATCACTTAACAGGACAATAAAATCATCAAAAAAGCATAGCAGAACCAAGTTTTTTTTGATGAAAAACGATCCGGAATCAAAGAAAATTTATTCCATTGTTGTTGTGGTGGGAATTGTTATCGTGATTGCTGGATTATTAAAAATATTTGTTTTCGGATAAGAAACTTCGAAACAGCGGTATCAGGAAAGGTGAAAAATCTTTATGGTACCGCTGTTTTTGTGTTAATTTTTATTTTAATTTTCGAGGAAAAGACACATAAAGAGATTTCTCCTTTTTCGCATGGCAAAAGTGAGTTATAATTATACAAGAGCAAAAAGTTTAAAACGCAGGCAGAAGGAGAAGAAGCAGATGAACATTCGAAGAGCAAACGAAAACGATATCCCAAGACTGATCGAACTGCTGGAGCAGGTGCTTCAGGTGCATGCAGATATCCGGCCGGATATTTTTATCCCGGGAACCACAAAATACACAAACGAAGAACTTGCACAGATGATAAAGGATGATATCAAACCGATTTATGTTGCAGCAGATGAGAATGACAACTGTCTCGGCTATGCATTCTGTCAGTTGCGGGAGCAGCCATTTTCCAACAATATGGTGCCGTTTACCTCGCTTTTTATCGATGATCTGTGCGTCGATGCAAGTACCAGAGGACAGCACATCGGAGAGAAGTTGTTTGTGCATGTAAAAAGAGGAGGCAAAGCGTTTAGGCTGCTATGAAGTGACGCTCAATGTCTGGGCGGGAAATACCTCGGCGGAGAAATTTTATGAAAAGATGGGGCTGAAAACCAAGGAGCAGCAGATGGAGTATATTTTATGATAAATATCCGAAGTGCAAAACAAATGGATCTTGCCCGGATTGAAACGATATACAACCACATTCATGATGAGGAAGTTGGCATTGTACCGTGCGTGTTTAACGGGATTTCGGATGTACAGCTTGTGTGTCTTGAAAAATACCGGCTAATCTAAAATACAACTTTAGATTAGCCGGTATAATTTTATTGATTTTGTATATATTAACGACTATAATAAAATTAGAGTTTAGATTAGCCGGAGGTTTGTTATGCCATATATACAAAGAGCGATAACGCCAATATTGAAACAAAGAGTGTCTACCAGCAAGTGCATGTTACTGGTAGGAGCCAGACAGGTCGGGAAATCAACACTTATAAAGCATGAATTCAAGGATTTTAACCGGGCAAATTTTGATGACAGACTGACAAGAATGCAGGCGAAGGAAGAACCTAAATTGTTTTTTTTTAAACAATCCACAGCCGCTTTTTATAGATGAGGTTCAAAAAGAAAGCAGTATTCTGGAAGATATCAAGCAGATTGCCGATGAATCGGATGAGCGAGGGATGTTTATTCTTTCCGGTTCTCAGAAACTTGAACTTATGAAAGGCATGAGTGAATCGTTGGCAGGAAGAGTGTCAATCTCAGAGCTTACCGGATTATCCATGCAGGAGATTTATGGTGTAAAAATTTAACCGGCATTTTATCCCAACCGATGCATATATCAAAGAACGTGAAAAAGAGATTGTAAAATATGACAATATATGGGAAATTATCCACAAAGGATCTTATCCCGAGGCTTTATGATATAGACAGGGACTGGCAAGAATATTATTCTTCTTACGTTGCAACTTATCTGGAGAGGGATATCAACGAACTGGTGGCGGCAGATGGTATTACATTTACCAAATTTCTGACGGCAGTTGCTGCAAGAACAGGTGAACTTCTCAATTATTCCAACATAGCAGGAGACGTCGGGGTAAGTGAGCCGACAATTAAGAACTGGATATCTATTTTGGAAAGAACCGGAATTGTATATCTGCTCCAGCCGTATAGTGCGAGCGCACTTAAAAAAGGCAATAAAGACACCAAAACTTTATTTCCGGGATACCGGACTGGCATGTTATCTTACCAGATGGCTTACTGCCGATACATTGAAATGTTCAGCGGTTGCAGGGAATATGTTTGAGACATTTGTAGTGTCTGAAATTTTAAAAATCCTATTCCAACGAGGGCAAAGATTACAGATTTAACATTTTTTTTATTACAGAGGGAAAGACAGAAATGCTTCCGGTGAAAAACGAAATTGATCTTGTGATAGAGGAGGATGGAGTCCTATATCCGGTCGAGATTAAAATGTCCGGCAATCCCAAGGCAAGTATGGGAGCAACGAATCAGGTATTGGATAAGGTAAGTGATAAAAAAAGAGGTCTCGGAGTTATTTTATGTCTGATTGATAAAAAGACATATTTAAGAGAAAATCTTGTAGCATTACCGATCGAATTTATATAAAAGGGGTGATCCCATGATGCTAATGTGTAAAAAACACACCTGTTTACGACATAGAGAATGAAAAAACATTAAATTATAATCTTCTTCCGGGGCTGATGCAGCAAAAAGGTGCAGACAATCACACCTTCACAAAATGGATGAAATACCGCTATTCCTCAGGTACCAACACGATAGCACGGAAATTAAAGGGCATCACATTCGGACAGGGAGCGCGTATGCGCATTAACCGTGAGACCAGAGCGTTGAGTTTCATCGACTGTTACTGGACAAAAGCTGAGGATGATTCGATAAGTTTTGAGGAGATCAGTCCGTATTACAAACCATTCTGGGACGGAAACGAAGAATTTACGGGACAGGCGGCACCGACACTCTACGTGGGTGGTGCACTGTCAAAGGAATGGAAACAGGACGGAAAGCTCTACAAATATGGCGATATTTCCGTGGAACTGCAATGTATTAAGCTTTGCAGGGAATGCGGAATTTCTGTAGAAAGAGCAGATGAGACAGACAGACGGAGGAATCGCAATTTCTAATATAACTTCCCCAAAGGTGATGCTTGAGCAGGCAGATCAGTCGGGAAGAATTGATCCGGATGATTTTGATGAGCAGACGATTATAGATCTGTTTGGAAAAGCCGGAGCGCAAATGCTTATTATAGATGCGATAATCGGAAATGGAGACCGGCATGCAGGTAATTTTGGCTGGATTAGAAATACGGATACCGGAGAGTATGTGTGCATGGCACCGTTGTATGACTTTGATCATGCATTAGACAGCACATTAGAGAGTCTGACCGGCTTTTAACAGATGCGGTTAAATTTTGTATGCCGTATGAGGATGAGATGGTGCGCATTGCGGGTATAGCCCAGGGATCGGAAAACGAAGTATTTAAGAAACGGGCACAGAGCATTATGAAGTTGCTTGATGCCGGAAAATGAGGTAGTGATGTACCTGAATTCGGAAATATTTTCTATGAAGCAAAAATCAGAAAACAATTGGTGCCTGACACAATAAACAACGGGCGAGACAGGCATAGAACAAAAGAATTATGCAGCTTTTTCCACCTCAAATTTCCAGATATGCCGGATTTGTGGCAAAAAGTCGATCCATATCCCAGTGTTTTTCGCTGTTTTTGGGGCTGTTGGGATCATTGACGACAACGCGTCCTTCGGAATCGATGCCGGTGAGAACAATGAAATGTCCACTATAAGTAAAATCTCCGGGCAGCATGGAGCAGATCATCGGGGTGGATGAGGTAAGATTTTGCCGGATATAATCGTTATTTATGGTTCCCTCTGTGGATGTAAGGCTACCCAGCTTTTTTGCACCTGCAGTCATCAGATCCCACGAAGTGCCCTGTCCACTGATATAATAACCCTGTTTTTGCGAAAATTGTGCCACTTTATAAGGATTCCACGTTGCTTTTCCAGTTAATCCGCAGATAACCATAGAAAGTGAAGTTGAATGCACAACCATTGACACCAAGGAAATTGCTGCCATATGTTTTGTACCCCCATCGCTTATCCCACTGGATGAATAGAGGAATGTTGTCTTTTCTTACTTCGTGTGACACATCAAGGTCAAAGGATTTGTTTTTGTATTTGTGATAATTTTCTACAAAATCGGTTGCTTCCGGATATTTTTGCTCAAACTCGATAAGAGAATCCGGGAGTTGTTCGTGCATGGCTGTTTCGTAGGATTGATGGGAATAAAATCCGATGATGATGAAAAATATTAAAAATAATGGTAGAAAAATTTTTTCTTTTGCGTTTCTTTTTTTTTTTTCTGTTTCATTATACGGTCTCTTTTCTTTTGTTTTCCTAAACGGATAGCTTAATCATAGCATATATGTTTTAAAATAAGTCTTAATATTTCTTAACAAATCTTAACATTTTTACAGAGTGATATTATGTTATAAAAATATGGTACAATACTATATAAATTAAATAATGCTTGATAAATGGGAGAAAATATGGATGAAATAACAATTTTGATTATTGAAGATGATGAAGATATCCGGGAAAGCGTAAAGATATTGCTGGAAAACGAGGGTTTTCATGTAATTGAAGCGGATAATGGAATGGATGGGCTGCACCAGATTTCAGAGGATACGGATCTTGTTATTTTGGACATTATGATGCCTGGGATTTCTGGCATCAAAACCTGTGAACAAATACGCAAGGTTTCCTATGTGCCGATTTTATTTTTTGACCGCAAAAAGCAGTGAGAATGATAAAATTATCGGATTTACAGCCGGGGCAGATGATTATCTGGTGAAACCATTTTCTTATGCAGAATTGCTGGCAAGGATAAAGGCATTGTTGCGTCGAAAACAGGTTTATACTTGTGGAAACATGAAAGAAAATGGACAAAATGTGTGGATAAAAAAAAAAGGAGATCTGAAGATCAATACTACAGGAAATAAAGTATTTTCAGGGGATGAGGAGATTTACCTGACGGAAACAGAATATGAAATTTTGTCATTAATGCTGAAATACAGGGGAAAAATTTTTTCCGTACAAAACATATATGAGAGCGTCTGGCAGGAGCCGTTTTTCAATAATTCTGCAAATACCGTTATGGTTCATATTCGAAAATTGAGACTGAAAATTGAAAAGAATCCGCAGAAACCGCAAATTATACAAACGGTGTGGGGGAAAGGATACCGCATTGAATAAACGAAAAAGAAAACATCTGATGGAAAAAAATGATCGGAATTCTGCTGTTGGGATTTTTTCTTGCACTGCTGTTGTTTTTTGCTTATATTTTTTATGGGAAATGGAGCATTAAACCGGTATTTTGAAAGTTCTATGTATCGAAGAAATGTTTCTAAGGAAACCATAGCAATGTTTCAGGAATATGTATCCAGACATCATCTGGCGGCTTCCGACACGGAGCGTATCCGGGAGTGGGCAAAAAGAAAACCATATTGGGTATTTTACGATTTCAAGAAAGCGCATGCTGCTTTACGATAATTATTACGCACTTCCAGTTGCCTTGGATCGTACAAAATCAGAGCAATTACACTATACATGGCAATATTTTCAAGAAGTATCGTTTACAGATGGGAATGCAGATGTATTTATATATGTGAATCGTGAGCGAAAGTATTATATCCTGGTAGATGTGGCTGCGGCACTTTGTGGTGTGCTGGTCTGGATTGAGTGTTTGCGTTTGGTGTAAGCGGATATGTACGGTACATCAGGCAATTGAGTGGGGAAGTAGCGAAACTGGAAGATGGATTATGGTCGGTGGATTTTACTATAAAAGGAGAGGATGAGCTGACAGATCTGGGCACGCGGTCTGGAGCATATGAAAACAGTTCTTTTGGAGAAGGAAGAAAAAAAAGAACGAAATATGAAAAAGGCACAGAATAAACTGGTTCTGGGGATAGCACATGATTTGCGGACGCCATTGACTGCATTAATGGCATATCTTGAAATTATAAAAAAGAGAACCCGAACACGATAAGGTGGAACTTTATGTAAAGAAAACAGTGGGAAAAAGCGATTCAGATTAAAAAATCTTTCAGATCAGCTATTTGAGTTTTTTCTTATCAATTCAGGGCAGCAGCCACAGATGGAAAAGTCGGAATCCATAGCTTTTTGTAATGGAGGATTACTGTTCGGAATTGTGCAATGTATTGCAGACAAATGGCTATACGGTTACACTGGGATGGAAACAGTGGGAGGAAGTAAAGATAAGTGTTTGTTATGATTATATCGGACGCATTATGAATAATTTGTTATCCAATCTTTTTGAAGTATGCAGACAAGACAAAAGAAATCCTGTTGGATATGGGAATTTGTCAGGACGAGTTTTTTCTTTTCCATTATGAATGCAGCGGCAAATAAAGAACAGGATCATAGAGGAACGGGAATTGGGGTTCATAATATTGAAATCATGATGGAGCAAATGCAGGGCAGATGCGAAGAAGAATGTGGGGAGGAGTCTTATCGGATCTGCCTGTATTTTCCATTAGAAAAATCAGAAAATTCATAAAGAGACTTTCACCTTCTCATTGATATTCAGGCAAAGATGTCTGAGGGAAAAATCGGCTGGTTATGAAACAAGACAGCAAGAACAGGAGCCACGGCTTGTACTCAAATCAGAGTACAGGTCGTGGCTTTTCATACTATGAAATTTAATAGCAACTTATAAATTTACTAATATCTTGTGATAAACGAGCAATTCTCCTAAAATGTATTTGAACCATTGGTGTCTGACACAATAAAAAGTATTACCGTGACTGCCCCTTGCGGTAGTACATGTAGGGAGTAGATCACCGGCAAAATGCACGGGAGGATGGCGAGCACCATAAGCACCCAGATATTCTGGAACGGCGTGGTGACGATCAGAAGGAGCCCTCCGATCACCATGCATTTTCCACCGAACCGGTGCGTGTGATACCAGTTATCGGCATCATTCAGCGCCCACGAAATGCGGAAGCCAATGGTGTAATTCGGCTTTACCGTCGGCAGGAAGTTGCCTAATATCAAGTATAAAACTCCGATGAGCAGCCCACAAAGAAAACCAATATCAAACTGATACCCTAAATTATACCCATAAACCGTGCTGCATACAATGATGGAAAATACCGGGCAGATCCACAGGACAATAAAGAATATTTTTTTTTGTTGATGCTATTTGCCTTGGGATCAATGTTCGTTGCGATCACGCATACCAGATGCAGGATCAGCATGATCACCGGAAGCCCGAACACTGCAAAAAAGCCTTGGATGAGTAGCCGTCCGGTTCGTTGCCTGTGCTCCAATGGGTTGCAACGGAATCCGGAAGCTGCTTCCACAAAAAAGCAATCCGATAAGGATCGGGAGCAGCGTCGCAATCGATGTGAGTAATATCATTTTTTTTATGTTGTCTGATCATGGTCATTTCCTCCTTTTTAATTCAGTGATCCATAGCATGATCTCCTCAAGCACGGTGGTGTTGAGCTCATAATAGATGAATTTTCCTTCCCGCTCGTCGCGGATCAGGTCTGCCTCCTTCAAAACGGACAGGTGCCGGGAAACCGCCGCACCGGAAATCGAAAAAATGGTCGCCGATCTCGCCCGCAGACAGCCGTGATTTCTTGAGCAGATTAAGGATTTCGCGCCTTGTTGGATCGGCAAGCGCGCGAAGCGTATCCTGCATTCCCAAACTTATCCCTCCTACGCTTAACATTTAACTTAATTGTTAAATGTATTATAACATAATACGTGTGGTTTGCAAGGGAAATTAAAGTGTTTTTTGTAATTGCTCCCATTCATGTTTTAATAATTGATATTCTAAGCGGGTTTTCATTTTACCATCGTGCCATTCATAATCAATATGCTCGGCTTCTTTTATTAACCCGTTTTTCTGCATAACCCTCTCGGAGCCCTTATTCTCTGCCAGACACCCGGTTGTAACTCTGTACACATTGTCTTGTGTGAAGGCATATTCCAGAACCTTCTTCAATGCCTCCGAGGTGTAGCCATTCCCCCAATGCCTCGGATATGTAAAATAGCCCAGATGGACAAGCTTTCCTACCGGAGTGTCGGCTTCAACCGTATACCCGATGCTGCCAACCTGTTCGTGCGTGTCTTTCAGCTCCATGTGACAGAAATAGAATTTCCGCTCCGGGGATTTCATGTCAGACAGGACTTCCGCGAAATCCCGTCTGGCTTCCTCAACGGAATGCAACTGTATGTCCTGCAGATAGTACATGGTCTCGGCATCCATTTTCAATCTGCTGTATGCCTCAAAATCCTTCTCTGTATAATCTCTTAAAATAATGCTCATGTGTGAAAAGTAACACAACTAAAATAAAGAAAAGACAGCCCACTATTCCGTAAAATAATGGAGTAATAGAGAAAACGTTTTTTCTATGCTAAAATAGGCATATAAAGTAGAATGACAATCAAGATATACAAGAAAGCACTTAAACTCTACCGTTTGTCATGTAATTGTATAGCTTACTTGCTAGAGTGCAAATGAGTATTTTGATAAGATTTATACACAAAATCAAAAGGAGGAACACATATGGAGTTCGCAGAAAAACTTATAACACTACGCAAAAAGTAGAGAATTAACACAGGAACAACTGGCTGAGCAGCTTAATGTTTCAAGACAATCTATTTCAAAATGGGAAAGTGGGCAGGTCATACCCGAAGTAGAAAAGATTGTTGAACTAAGCAAAGTATTCGATGTTACCGTGGATTATCTGTTAAAACCATCAGAGATAGATGAATTATCGGTTAAAACAGAAATTCTGGAACAACAACAGAAACAGATGTTAGTTAGGGAACCAGAAACGCACTCAAATTTCCAAAAAATATTATGTATTCGATTGGAATTTATTTGATTTTTTTTTGCGGTCTATTTCATTGGGCATTTCTATTTTGAAATATGGAATGCTTCTGTAATTTTGCGGAATTACTCATTGCAACCGCGATTGTAGTTTTTGTTTGGGTAAGGAGTTTTTCCGACAAATCATAAAGAGATAGAATTTGTAGCAAACCCAGCCGAGCCTGTCAACGGTCAAGATGAACGGCGCAAAAGCGCCGCCGTTGACAGCCCCGCCCGTCTTTGCTGTTCGGTAATCAAGAGGGCGACAGCACAAAATGCTGACGCTCTCTGCCATTATTTAGAAGGGGATTTTCCATGACCGAACACGAAAAGTATCAAGAGCATATCCGGCATACACACGATGTTTTTGCAAGACCGTCATTCGGCATGCTGCCATAGACGCAGCCCGAAGCATACGCAGCCGCCGCAAGCAGGGAACTCTCACTTGAATATCTGATAGAAAGAAAAGCACTATCCATTCAGTACCATAGATAAGTATTTTGCGGAGCAAGCTGCCATGAACAGCTATCCTTTTTCGTCTGCGGTCAGATGGTGCTTTTGGAAAGTCCAGAGCTTGCCACAGCTCTGTCCGCACTATCACAGACGGAACAGGGAAATCATTTTCCTATACTACTTCCAACGATGGACGCATAGAGAGATTGGGCAGAGATATGGACGGGCAGGCAACACAACCGGGCGGCGGATTCAGATGATTTTGCGGCAGCTACGGGCAAAGTTGGAGGGCTTGTCCTATGAGCCAGCTACTTCCCTATGAAACAATCGTTAAGGCAAGCGAGGGCGACCCGGAAGCTGTTGCCGCCGTTCTATCCCATTATGCCGGATATATCCGCTCTTGTGCGAAAATGGACGGATAATTGGTGCCTGACACAATAAACACAGGTATAGCTTTAAACTATGACAAACCGCCAAAGAAAGGTATTATACAAATAAACTCTGAGATGGTAGGATAACCTCAGCAAAACAAACAGACAAAAACCAGAAAAGAAACAGGAGGTTATCAAATACATGAGCACATTAAAGACACCATTTCGTTATGATTTTGTAGGAAGTTTTTAAGACCGGAAAAATTAAAAGCTGCAAAGAAAGCTTTTGAGGAAGGAACCATCACAAAGGAAGAACTCGACCGCATCACCGATGAGTGCGTGACAGAAATTGTTGCAAAGCAGAAAGCAGCAGGCTTCCATGCGATCACCGATGGAGAATTCCGCAGAAAATTCTGGCACCTGGATTTTATGTGGGGATTTGAAGGCGTTGCCCACGAGAAAGATGGCGGCGGTGTACAGTTTAACGGAGAGATGGCAGATCTTGAAGCAACTTATCTCGTAGGAAAGGTAAAAGCAAAAGTACATCCGTTTGTAGAATACTTTAAGTTTTTAAAAGCAGTTCGAAGATGAGCAGACCGTTGCAAAATATACGATTCCGGCACCGGCACAGATGTATCAGCAGATGATCGTTCCGCAGAACATCGAGCAGACAAGAAAATTTTATGCAACTGATGAGGAACTGATCGAGGATATCGGAAAGGCATATCAGGATGTAATCAAGCAGTTTTATGCAGCCGGATGTCGCAATCTGCAGCTGGATGACTGTACCTGGGGCGCAATTGTCGGAGATGCCGCAAAGCAGAGATACCAGTCACTTGGTGTTGATATTGAAGAGGTAAAGTCCCGGCTGTTAAAGGTGAATAACCTTGCACTCGAAAACAGACCGGAGGATATGGTGATCACTTCCCACATCTGCCGTGGAAATTATCATTCTACATTCTTTACCAGCGGTCCATACGACTCCGTGGCAGATTACGTGTTTGCGCAGGAGCATGTGGATGCACTGCTTTTTGGAGTATGACGATGAAAGATCCGGTGGTTTTGCACCGCTTGCAAAAAGTGTCTCCGGACAAGAAAGTTGTACTTGGTCTGATCACAACCAAAAAGCCGGAACTTTGGAAGATAAGGATAAGGTGATCGCAAGAATTCATGAAGCAGCAAAGTATATTCCGCTGGATCGTCTGTGCCTGAGTCCGCAGTGTGGATTTGCATCCTGTGAGATCGGAAATAAGCTGACCGAAGATCAGCAGTGGGCAAAAACTTGCACTTGTGAAGGAAATCGCGGAAGAAGTGTGGAAATAAAACCGAAAAAAATAGGTGAGAAATTTTTTTACCGGTTACTGTTCACAGGAAACCTGTGGATGGTAACCGGTTTTCTGTTAATGACAGGAAACAAAATCAAAGAAGGCAAAAAAATAAGAAATTGTTGTAAAATAAAAACCTGAAGCTGGCACTTCAGGTTTTTATTGACCCACTTGGAATCATAATCACTTTTCTTAGCTAAATATATATTACAATCATATAAAAGAAAAAAATCAAGTTGCGGTTAGACAGAGATAAATGACAGCACTAGCCTGACGGGGTAGTTCTCCGTAATGAACTTTAGAACCAGTTAAAAAATTTTAACCTCTGCCCTATACACGTACCATAAATCCTGTTATTGACAAAATGAAAAAAATGTACATACAATAGTTTTTTTACAAGTAATTACTTTATGTAATTATACAAAGTAAACAACTGAAAAGAGGTATTCAAAATGACAGGAGACAAAATCAAGGAAGTCATGGATGCATGCTACCTCGCAAAGCGTGTAAGAGATATGCTTCCGAAGTTACCCAACGGAGTAACGTCCTCCCATATACACTATCTTGATACAATACGGGCGTTGGAATGCAGCAAAAACAGTGTGAGGGTCAGTGACATCAGTGATGAACTGGGTCTTCCAAGACCAAGCGTGACAAAAACCATCAAAGATATGGAGAAGCTCGGATTTATCGAAAAGAAAACCACGCAGGAAGATGGCAGAGTCGTGTTTATCAGCATTACCGCAGCGGGCAAAGACCTGGTGGACAAATATGTAGACCAGTGTTTTTAGCGAACTGAGTCTGGAACTTGCGGATATTTCCGATGAGGATGCGGATCACATGATTGAAACAATCGAAAAATTATATGAGGTTATGAGCAGGAGACGTTACAATGAATAAAGAAAAAATCAGATTTTACACAGGGCAGTATTTTAAAAGAAACTGATTCCGTTTATGATACCAATTCTCGGTGCACTTGTATTACAGGCAGCATATGGAGCCGTGGATCTGCTTGTGGTAGGAAGATTTGGTTCAACGGCAGGCTTATCAGCGGTATCCACGGGAAGCCAGATCTTAAATCTTGTCACATTTGTAATCACACAGCTTGCAATGGGAATCACTGTGTTGATCGCAAGATATATCGGAGAAAAGAGTACCGGTCAGATCGGGCAATTACTCGGAGGAGCGGTTACGGTATTTGCAATTGTTTCTGCAGTGCTGTTTGTGGTGAGGGTGTTCTTTGCAAAACCACTCGCAGTTTTGATGCAGGCACCGCAGGAGGCGATTTCCCTCACGACCGTTTATGTGAGAATCTGTGGCGGTGGTATCTTTTTTATTGTTGCTTACAATGTATTGGCTGCGATATTCAGAGGACTGGGTGACAGCAGATCCCCGCTTATTTTCGTGGCAGTTGCATGTGTTGTAAACATTATCGGGGATTTAATTCTGGTCGCAGGATTTCATCTCGATGCGGCAGGAGCGGCAATTGCAACCGTTGCAGCACAGGCAGTGAGCGTGGTTCTTGCGATTGTACTGTTAAAAAAGAAAGATTTAAAATTTGGCATTCAAAAGAAGGATTTCCGAATCAACGGGCAGTGTAAGCGGTTCCTGAAAGTCGGACTGCCACTTGCGCTTCAGGAGTTTTTAACGCAGATGTCCTTTCTGGCATTGTGTGCGTTTGTCAATAAACTGGGACTTGAGGCTTCTTCCGGATACGGTGTGGCATGTAAGATTGTTAATTTTGCAATGCTTGTCCCAAGTTCTCTCATGCAGTCCATGGCATCGTTTGTATCACAGAATGTCGGCGCGGGAAAAACCGGATGGGCGAAAAAGTCCATGTTTACCGGAATGGGACTTGGCGTGATCGTGGGTGTTGTCGTATTTATCTGTGTATGGTGTTTCGGTGATGTCCTGACCTCTGTTTTTACGACGGATACAGCGGTCATTCAAAAAGGAACGGAATATTTAAGGGGATTTGCACCGGAGACGATTGTCACGGCTGTTTTATTCAGCATGGTAGGTTTTCTTTAATGGCTATGAAAAAAACGGTATGGGTGATGATACAGGGACTGGTCCAGACCTTGCTGGTAAGACTGCCGCTTGCCTATGTTATGAGTATACAGCCGCATGCAAGCCTTACAAAAATCGGACTGGCAGCGCCGGTTGCCACCTGTTTTGGAATCGTGTTGAATGTCATTTTTTATTTGATTTTTACGAGGAAAATGGAGTGGGAAAGAAAAAATAAAGAATTGTTGTAAAATAAAAACAAAATAATTATAACTGGCGGAAGAATACTAAAAATGATATTCTTCCGCTAATTTTTTTTGTAAAATGGTATTAAGTCACACAAATTTATCCAACTCATATTACAAATAAATCCAAGTGCAGCAATCTATAACATGATATAATAAAATAATCAGCGGAATAATGGGAGGAGAACATGAAATTACGCACAAAAATTTTTATTATGGTGTTGGGGTGTGTTTTGGCAGCACTTATTATACAAACATGTTTATTTCAAAATCTTTCTTCAAAATTAATATATGAGCAAGCAAAAAAGAAGAAAGTGAACAATCTATGCAGAGTATGCAAAATGAAATTTATGGACTGATTAAGGGAATAGAAAATAATCTAATAGAAATTTATATGGATGATGAACTATTGCAAAGCCTGAGAAAAAAAAAAAACCGTTAAGGAATTGCAATCAAAATTTTACAGAAAAGCATATGACATAGCAACCGATGAATTTGAGACAGGAGATGATGTGGTCTCTTTTTATTTGTATACAATGGATCATCGGGTCATCAGCACTTATCGAAGAGCTGTTACACCAAAACATAATTATGTTTCGGATATATATTCAGATCCAGAATATACAAATGCTGAAATTGTGAAAAAAATATGTGGAGTCGGATAATCCCGTAATGCTGATATCCAGCTATTATAATAAATACAGGAAGAAAAAATATATTACGTTTTGTTATGAAACTGTACAATGAAAGTAATCTTCAGGATAAAATCGGATACGTGGTGTGTGATGTAGATACAAAGAATCTTGAAAAAAATTATGGATAAATACAGAATAGACCGCACGGCATTCATGTGGCTGCAGCCAACCGGGGATCGGCCGATTGATACATTGGGAGATCTGGATGCAGAACAGACAAAAGAATATAATGCTTTGGAAAAATCGATTGCCTGTGGGGAAAAAGCTGAAAATGAAACCAATTCAAAACAGGAATTTTTCCGTATTGATCAGCAACATTATAATTTAACTGCATATTCCATGATGCCGCAAAAAGTATTAAGACAAAAAACCAGAGAAATCTTACAATTAACTTATTGGCGATCGCTTTATTAATGATCTGTGTTTCAATGATTATAACTGGCTTCATATCGAGCGGATTAACAAGACCTTTGGAATTATTAATGAATACGATTCAGAAAATTGGAAATGGTAATGTTCAGCTTCGGGCAAAAATTGTAAAAAGAAGATGAGATAGGAGAGTTAGCCCAAAAATTTAATGAAATGCTGGATCAGATGGAGGAATTAAAACAAAAAGAATACCAGGCCAAGCAACTTTTAAATCGGGCAGAGTACAAAGCATTACAGGCACAGGTTAATCCACATTTTTTATATAATACACTGGACACAATGGCAAGTATTGCAGAAATTCGAAATTGCCCGGAAGTCAGTCATATGAGTCAGTCACTGGCACTTATATTTCGTTATAGCTTAAATATGAAAGATCCATTTTCTACTGTTGAAAATGAGATTGCTCATCTGAAAAATTATATTTATGTTATGGACATGCGGATGCATGATAACATTCAGTATACATTCGATGTGGATGAAATGACATTAAAAAGTAAACTGCCACGACTTTCACTGCAGCCGATTGTGGAGAATGCAATTAATCATGGTCTGCGTAATAAAAGAGGAAAAAAAGAAAATTGGGATACAGATAAAACGAGAGCAGATGGATCTGGTTATTTGTATCGAAGATAATGGAATCGGATTGGACACATCTGCAATAAATGAAAGTTTGCGTAAGAATGAACTTGATTTTGTGGAAAAAAGGAAATTCCATAGGTTTACATAATATTAATGCCAGATTAAAAATGTTATATGGCAATCAATATGGAATGCATCTGGAAAGTACGCTTGGAGAAGGAACAAAAGTGTTTATGATTTTACCATAGGTAATTGCGAAACTCGCGATGCTCGTTCGCAAACTTGAATCAAAATAGAAACAGAATTGAGCATAGCATGATTTTAATGACCAAAACGGATATTGAGCTGTTTTAGGCGCACTTAAATAAGCCGTAGACTTTATTGAGTTGGTAAGTCCTAAGCAATAAGAGGTTTTAAGCTGCGAATAAATTCGTGATGATTGATTTTATCCGAAAGTACAACTGTTATCAGTTGGGTAATTCCTGCAAGGATTGAGATCGGCGTGAAGTGTTTTCTCATTCTGAGTTCTTCTTCCGGCCAGACAAAGATTATCCTTGATGTGGTTAATATCTCTTTCTACGGTGGTTCTGATTTTGTAAGTGTTATTCCATTCTTCTGTACCACGGATAGCGCCAGGATATGCACGGAGATCCTTTTCAGGATAAATATACACCATTCTGCCACAAGAAGAAGAAGTACATGGATCATCACATGTACAGTGACGCTGGGATCTGCCAGTAGATGCATTTTTTGATCCACTTGATTTTAGGACAGACAAACTTATATCTGGTAACACCGCTTCTGAGTTTTGATATTCCTTCATATTTCATGGGAAGTGAATCATCATGAGGACAGCAGGGGAATCCCATTTTCATTAATCGTGTAGTCCTGTTTTTCAAGACCAGCCCTGGAATTCAGTGGGATATAAGCTTTATCAAAGTGTTTATGATCTCCGAACGTATTACCGGTAAGAAGTTTGGGATAGAGTGCCGCAGTATCAAAAAAGCAGCATCGCCAAGAAAAGTTTTGGGATTAATCAATGGATGCTTTAAAAAAGAAATCTTTCAGGGTTGGAATTAAAAGCCTGGAATCATGGACAGACTTGTCTTCATCAGGTGAATCAGATTTCTTTTCAACGGTAATGTCAGGATGGGAAGCTATAAAGTTTTTGTTATAAAAAGCGATATGCCTGATGATTCCAAGACCGTTGGTAATGATGCCAAATTTGAAGACATAACAGAAATGCCCATTGATGTATAACTGTTTAATTTCAGGATTAGCAGACGCGTGCGAAGGCATAGAACCATAAGCGGCTTTATAAGGATCATAATTCTTGTCGAAGCTGTTAGCTTTTGCATAAGCCCTTAAGCTGTCTGATAATGCGGTTAGCATACTTGGGATTATTCTCAGTAACAAAAGCTTCAATGCCTGAAGAATCAAAGATGGTCATATCGGCTTTTGCGGAATCAACAGCCTGACAGATTGGTTCGGTGATATCAACAAGTTGATCAAAAACAAGCTGCAGATCATCTAAAAAGTCCTGTTTGAAGCGTGTAATCTTAGAGGCATCAGGGACTTTGGTAAAACCGCAGAAATCACGAAGCGGTTTCGAGTAAACCAGAAAAGTTAAAAGAAGCTGGTCTGTAGGGATTGAGAAGATACGCTGGATAATCAAAGCCCACAGGAAAGCACGTAAAGGGTATTTACGGGATCTTCCGTTGATGCATAGAAATGATTTCTAAAAGAAATCGGAATAAACTCATCAATATCGATATGGGTTTCTAATAGAGAAAGAAATGCAGGCTTGTCATTATTAAATTTATTTTGGCAATCTTGAAAAATATCTGCCAAAGAAAGCTGTTTAAAGCTGTTTATATGGTATCATATGTATCAGAATAACTCCTTTCTTGGGTACATGGTTTGTAGTTTTTAGTCAACTCTATTATACCATATCCGGTGAGGAGTTATTTTAATTTGGTAACAAAAAATGCCGTATTTATGCGGTCTGTGGCGTTTCGCAAACGCCTAATGATTTTACCAGATAGTGGGGGAGGATAGCAACAATGAAGAAAAAAAAGACATATAAGGTTTTATTTGCAGATGATGAGTATTGGACGAGAGAAAAAAATGCGCAGTATGATTCCATGGGAAACATATGATTTAGATTTTTTAGAACCAGCGGCAGATGGGGAGGATGCGTGGGAAAAGATAAATAATTATCAACCGGATATTTTTATTACAGATATTAATATGCCATTTCTAAGCGGGGTGGAGCTGTTGCAGAGGGTGAAAGACAAATATCCAGAAATTATTACTTTTGTAATTAGCGGATATGATGATTTTGATTATGTTAAAAAATTCCTTTTCTGTCAGGCACAATGAATTATCTGATTAAGCCGATTTCAAAAAATTGATTTAATTCGTGCGATTGTAAAAGCCTTGGAAAAAATCAGTGCAAATGAAAATCAGCAGACAGAATTATTAAAAGCATCCTCTATCATGCAGGACAGGGAATATAGCCAGTTGATTCATAAAACAGAAAAAATGGAATAATACTTTTGCAGGTGAAAGAGGTTCTGTAAAAATGCAGGGGGTACGGTTAATACTGGTCAAAATTCATAATTTGTCAGATATTATAAGCACTTACGAGAGAAATTGTGAATGGTTATCATATGACATTAAAAATATGATTCGTCAGATTTTTCAGGAGGATGATATTATTTTTAATAACATCTATCGTATGAATGAATATATAATTTTAACCCAAAAAAGTGAGCCAGAACTTCTACAGCTTTCAGAAAAGTTACGGGTAAAGGCTTCTGCAAAATACCATACCTGTATGACCATTTGTGTTGGATCTCATTTTTTTATGCCATGGAAAGTCTTTCTATGGCATATGTAGAGGCAATTAGTATGCTTATGACGAGAAGTTATGTTTATAAAGATGAAATTGTAACTTCCTTTGATGAACAGGCAGAAAAATGGAATCAACATATTTCTGTTGAAATTGATAAACAATTAAAAAAATGCATTGGGATGTGGAAATCAGCAGAAAATTAAAAAGATTGTATTGGAAATGACAGGCTTGTGTGATTGTCAGGAACAACAGTGGAGTTATCTGGAAGTAAAGCAGACGGTAAAACAGATTTTTGATATTATTCTGAATTACATATTTCAGGAACATGGGAAAGTATTGGTTGCAGATGCAGAAAATGTGGTGGAGGCAGTAGATAAAATAATAGAAACCTTAAATTATGATGAATTGCAAAGAAATATAGAAGATGCGATTATTTATTTGCTTCCTCCAAAAAGCAGAGACAGAAACAAAATCCATGAAATCAATTGTTCAATTGGTTGTGGAATGGATACAGGAGCATTATGCAGAGGAAATGTCGTTATCTGTACTGGCAAATAAATATCATGTGGACAGTTCTTATCTGTCAAAAATGTTTAGTCAGGAAATGGGAGAAAGCCTTATTCTATATATTACCAATAAGCGGATAGAAAAGGCAAAGGAATATATGAAAAATTCGGAAATCAGTTTGGCAGATGTTGCTTTTATGGTTGGATATGATGATTACACTTATTTCAGCAGAGTGTTTAAAAAGAGCACAGGAATGAATCCAAGAAATTACCGTATAGAACTACAGGGGAAGAAGAAGCATGAAAAGATGGCTGGCAAATCTGTTTATTGTGATATTGCTGTTGTCACTGACAGGATGTATTTCCTATAAAGAAAATAATAAGGAAACGGAAAGGGATACGATAGTAATATCTGTATTAGCTGGACAATCAACGTCAGATGCCGGAGTGGAAGATATGGTTGACGAGTGGATGGAGAAAAATTTTCCGCAGGTTTATCTGGAGTGGGAGTGCGTTGACTGGGGAGATCAGTTTAATACACAGATGAAAAGCCGGATTGCAGCAGGCGAAATTCCGGATATTATGATTGGAAAAAAGCACAGGATGTACAGATATATGCAAGGACGGGAAATCTTGCGAAGATTTCAGATGCTTATCTGGGAAAAATCAAAAAAGGATGCGCTGAAGGAAGTAACAGTTAATGGGGCAGTATATGGAATTCCTTACAATGCATGGTATCAGGGGGTAATCTATAATAAAGATATTTTTGAAAAAAACAAACTGACACCGCCCACGACAAGAGAAGAGTTAGAAGATATTGTTGCGAGTCTGGAGAAAAAAGGTATTGTGCCGTTTGCTTCTCATTTTCAGGAATCATGGGAGGCAGCGAATATGACCATGCAGTATATGATGAATGAAATTTTTGGTAAAATTCCGGATTGGGGAGATCAGTTTCGTAAGGGAAATCAAAATTATGAGGGCAACGCAGAGGTACGAAATTGTTTTAAAAAATAACCAGTTTATTTTGAACCATACATGGGAGGACGCATTTCAAATCGATCAGTTTGAATGTGATAGCAGATTTGTCAGGGGAGAAGCTGCAATGTATCTTACCGGCTCATGGTCTATGCAGTTTTCGAGTCAATATGGAAAAAGATATTGATTTTGGAATTTTTCCATTTCCAAATCAGACGGGAGATGCAAAAATTAATTAAAGAAACTAATATGACATTTATGAAAAGTGCAAAAACAGAACAGGAGGATACAATTGATCAGATTTTTAACCGGCTGTTAAGTGACCAGAAACTGGCACAGGAAATTGCTGATTTTACGCAAACATCTTCTTTGATAGAAGGGGTTACAGACAACAGTCAGAATAAAATTCAATCCGATATTCAATCGTATGAAGCAAAAAATGAAGTAATTGATGTAACCACTGGGAATGAACAATTAACCTGGACTTTTCAGAAAAAGGTGGCAGAACAGCAGTTGTTGTGGTTAGATAAAAAAAAATTTCACTGAAAGATGTGTTAAAGTACGCTGATGATCACAGAGAACAGAGCTGTGAATAAAATTGCAAAGATGTACAAGTGAAAAAATACAAAAAAGTCCTAATCATACCTTCTTTTTTTTTTTTTTATAATGTACCTATCAAAAACGTGATAAATAAAAAAGGAGGAAACAAAATGAAGAAGAGGGTAATCAGTATTTTTGATGGTTGGGGCATTAGCTATGGGACTGGTAACAGGCTGTGGTTCCGGAGAAAATACGCAGGACAGTCAGGGAAGCAGCAAAGGATCTTCAGGTAAGAAGGTTACATTGTCTGTGTTGGCCGGTCAATCAACAACAGATGCCGGAATTGAGGAATTTATTGATGCAGCACTTGAAAAGAAATATCCGGAAATAAAGCTGGAGTGGGAATGTGTTGACTGGGGGAATGATTTCCAGCCAAAGATGCAACAGTATATGCAGTCCGGACTTCCAGACATTATGATTGGAAAAGGCACACAGGATGTTTCTACATATGCACCGAAAGGAGTTCTCGGGGAAATAGACGAGAAATATCTGGATCGCGGACTTGATGCAGCACGGGAAAATGTGACAGTGGACGGAAAAACATATGGACTCGTATACAATGCAATGTATCAGGGAGTATATTACAACAAACAAATGTTCAAAGACAATGGATGGAGTGTTCCCGAAACACAGGAAGATCTCCAGAAAATTATTGATGATTGTAAAGCAAAGGGAATTACACCATTTGCAAGTCATATGGTAGATACGTGGTCAATTGGAAATGTGACTATGCAGTTTATGATGAATGATGTGTTTAATAAAGATGAAAACTGGGGTGATAAATTCCGTAATGGAGAGACTTCTTTTTCTGACAGTAAAGAGGCTCAGACAGCTTATCAGTATAATAAATTAATTTATGATAATACGTTTCCAGAGACATTTTCAACAGAGCAGACTGATTGTGATGCAAAAATGGTGCAGGGTGAAGGCTGCAATGAAGGTATCAGGTTCATGGTCAATTCAGAATTTCCTGGATATTGATGAGAATTTTGATTTTGGAATTTTCCCATTCCCAAATCAGACCGGAGACTCAAATTAATTTTTGAGCCAAATATTACAATTATGACGAGTGCCCAGTCAGAACATCAGGATGCGATCAATAAAGTGCTGGATGTGCTGACAAGCGATAAGGATCTGGCAGTACAGATTCTGGATTACACGAAAACAGCTTCTATGCTCAAAGATGTTACACCGACATTTGATAATCCAAGTCAGGAAGACATTGACAAGTATGCCAATGAAGGAAGAATTGTAGATGTAACATTAGGAAACAACCAGTTGGTATGGGGCGGTTTTCAGGAAGAAAATGCTAAAGATATTGCAGCCTGGTTGCAGGGTGATGAAACTTTTGAAGAGTGCTTAAAAGCATCGGATGAAAGAGTAAAAAGCAAGTTCTGCAAACTAGAAATGAAGGAGGAAGAGGTGAAACCTCTTCCCTCTTATTTTTTGGAAAGGATGTGTGTATCAATGAAAAAAAAAAAGTATTCTATGGAATCCAAAATGGCAAGACAATATATGTGTCTGGTACTTCCCGGGATTATTATATTTACAATTGGATTGATTATACCGCTTATTCTGGCAATTCGGTATTCACTGACAAACTGGGATGGAATGTCGGCAGAAAAAACATTTGTCGGTTTTCAGAATTATATAGATTTAATGAAAGATTCTGACTTCTGGAATGCATGGTGGTTTACAATTAAATTTACCATTGGCAATACAATTATCCAGAATGTAGTCGCTTTATTATTTGCAGTTGCACTGGATAGTGGAATTAAGGCACAGAAAATTTATCGAACCGTATTTTTTATTCCGTGTTTAATCAGTGCCGTAATTGTCGGATTTGTGTGGCTTAAAATGTTTTCCAATGTATTGCCGGCGTTTAATGATCTTTTAGGAACAAACATTAACTTTTTACTTTTCGGCTAAAAAAGGAAACAGTTTTAAGTGGATTGTTAATTGCAAATAACTGGCAGTGGATTGGATATTGGATGCTTATCTATCTTGCAGGTTTACAGTCTGTGCCGGCAGAATTATATGAGGCTGCAAAAGTAGATGGTGCCGATCCTGTAAAAAAGATTTTTCAATGTGACAATACCAATGCTGGCACCATCAATTACTATTTGTGTTGTCGGAATTACCACCGGTTCCTTAAAAAGTATATGATCTGTTGGTATCTTCTACCAAAGGAGGCTGGGAAGAGCTTCGACATCTATGATCTATCAGACATATACAACGGCAATTAATGGCAGACAGTACGGATATGGCTGTGCGATGTCAGTAACGCTTGTTATTGTGTTATTGCTTGTTGCGTTTGTTCAGGTGAAGGGACTGAGGAGTAAGGAGGTGCAGGCATGATGAAAAGAAGAAAAAACAAAGAAGAAAAAAAGAGATCATCAGCCATATACTAAGACCACAGCAATCATACAGGTTATTATGACTATTGCTCTGGTTGTATTTCTGGCACCAATTCTGATCATTATAAATTATTCTTTCAAAACAAAAAAAAATTATATTTGAACAGCCCGCTTTCATTACCGGAGAAATTAAATTTTGAGAATTATGTGAATGCATTTAAGAAGCTTGATCTGGCAACAACTTTTTCAAATACATTTTTTGTATACGGCAATCAGTGTTGTGATTCTTGCTTTGTTATGTGGCACGACTGCATGGGCAATAGCGAGATGTAAGAAGAAGTTTTTTAAGTTTGCCTATATTTATTTTGTCATTGGTATTTTAATTCCATATCAGGCGTTATTCCTTCCGATTTATACCATTGGTTATAAATTACATCTTACAAATACAAGATTTGGAATTATATTTATGTATGTGGCAACCGGAGTTTCCTTTGGAGTATTTCTGATGACCAGTTTTATGTCAACGGTACCTTTGGAACTGGAAGAAGCAGCAAGAATTGACGGATGTTCTGTATTTCGGACATATTTTTCGGTAGTACTTCCGCTTTTAAAACCGGCGATGGCAACACTTATTATTATGCAGGCATTCCAGATCTGGAATGATTACTTACTTGCAAGTTTATATGTCAGCAAAAAAAAATTAAAGACGCTTACCGTGGCGATTCAGTCGTTGTTCTCTGCTCAGAGTAGTGATTATACAACAGCAATGGCGGCAATTGTAATTTCGGTTCTTCCGATAGCAATTCTGTTTCTGAGTTTACAGAAATACTTTATTAAAGGAATGACGGTTGGTGCTGTAAAAGGATAAAAAGATAATTTTAGAGTTTTCTAAGGAGGAAAATCATGCATCCGGAAGTTTTGCAGGAATACAAATTAGGCGATATGGTGGCAAAATATCTGATTGACCGTGACAGTATGCAGGTTGGATTTCAACTGTTACCGGAAAAAGTATCACAGGAGAATATTATAACAGATAATTGTTTTATGGAATCACTGATTCAATATAAAACTGACAGGGGATATTTATAATGAAGCGTATGCAGGAGGCTGTTCCATGCGTAACAGCGAAAGTGTGAGAAAATTAAAATTTTCTGAGCAGACAGATGAATCCATTGGAGAGCAGCTTCAAGTAAATACCATAATGATGGATGAAGATGGGCATAGATTGATACACCATCTTGTATGGCTGAAAAATATGCCATATGTTCGGATATCCTGTACATTTGAAAACCAAAGTAAAAAGAGATTGTTGTCTGGAAATGTTTGAGAGTTTTTCTCTTGGAGGGTTATCCCCTTATATGCAGGGAGATGGAAATGGAACGCTATGGCTGCACCGTGTGCGCAGTGTATGGAGTCAGGAAGGCAGGCATGAAACTATCCCTGTAGAAGACTTACAGTTGGAACCGGCCTGGGATCCACATGCAGTACGCTGTGAACGTTTTGGTCAGGCAGGTTCTATGCCGGTAAACCGTTTTTTTCCATTCGCAGCGATTGAAGATCGCAAAAAAAACCACATATTTTGGGGGCGCACAAATTGCTCACCCGGCATCGTGGCAGATGGAAGTTTACAGGAAAGATAACGGACTGGCATTGAGCGGAGGACTGGCAGACCGGGAATTGGGACATTGGATGAAACATGTGGAACCGGGAAAAAAATTTTACAACCCCGGAAGCCATTGTAAGTACAGCACAGACAGATTCTTTTTTGACATTTTTACCGGAAGGCTTACAACAGCCGGACTGGTGGAAGGCTTTTTAAAAGCACCGGAAAGCGAACAGGATCTTCCGATTGTGTTTAACGAGTATTGTACAACGTGGGGAAATCCATCCCATGAAAATATATGCGAGATCGTAGATGCAATCAAAGGCAAAGGGTTTAAATATTTTGTCATAGATTGTGGCTGGTATAAAGAAAATGGAATTCCGTGGGATATCGGAATGGGTGACTATGAAGTTTCCAGCGAGTTATTTCCGGACGGAATGGAAAAAGACGGTTCAGGTAATAAAGGATGCAGGAATGATACCTGGAATCTGGTTTGAGATTGAAAATGTGGGAAGTGCCTCCCGTGCATATCATCTTACAGAACATTTATTGCATAAAGATAATGTGGTATTAACCACATATTTCCGACGTTTCTGGGATATGCAGGATCCATGGGTAGATGAGTATCTTACCGATAAAGTGATTGGAACTTTAAAAAAAATATGGATTTGGCTATATGAAAATCGACTATAATGAAACCATCGGAATCGGTTGTGACGGGGCGGAATCACCAGGAGAAGCTCTTCGCAAAAATATGGAAGCCACTGTTTTATTTATCGAAAAAGTAAAAAGAAGAGGTTCCGGGAATTGTATTGGAAAACTGTGCGTCCGGAGGACACCGGTTGGAGCCGAAAATGATGTCCGTTATGAGTATGGCTTCCTTTTCTGATGCACATGAGTGCGAAGAAATTCCGATTATAGCAGCAAACCTGCACCGGGTTATCCATCCGACACAAAGTCAGATCTGGGGCTGTAATTCGACAGGATGATTCTCTGAAGAGAATTGCCTATTCTATTTCCAATACGTTTCTTGGTCGTATGTGTATATCAGGAGATGTGACACAGCTTGCACCGGAAAAATGGAATCTGATCGAGCAGGGAATTTCTTTTTACGGAAAGATTAAAGACATTATAAAAGAAGGACAGTCTTACCGGTACGGTAAAAGATCAAAAGTGCACGGCATCCGGAAGGCTGGCAGGCTCTTTTGCGGGTAGGAAAAAAACAAGCAGGCGTATGTGGTTATTCATGTGTTTGATGGAAAATTGCCGGAGGTAATTGAAATAGAACTTCCAGAAGATGCTCCAGATCATATCAGACAAATTTATGCACATCAGGAAATGGAAGTTAGCATAAAAGACCGTAAAATATATTACAGACCAAGTGAAAATAAATCTGCGGTTACACTTTGGCTGGAATAAAATATAAAAAAGTGCTAACACCTTCCGCAATTGGTACATGGCACACATCCCCGGCGCTTAAGCTTTGGACGCCAGTCGGAAATCTGTGTGTCATCCCCGGATTTCCAATGTCCGGTATGATAACGGTCGGACACGGTCAGTGTCGCGTGTTCCTGCCGGATTACAAGTGGATATAATGTAATCTGCTCCGGCTGCATACAGTTTTGATGCAGTACCGGAGCATAGTTATGTCCATTTACGGTAATCTGCTGATCGTAGGTTACGATCTCACAGATATCATTTTTTTTGTGTAATTGTGGGTGTTTTTGCACATACATATTGTTTTGGAATTTCATAAGTGCCTATCGTGAAAGTTCCGGCAATCGTTTTTATGTTCTGCATGATGGCAGGCCTCTTTACTATTTTATAATCCCTTGTATTATAGTATTAAAATTGAATAACTGTAAAGGAAAATTTTTTATATTTTTTAGAATTGCTTTGGGATCTGTTAAGTTTTGTCCTCCATACTTACAGACGCATTTAGAAATGAAAACATCTGGAGAAGGTGGCATTTTTTAAAAACGTTATCTGCTATGATAAATAAAAATAATGAAAAGCACAAAACAGTGGAAAGTGGGTAGAACTATGCAAAAACAGGTTGGAATTGGCAAACAGGATTTTGCAACATTAAGAGAAAGTCAGTGCTTTTACATTGATAAGACAGATTTCATACGGCAGTGGTGGAACTACAGGGATGATGTTACGCTGATCACACGTCCAAGACGTTTTGGCAAAACCCTTAATATGAGTATGCTCAACTGCTTTTTTTCCAATAAATATACAGACAGGGGAGATTTGTTTGAAGGACTTGATATCTGGAAAGATTCCGGGTACCGGCAGATTCAGGGCACATATCCTGTTTTATATCTCAGTTTTGCATCGGTAAAAGCGGATAATGTATCTGATGCAAAAAAAACAGGTCAAATCCCGGATTGTAAGTCTGTATCAGGATTTTGAATATCTGCTCGAAAATGAAAAACTTATGGAATCCGAAAAAATGGCATACCGGCACAGCATTCTGACAGAGATGGCGGAAATGGATGATGTTACCGCGTGTGACAGTCTTAATTATTTGTGCAGATATTTGGAGCATGCATATGGAAAAAAAGTAATTATCTTACTGGATGAATACGATACGCCGATGCAGGAAGCGAATGTTTACGGTTATTGGGAAGAAATGACTTCTTTTTGCGTAATCTGTTTCATGCGACATTTAAGACAAATAAGTATTGTATAGATGGTTTACCAAATCGAAATTGACCGAACTGAAGGTGAAGAATGCTTCTTGTCTAAAGGGCAAGAAGATGGGGATTAGAAAGTGTTTTTTACAAGGAGGTGATTAGGTGAATGATCAATTCATACAAAGAGTAATATTCGATTGGAATAGAATTGATAACGATAGTTATTTAAAGGAAATCGAGGCTTTTAAGGGAATTGAAAAACTTGATTTCAATAAACCAATCACCTTTTTTGTTGGAGAAAATGGCAGTGGTAAATCAACTTTGTTGGAAGCACTTGCCGTAGCACATGGTTTTAATCCTGAGGGTGGAACGAAGAATTATGTTTTTTCTACGCATGATACACATTCAGAGTTGTGTGATGCGATAAGAATTTCCAAAGGCTATCGGAAGGAAAAGTGGGGATATTTTCTTAGGGCAGAAAGCTTTTATAATGTTGCAACGCAGGAAGAAGAATATGCAGATATTACACATCCTTCCGCTAAATATCATGAAAAATCACATGGAGAGAGTTTTTTCTCGCATTGGAGCAGAATAATATGAATCCAAATGGCTTGTATCTTTTTGACGAGCCGGAAGCTGCATTATCGCCGCAGAGACAGCTTACATTGTTGATGCAAATATATAGTTGTGCAAAAAGAGGGAGCACAGTTTATTATAGTTACGCATTCGCCAATTTTGTTAGGAATACCTGATGCAGATATCTATTGTTTTGATAATGGACGCATACATCTGTGCGAATATGAGGATACAGAGAGTTACCAGGTAACAGAAATGGGTTTATAAATAATAGGCAGATGCTGTTGGATAGATTACTAACAGATTAGATAATAAAGAAATCGATAAATTCAAGTTTGTAAGGAACAGAAACTTTGAATTTGTAGGTGCGATTGATGAAAATTATTGAAGTTAAAGAGAATAAAAAACAATATCTTGATTTGCTCCTGTTGGCGGATGAGCAGGAAGAATATGGTTGACCGTTATCTTGATAACGGCAAGATGTATGTACTTGATGATAATGGGATTAAATGCGAGTGCATCGTTACCGATGAAGGAAGTGATGTGCTTGAAATCAAGAACATTGCAACAGTTCCAGAATATCAAGGGCAAGGTTATGCAAGAGCCTTAATTGAGTTTATTGTTAATAATTACAGAGAGCAATACGCTATTCTGCAAGTGGGAACAGGCGATAGCCCACTGACAATACCATTTTATGAAAAGTGTGGTTTTGTCCGTTCACATATCATACCCAATTTTTTTACAGATAATTATGACCACCCAATCTATGAGAGTGGAATGCAGTTGGTAGATATGGTGTATTTGCAAAGGCCGTTATAAAGAAATTTTCAGTAATACGCTCTGTTAATGTGCTGATTTTTCTACGATATAATCCTTCAAAAAAGGAGTGTGCTCTTATGGGTAGAGAAATTTATGACATCATCAATGACATGGCAGAAGTATTAAATGCATCGCAGATGCAGAAACTACAAGAGGTGTTGGCAAAACGGTTATCTGAAAATACTGTATATGATTATTTATAGACAACAAATATGGACTTTCTAGATATGTTTTTTAACTGCAAAGCATTTAGAAGGGTGTTCTGACAAAACAATACGCTATTATAGGTGTAATATTGAAAAGATGTTGGATACAATAAATATTCCGGTCATAAAGATAACGACCGAGATGCTACGAAAATATCTTGTAGAGTATCAAACGATAAATAATTGTGGAAAGGTAACTATTGATAATATTCGTAGAAGTCTTTCCACATTTTTTTCGTGGCTAGAGGAAGAGGATTATATTATAAAAAGCCCAATGAAAAGAATTCATAAGGTAAAGACTGCCGTTATTGTAAAAGATACCATTCCGGATGAGAAAATAGAAATTCTTAGAGATAATTGTAATAATCTGCGTGATAGGGCAATGATTGATTTTCTGCTTTCAACAGGAATTAGAGTAGGCGAATTGGTAAGGCTGAACATTGATGATATAGATTTCTCTGAGCGGGAATGCGTGGTTTATGGCAAAGGAGACAAAGAGAGGAAAGCATATTTTGATGCTAAGACCAAAATTCATTTGTTGAATTATATTGAATCAAGGACAGATAATAATATAGCGTTATTTGTGTCGTTAAACAAACCACACAGTAGACTTACTGAAAGCGGTGTGGAGTTACGATTACGAGAAATGGGGAAGAAGTTAGGTGTAGAAAAGGTATACCCACATAAGTTCAGAAGGACTATGGCCACCAGAGCAATTGAGAAAGGTAATGCCGATTGAACAGGTACAGAAAATTCTGGGACATGAGCAAATAGATACAACGCTCAGATATGCAATGGTTAATCAAAACAATGTGAAGCTATCGCATCGAAAATATATTCCATAGATTGACTTGTAACGCAAAAAGACGTTACAATAAAAGAAAGATGGAGGTGTATTCTATGGGAAAAACAGCAACATTAAATATAAGAGTAAATCCAGATGTAAAAAGAAAATGCAGAAAGTGTATTGGCACAATTAGGGATACCAATGGCTACTGCTATAGATATGTATTTAAAACAAATATCATTAGTAGGAGGAATTCCCTTTTCTATTGTATTACCAAAAGCAACTAATTCAGTGAATGAAGATATGATGTCTGCTACACAGATTCATCAAAAGTTAGAAAAAGGATATGCCGATATAGAGAAAGGAAATGTTGAGGATGCAGCTAGTGCGTTTGTGGCATTTAGAGAGAGGCATTAATGAAGCAATATAAGGTAGAGATTACAAAATAAAAAAGAATTTGCAGGAATGGAATATAATATTGCTATAGATTTGCATTGCTGATGAAATAATTAATCGCATTGCATTAGACACTTTCCCGGAACGATTTAGGATTATGGATTCTGAGCCGGAAAATAGAATGGAGTTGCGTAGAATGCTCGTCGATAATTATTCAGTGTTTTACACAATCCGTGACGAAAGGGTAATTGTAACGGATGTGTTATACACGGCATCTGATATAGAAGCACGTTTGAGAGGCGAGCTATAAAAAGCACGCGTTTATTTGAATTTGTGAAGGAACTGATATTATGAAAGTGACTATTGAAGAACTGGAAGCATATTTGCTTGACCATTACAGTAATGGTGGAATCGACCAAAGTTTATTTATGAAACTCGTAGAAGAAATCGGTGAAGTAGCCGAAGTCCTAAATAAAAAGCGGGAAGAAAAAAATCTGGTAGTGAGGATTTGCAAGCTCAACTGGGTAATGAACTGGCGGATGTGATACATTACGCTATTGCTATATTGCTGCTTTGAATGATCTAGATATGAATCAAATCATTATCGAAAAGGATAAAGCCGCTTCTGTGAAATACAATCATAGAACCAATTTGGAACAGTTCATTGTTGATATGAGAAATAAAGAATTGGATAACTAACCTTCAGTCTTGTGGAGAGATTGAAAGCAACAGAAGATCAGAATTTGTAAAGGAGATATACAACATGAAGAAAGTCTGCTTAGCGGTTTTGCCAGCTTTAACAATAGTGTTAGAATTATTACCCTTTGGGAGCAGTTTGTATTTTTGCTCCATCTCCGACAGAAAGAGTAAAAGAAACATTCTCATACTTTAGCCTTACACCGTTTGGCTATGCAAATTTTTCCCCACTTATTACAGCCACACTTACTGTTGCCATCTTCTTACTTTCATTGTTTTCATTGAAGAAGAAAGGTGTTCTCAAAGCATTGTTTGTCCTTTCCATTATTACAGTAGTTATTTCTCTTTTGCCATTGATGTATGGCTTAAAAACTACTATACCCTTGTAGGAGCCTTTTATAACAGTAACACTTGTAGTAGAAAGTATTTTGGCTAAGATACAATAAAAGTAAAGCGATAACTTTCAGGTTGTCGGATTGTAAAGGCAGAGCCTTACGCAAGGTGCAGGAGAAAGACTCCGCTCGGGTTAAGGGCGAAGCGCCATAGCAGGTCAAGGGTGCAACCATTGCCCAGTTAGTGGCGTTTCACCACTAAGTACTGGGTATTACTTGTAGCAGAGCTTCACAAGTTTTGACAACTTCGTTGCTGTTCCCTTCGGGAAAATAACTAAATATTGTTATTATTAACAGACTGAGTAGAGAGATTTACTTGGTCTTTTTTTGTAGAAAAAGAAAGGAAAGAGTTGAATGAAAGCAACAAGACATAATGGAAGATCAGGTAAGCATTGAAAGAATGTCCCAAAGCCTTTATTTTTAAAAACAAATTTTGTTGGAGCGGATCCGGAAAAAATTAAAATGGTTACCAGCGTGTTTAGGCGTACAATCGCCTGAAACCGGATGGAGAGATAGAAAAAAGTCGAATGGGTGTACGTTTACGTTGACAACTAAAACAACATGGTGTATATATGTGTATATACACATACACAGACGGAACAAAACTTTGCACGAATGAAAATACGAGGTAAAGGCATGGAACAGACAATGATCAAAACCGAGAACGTATCCAAGAGATTCGGTTCATTTGCATTACAGGACATCCATTTTGAACTTCCGGCAGGTTATATCTGCGGACTGATCGGGGAGAATGGTGTGGGGAAAACCACACTGTTAAACATTCTGGCGGGACTTTATGAGTACGATGGAACGATTTTTATACAGGAGAAGGAGTACCGTACAAATCAGATGGAATTACAGCAGGATATTGGATTTGTGTTTCATGAGGAATGGTTCGATGACTGGGATTCTCTGATCGCAAACAGCAGACATTATGGAAAATATTATAAAAAATTATGATGAGACACTGTTAAAAGGAATATCTTAAGAGATTCCGGTTGGATGGAAAGAAAAAAAATATAAGAAACTGTCCAAGGGAGAAAAGCTGAAGTTTGCATTTGCTTTTTTTGCGCTGGCGCATCATCCGAAACTGTTGCTGCTCGATGAGCCGGGGGCGAATTTTGATCAGACCTTCCGTGAAGAATTCCATCATATTTTAAGAGAATTTACCGCGGACGGAACGAAGAGTGTGATCCTCTCGACACATATTACTTCGGATGTGGAATGGGTTTGCGGACTATCTGCTGTTGCTTAAGAAAGGCAGACAACTGTTGTATGGCGATATCGAGTTTCATTCGTGATGCATACCGGATGGTGGCAGGCGAGCGTCATGCGTTGAGGGCTTTTGGCGGGCGGCTGGTCTATATGGAGGAGACACCGGTGGGCTGCAGTGCTCTGGTCAAACATGATCACGCGGAGTATGACCGGGCACTTAAGGTGTGGGAGCCGGACACGGAGGAACTGATGTATTATCTGGCGAAAGGAGCGGAGCATGGAAGAGGCAATCAAATATAAGAATGTGATCAGAGAATATTTTCTGGAATATAAGAACCGTGATCAGGTATTGCGAAGTATCTTTTATGTGATCCTGTTTGGCGCATCGTTTTTGCCTTTTGTATTTGGCAGTGCAAAGGAAGGGCTTGGGTATATATGGCTCATATTTCCGATGGCTCTTGCGCTGTTTGCAGCAATCACACATACGAGTGCCCTGCCGACGATGCTGTATCTGGTTCCCGGATCGAAAAAGCTGCGCGAGGAATATATCCGGAGAATGTTAAAGGTTAAGATTGGCCTGCCGCTTGCGTTGTGTGCGGTAATCGATATCATCCTGCTGATCGTGCAGCCGATGATGATAAAAGGCGTGATCCTGCAGCGGGTAGCGGTGTTCTTTATGTCCTATTGTGTGGGAATTACAAACGACGGACTGGTCTGGCGGAATAATGCGTCGCGGGCAGCTTATGGGCAGGTAAGTTATTTTAACGGAGATGGATCACGGTATTCAGTGTGATCGCAAGCTGCGTGATGATTGGCATCTGTTCTTCGGAGATTACGAATGTGGAATTTTGGGTTGCGCTTGTTATTTATCTCATCATTTACGCACCTCTTTCTTATGCGCTTCACAAGCGTTGGGGTGGAATCAGAGAGAAACTCGCCGTCTATGAACTTGCAACGAAGGAGGAGACATGGGACTGGTAATCGTCATTGAACCGCATGGAACGTATGCCATCTACGAGCAGATCGTCAATCAGATCAAGAATCAGATCATATCCGGTGAACTGCAACCGGACGAGGCGCTGCCGTCCATTCGGGGACTGGCAGCGGATATCGGCGTCAGCGTGATCACGACGAAGCACGCGTATGAGGAACTGGAGAGGGAGGGACTGATCCGTTCCGTTTCCAATAAAGGATTTTATGTGTGCAAATACAACACGGATTATCTGCACGAAAAGCAGCTGATGGAATTGGAAAAACGCCCTGCAGGAGTGGATTACGCTTGCAAAACAGGCGGGACTTGGAACTGAGGATATTCGTGAGATGCTGGAGGGATTGTTGTAAGATGGAAGATATTATTTTTTTCTGCGAAGCAGGTACAGGGGAAGAAAGCGTTATTCGGCAAAGGCAGGTTCGCTTTGCAAAATGTGGATTTTGAACTTCCAAGTGGATATATTATGGGAATCATCGGGGAAAAACGGTGCCGGAAAGACGACATTCTTCCGCTATATTATGGAGGAAAAGAAGCATTATCGCGGCAGCTTTTATCTGGACGGAACCGATATCGCGGAAGATCATGAGTGGTCGATGAACCGGATCGGATTTGTTTCTGAGGAGCGGTTGTTTTTGCGGCAGAAGAGTGCAAGAGAGAATGCAAGGATGCTGGGCAGCTTCTATGATACCTTTGATATGGATCAGTTTGCTGCGCTGATGGAGCAGATGGATCTTACCACGGCACGGACCGTGGAGAAGATGTCGCGCGGTGAGAATATGAAGTTTCAGCTTGCATTTGCACTCGCACACAAAAACCGAGGCTTCTTCTTTTAGATGAGCCGACTGCGGGGATGGATCCGATCTTCCGCAAGGAATTTTACAGGTTGCTCCGGCAGCAGTTGGAAGTGCTGGACTGTTCCGTGATCATGTCGTCGCACTTAGAGGATGACATCCGGAAAGAATTTGATTATATCGGACAGTTTGAGCATGGGGGAATTTACTTCGTTTTATGAGAATGCATAAGGCGTTGTGGCAGTGAAGGTTATGCGGTGAGACGGCAATGGTTGAGTGAAGTGCAGAAAAAAATGTGCTTGAATCGAAACACATGGGTATTATGTGTAAAAAGACAGGAGTGTCGAGGATGACGATAGAGGATAAGAAGCAACAGGAAAATTTGAAGAATTTTGACCGGAATTTAAAGGAGAGCACGGATCAGCTGGCATGGTTTTTATACTGGATGTTTGCAGCTGTTGTGCTAGTGTTAGGGATGACGCTGATTTTTGATGGAATATTTTATCGGGATGCGTGGCTGATACTGTGCTATGTGTGGATGGTCGTTTTTATGGATAACTATGTATTGGCACCGTATCAATGGAGCAATGAAGCCTTCAGCCGGAGGATGCAAAAATCGGATGCGGTTTCAAAAAAATACTTCGGTTTGTTCCGGTTTCGGGAAAAAACTACTTCCGTGTGAGGATGCAGTATCTTTGGAAGTTTGTGTGGAAATTTGGCGCATTTGCCATGCTGATCGTGATCGGAAGCATGAGCTTTACGCAAAAAAATTTCTCTTGTGAGGGTGATGGAAGGTGTTCTTTTTTTTTTTTGGGCCCGACCGATGCTCATTGGGTATATTGAGTTGAAGGAATCACTTTTTTGCAGATAATGCCTAAAAAGAACAAAGTGCCTGACACAATAAACATCATATAATATGCTGAATTCCCTCACAGATCCTGCGGGCAACCACCGGATTGTTCATGGTATACAGGTGAATTCCATCGGTATCGTTTGCCAGCAGATCAATGATCTGGCTTAACGCATACGACATACCCGCATCAAATAAAGCTGTCTTGTTATCCTCGAATTTGTGGATAATCTTCTGGAAACGCTCTGGGAAAGAAGATCCGCACATCGTAATCATTCGCTTGATCTGTGCGGCATTGATGACCGGCATGATGCCAGGAACAATTGGCACATTGATATCCGCAATCCGGCAGTCCTCCACAAAACGGTAAAACTGTGTGTTGTCAAAAAACAACTGGGAAAGCAGCACTTCTGCTCCGGCATTTACCTTTTCCTTCAAGTGGCGGATCTCTTCAATCTTATTGGCAGATTCCGGATGACATTCCGGGTAGCAGGCACCTAAAAAGCAGAAATCCCCCTTCGGTTTCAGATAGGAAATGAGGTCGGATGCATGCTTAAAATCATCTTTTCGGTAAGATCCGGATTTCGGTCTCCGCGCAGTGCCAGCACATTCTGGATGCCTTCTGCGGTAAGGATTCTGGCAAATTCGTCAATTTCCGCCCGGTTGTAATGCAGGCAGGTCAGGTGCACAACCGGCTCCACATGGTAGTTCTGCTTAATCTTTTTGGCAAGTTCAATCGTGCGGTTACAGTTTAAGCTGCCGCCCGCACCAAACGTCACGCTGATAAAATCCGGCTTGCAGTTCGCACAGCACATCAAGTGTCGCATCAATATTTTTCAGTTCACTGTCCTTTTTCGGAGGAAATATCTCAAAAGATAAGCTTTTTTATGATTACATGCGTCAGAAATTTTCATTTTAATACCGTCTTTCGTTCAAAATTATTGTAATTACCCTGATTATAGCAGGAAAAAAATAAAACTGTATAATACATAAATGATGCATTTCTCCATAGATTCAGGCTATAGCAGGAAAAAAATCAGCGATACGCTTGGAATCAGCACGGCGCGGGTAGCAGTTCTTTTAAGAAAAATGGAGTCCAAAGATCTGATTGGAAAAGAAAAAAAGAAATCACATAGTTTTACAGATAATAAACATAATAAAATTACAGCGTAAAAAAATGCAACAATTCTTATAAGAATGTTGCATTTTTATTTACACCTTTTATATCGGATGGCATTTATGGAACTTAACCCCCAAAAATAAAAAATTTCAAATTTCTGCTTACAGATCTATTTTCAAATAGACAGAATCCTTTTCATCCTGCTCAATTCCAAGATAGCGTTTGGTGACATCATAGGAAGAGTGATTGAACAAACCCATAAGCAGTGCGGGCTGTGCTCCCTGTTTCCATGCGTGGTAGCCAAACGTTTTCCGCATGGAGTGACAGCTGACCATGCGGCTGTTTGTGGTTTGGGCTGCAGCTTCCTTTACAATGCGGTACGCTTGCGAACGGTTGATGGGATGCTGCCGGTCAGTGTTTTTGCAAAACAGATAATCACATTCCTGTGGAAAACAGGCATCCATATACCATCGTAGGGCATTCTTGGCATTTTTGTTGAGTGCAATGTAATTAATTTGTTTTCCGGTTTTCTGTTCCAGTATAAGCAGATGTTCACGGAAACGCTGCGTGTAAAAATCATAGACATCGGACCATTGCAGCTGTAAAGGTCACTGATGCGCAATGCCGTATTAAGACCGAGGATAATCAGGGCATAGTTGCGGGGGGTGTGGTTTGACCGTCTGGTAGTAGGTGCTGAATTTTTTGTAATTCCTTGCGATTTCGGATCGGTTGTGTGGTTCCCATTTTGTTACTCCTTTCATAGAAGTCAGATTCTTGAGTGATAGTACAGAAATGCATGGTAATCCGTATATATCCCCACGTCAAGATGTAACAATCTTATAATGAGAGTTGCATCCTCTGGATGAAGGGGAATAAACATGGAGGTTCTTATGCTGAAACTGAGCTTGAAACCGGGCGAATACATTACATTGGGAGATAACATTAAAATTATTTTCTCCGAAGGCTCTGCCAACAACATACATCTGCTGGTGGATGCACTGCGCGAAATAAATGTTGCCAGAAACAGTGCGGGCAAAGACAAAAAGCCATCGCCTTACCATCACATTCCGTCGGAACGGATTCCGCGGAACACACACATGGAGGTAAAATTTTATAAGTATGGTAGTACAACACAACATGCAGGCAGCCAATGCCAACAGAATGTTAGGAGTTACAACAAGCGCACAGTCCAAAAGAGATGGTTAACTACAGCAAGAACAACATTCTTGCACAGGCTGGACAGTCTATGCTTGCACAGGCAAATCAGTCTAATCAGGGTGTACTTTCTCTGTTACAGTAATTTTTGTAAAATTTATAATTGCTAAAAAAAAGAAAAGGAGTCGGGCAACTGGCTCCTTTTTTTGTAATGTTTTTATAATGAACGAAAGTCTGTTGAAGAACAAAAAGTAGGACTTAATTTCCGTGATTTTGTATTGCGACTGATGAAAAAAGGGTGATTTTTTTTGTTTGGGGACATATAGAAAATTTTTTTGCTCGGTTATGTCCCACTCTTTTTGGCACGGTGGGACATATAGAATCATTCCTTTGCATTATGTCCCTTATGTTTGCGGCAATGGGACATATAGCGTTTTTTTCTGGCATATATGTCCCGGGAAACAAAAGAAAAGGGACATAGTGAGTAAGTTTTCATGTATATGTCCCAATGAGCAAAAAAGAAAAGGGACATAGCCGATAAGTTTTCATGTATATGTCCCAGTGAGCAAAAAGAAGAGGGACATAGCCGATAAGTTTCCGTGCATATGTCCCAGTGATGTAGGACGGATTTTGCGGACATTCAAAATAAAAAAGAATGTGGAGGTAACAGACAATGGCAAAGACAATTTTTGAGGAAATGGGCGGCAAATACGAAAGGCAAGGCGATTATTTAATACCGTGCTTAACTGTACCCGCCGAAGAAGAACAGCCGATAGGCATCTGGGGACAGCGGCATTTAGATTATCTAAAACAGTACCGTAAAGTTACATACACCAATCTTCTTACAAGCGGCAGGCTAAACGCCTACCTTGCCGACATTGACAGACAGGCACAGGAACGCTTTGAAAGGCTCATAGAGGGTATGAAACAGGCACAGGGCATAACGGAACAGCTAAAGGCAGAAAACGCCTTAGAATGGACAGGATGCCTCAATAACATAAGGGCTTGTGCGAGGGAGATTGTGGAAAAGGAAATTATTTTTGCATAAACAGATGATTAGTGGCAGGGGGAAATCCTGCCGCTTTTTCTGCTTTAGTTTGTCAGCTTGACAAATAAAGGGTTAAGGAATATAATTAGATTCAGTATTATACAAGGAGTTAATAAATATGCGGCAAGGTATTCTTAAATAAACTGTCAATTTGATAGTGGGAACAAAAAGTAGCAGTCCCGTTTCACTTTTAATATGGGGCTTAGTTTTTTGTACCCAGTTTAAGAATACTTTTATCATGTAATTTTATATGCCCGAAAACATATAAGTGTTTTGGGGCTATTGGAGTTATTTACCCAGTGATAGGAGTTATTTATCACTGGGTATTTTTATGCCCTTTTTTTTGGGTGTTGATAGGAGGAAAATCACATGAAAATAATTAACTTAGGCATTCTGGCTCACGTTGACGCAGGAAAGACAACATTAACGGAGAGTTTATTGTATACCAGTGGTGCAATTGCAGAACTAGGGAGCGTAGATAAAGGCACAACAAGGACAGATACAATGAATTTGGAGCGTCAAAGGGGAATCACTATCCAGACAGCAGTGACATCTTTTCAGTGGGAGGATGTAAAAGTCAACATTATAGATACGCCAGGCCATATGGATTTTTTGGCGGAAGTATACCGTTCTTTATCCGTTTTAGACGGAGCAGTATTATTAGTTTCTGCAAAGGATGGCATACAGGCACAGACCCGTATACTGTTTCATGCACTACAGATAATGAAGATTCCGACAATTTTTTTCATCAATAAAATTGACCAAGAGGGGATTGATTTGCCAATGGTATATCAAGAAATGAAAGCAAAGCTTTCTTTCTTCGGAAATTATAGTGAAGCAAAAGGTTGGGCAGCATCCCCATATAAATGTAACGGACAATGACGATATGGAACAGTGGGATGCGGTAATTATGGGAAACGATGAACTATTAGAGAAAGATATGTCAGGGAAACCGTTTAAAATGTCAGAACTGGAACAGGAAGAAAACAGGAGATTCCAAAACGGAACGTTATTTCCCGTTTATCACGGAAGTGCTAAAAACAATCTGGGGATTCGGCAGCTTATAGAAGTGATTGCCAGTAAGTTTTATTCATCAACGCCTGAAGGTCAATCTGAACTATGCGGGCAGGTTTTTAAGATTGAATATTCAGAGAAAAGGCGGCGTTTTGTTTATGTGCGTATATATAGCGGAACATTGCATTTGAGGGATGTTATTAAAATATCTGAAAAAGAGAAAAAATAAAAATCACAGAGATGTGTGTTCCGACAAACGGTGAATTATGTTCATCCGATACAGCCTGCTCTGGTGATATTGTAATTTTACCAAATGATGTTTTGCAGCTAAACAGTATTTTGGGGAACGAAATACTGTTGCCGCAGAGAACATTTATTGAAAATCCTCTCCCTATGCTCCAAACAACGATTGCAGTAAAGAAATCTGAACAGCGGGAAATATTGCTTGGGGCACTTACAGAAATTTCAGATGGCGACCCTCTTTTAAAATATTATGTGGATACTACAACGCATGAGATTATACTTTCTTTTTTGGGGAAAGTGCAGATGGAAGTCATTTGTGCCATCCTTGAGGAAAAATATCATGTGGAGGCAGAAATAAAAGAGCCTACTGTTATATATATGGAAAGACCGCTTAGAAAAGCAGAATATACCATCCACATAGAAGTCCCGCCAAATCCTTTCTGGGCTTCTGTCGGGTTGTCCATAGAGCCGCTCCCTATTGGAAGTGGAGTGCAGTATGAAAGCAGAGTTTCACTTGGATATTTAAACCAATCGTTCCAAAATGCGGTTATGGAGGGGGTTCTTTATGGCTGCGAGCAGGGGCTGTATGGATGGAAAGTGACAGACTGTAAAATCTGTTTTGAATATGGATTGTATTATAGTCCTGTAAGTACCCCCGCAGACTTTCGGCTGCTTTCCCCCTATCGTATTGGAGCAGGCTTTAAAAAAAGCAGGGACAGAACTATTAGAGCCATATCTCCACTTTGAAATTTATGCACCGCAGGAATATCTCTCACGGGCGTATCATGATGCTCCAAGGTATTGTGCAGATATTGTAAGTACTCAGATAAAGAATGACGAGGTCATTCTGAAAGGAGAAATCCCTGCCAGATGTATTCAAGAATACAGGAACGATTTAACTTATTTCACAAATGGGCAGGGAGTCTGCTTGACAGAGTTAAAAGGATACCAGCCAGCTACTGGTAAACTTATTTGCCAACCCCGCCGCCCGAATAGCCGTATAGATAAGGTTCGGCATATGTTCCACAAGTTAGCTTAACAGCTTGCAA
>VOFJ01000133.1_pt1 | contig 52000 bp, 81 predicted proteins | sample 5384081 | NCBI WGS metagenome assembly VOFJ01 (sample SAMN12384729, study PRJNA508395) | human gut metagenome | isolation source: healthy gut I | host: Homo sapiens | reverse complement strand
CGCAGTCTCCTGGACCCGCCCGGCCCCCCTTGGCGATGAACTCCCGGAGGCGGGTGAACAGCTCGTATTCCAGGGCCGTGATTCGGTCCTTTGCCGTGAGCACTGTGGCCTCCAGATCCTTCAGCTCCTGGGTGATGTACCGCTCGCCGTTGACCAGGGTCTGCTTGCGGATATAGGTGTCCGGCACCTGGTCCATGAAGGACTTGGACACCTCGATGTAGTAGCCGAATACCTTGTTGAAGCCCACTTTCAGCGTGCGGATGCCGGTTTTCTCCCGCTCCTGGCCCTCTATGGCGGCAATGGTCCCGGCCCGCCATTCATAATGTCCCGCAGGCGGTCAATCTCCTCGTCGGCCCCCTCCCGGATGAGGCCTCCCTCCCGGATGGTAAAGGGCGGGTCGGCCACGATGGTCTTTTTCAATGAGGCTCCGGAGGTCCTGCATCTCGTCCAGATTGTCCCGAAGACGGGCCAGCATGGGGCTCTGCAGCCGCCCCAGCTGCTCCTTCAGCTCCGGCAGGGGCCGGCAGCCCTGGGCCAGGCTCACAAGATCCCGGCCATTGGCGGAGCCGGTGACAATCCGGGTCATCACCCGCTCCAGGTCTGAGATTTCCTTCAGGCAGGCCTCCACCTCGCCCCGAGCCACCGGATTTCCCACCAGCTCCTCCACAGCGCCCTGGCGGCGGCCGATTTCCACCGGGTCCAGCAGGGGCTTTTCCAGCCAGGAACGGAGGAGGCGGCCGCCCATGGCGGTCTTCGTCTGGTCCAGAACCCACAGGAGGCTACCCCGTTTGGACTTGTCCCGCAGGGTCTCCGTAAGCTCCAGGTTCCGCCGGGCTGTGAGGTCCAGCTCCATGTAGCGGCCTGTCGTGTAATACTCAAGCGGCGGATGTGGCTTAGGTCATTCTTCTGGGTCTCCTGCATGGTCTGCAAGAGGAGGGCGCAGGCCAGAACCACGGCCTCCTGCCCCGCCACACCCAGCTCCGCCAGGCTGGCCCCGAAGTGACGCTCCAGCAGTCCGGCAGCCGTCTCCAGAGACGGGGGCTCCTTTCCTCGTCCACACAGCAGCGCAGTCGCTGGAACAGAGTGTTCTCAATCTCCCCGGCTGTGACGCCCTGGCCGCCCCGGATGACCTCCGCCGGGGCAAACCGCCCCAGCTCCGCCGCCACCCGTGCCACAGCCTCAGGCCCCTGGGCTCCGGTGGCATAAAACGCGCCGGTGGACAGGTCGCAGAAGCACAGACCATAGGCCCCGTCCAGGCCGAAGAGGCTGGCCATGTAATTGTTGCGGCTCTCGTCGAGCATGGAGCTCTCGGTGACGGTGCCGGGGGGTGACAATCCGGACAATGTCCCGGTCCACCAGGCCCTTGGCCGTGGCGGGGTCCTGCATCTGCTCGCAGATGGCCACCTTATACCCCTTGGCCACCAGCCGGGCAATATAGGCCTCGGCGGAGGTGGTAGGGGCACGCCGCACATGGGGGTCTGGTCCTCCTTGTCCTTGCTCCGGTCCCGGGTGGTCAGGGTCAGGTCCAGCTCCTTGGACACCAGCTTGGCATCCTCATTGAACATCTCATAGAAATCACCCAGACGGAAAAACAGGGAGGCAATCCTTGTTTTCTCTTTCATCTGTAGGTATTGCCGCATCATGGGGGTCAGCTCTGTGGCCATATGTTCTCTCACTTTCTATTGTTCCAGTTGGGGCAGCTCACTCCGCCGCCAAGGTACCGGTCAGGCTCAGGTGGTGGCGCCATCGATTTTTCACCTGGCAGAACCGGCCAATGAGGCCGGCGTCTCCCCGTCAGGCGGACCAGCCGCCCACCCTCGGTCCGGGCGGTCAGCAGGTCCCCATCGGTTCCGTCCACCAGAACCCGCAGAGTTTTTGCCTACATAAGCCCGGTGCTTTTCTTCCGAAATGGCATTCTGAGCGGCGCAGAGCCGGTCAAACCACTGGTTTTTCTCCTGCCGGGTGGCAGGGGTCCGGCAGGCTGGCCGCCGGGGTACCGGGCCGGGGGAATAAATAAAGGTAAACAGCGCGTCATAGCGCACCTGGCGGATCAGCGTCACGGTCTCCTCGAACTCCGCCTCCGTCTCTCCCGGAAAGCCCACGATCACATCGGAGGTGAGGACAATGTCCGGCATCACGGTGCGGGCATAGTCCACCAGCTCCAAATACTGCTGCCGGTTGTAATGCCGGTTCATGGCCTTCAGCACCCGGTCGTTGCCGGACTGCACCGGCAGGTGCAGCTGCCTGGCGATTTTAGGGAACCTGGCCATGGTGTCAAAGAGCTTGGTGGCCGGCGTCCCGGGGGTGGCTGGTCATGAACCGCACCAGAAAATCTCCAGGCAGCCCGGCAATCTCCGCCAGCAGGTCGGAAAAATCGACGCCACAGTCCAGATCCTTGCCGTAGGAATTGACGTTCTGCCCCAGCAGGGTGATATCTTTGTATCCGGACTCAATCAGCTCCCGGCATTCCGCCAGGATGGCCTCCGGCTCCCGGCTCCGCTCCCGGCCGCGGACGTAGGGCACGATGCAGTAGGAGCAGAAGTTGTTGCACCCGTACATGATGGACACCCAGGCCTTCAGGTGGCCCTCCGCCGGACCGGCAGGCCCTCAGCAATGGAGCCCGGCTCGTCCTGGGTATAATAAACCCGTTTACCTGTGGTCAGGACCCGAAGCAGAATTTCCGGGAATTGCCACAGATGGTGGGTGGAAAATACGCCGTCCACATGGGGGAAGCTCTTCCGGAGCCGCTCCTCCACCTCCGGCTGGCCCGCCATGCAGCCGGTCAGGAATATTTTCTGGTCCGGGTGGCGGCGCTTGGTGTGGGTCAGGGCGCCCAGGTTGCCGAAGACCCGCTCCTCCGCGTGCTCCCGGATGGCGCAGGTGTTCATCACCACCAGGTCGGCCCCCTCCGGGCCCTGGCCGAAGCCATAGCCGCAGGCGGCCAAAAGCCCCCTGAATTCGCTGGGAGTCCGCCTCATTTTGCTGGCAGCCATAAGTCTCTACATAAGCCGTGGGCGTCCTGCCCTGACCGTGCCAATATGCCTGAACCTGGGAGCACAGGGCAAGCTGCGCCTCCACCTGGTCCTGGGGTATCACTGTGGTTTTCCGATTCAATGGGGCTACCTCCGATGTATCAAAAAAATCATGTCTTCTGAATATTGTATTTTACCATTTTTCCGGCTTTTTTGCAAGACTGCTGGTGCAAATTTCTGCAAAAAGTCTGTAGGATTTACAATGATGTGTGACACCGGTGCAGGGGCTGTGGAAATGTGGAAGACCGCGGTTGTAGGTTTGTCCATGATGCGTTACCCTGAATGAGGTGTTGTTTTCCGTTGAAAGTCCGGGCCTGGTGTGGTAAAATTGTAAAAAAGTATAGCTGCAATGGCATACAGATAGAATGTCAGGCCAAGGGTCAGGAGTGGGTGAAACTTTAACATGAAATACGGATTTGGTGTGGATATCGGTGGAACCACAGTCAAGCTGGGGCTGTTTACGGAGAGGGGAGAGCTGTTGGAGAAGATGGGAAATTCCCACCAACACAGAAAACCAGGGCGCGGCAATTCTGCCGGACGTGGCACAGGCGGTTGAGGCCTGCCTGGCCCGGCGGGCGCTTTCCAAGGACCAGGTTCTGGGGCTGGGCGTGGGCGTCCCGGGGCCGGTGCGCCGGGACGGGGTAGTGGACCGGTGCGCCAATTTGGGCTGGGGCACCTTTCATTTGGAGGAAGCGCTATCCCAGCTTTTGGCGCTTCCGGTCAAAGCGGGCAATGACGCCAATGTAGCCGCCCTGGGCGAGTGCTGGCGGGCGGGCGGCCGGGGCTATGGCAGCATGATTTTGGTCACACTGGGCACCGGCATCGGCGGCGGCATTGTGGTGGACGGTAAAATCCTCACCGGCGCCCACGGCGCAGGGGGAGAAATCAGCCACATGCCCATGCAGAAGGATGAGACCGAGGTTTGCGGCTGCGGAAAACGGGGATGTGCAGAGCAGTATGGGTCTGCCAATGGGATTTTGCGTCTGGCCCCGCCGCCGGATGGAGCGCAGCAACCTTCCCTCCCCTCTGCGGGGCATGGAGCCGCTCACCTGTAAAGACATTTTTTTTGATCTCAGCGCCCAGGGAGATCCCCTGGCCCGGGAGATTCAGGAGGAGTATTTTGACTTTCTAGGTCAGTTCCTGGCAGATGTCTGCTGCGTGATTGACCCGGAGGCTGTGCTCCTGGGTGGCGGCGTGTCCAAGGCGGGCCAGCCGCTGCTGGATGGGGTGCGGAAGTACTTCCTTTCCTACATGTTCCATACCGGCCAGGACATTTTCTTTGCCCTGGCAAAGCTGGGCAACGACGCCGGCATCTACGGCAGCTTCAAGCTGGCCCTGGATGCCTTTGGGAGGTAAAATGGACGTTCTGGTGTTAGGCGGAGGTCCTGCCGGGGCCACAGCCGCCATTTACGCCGCCCGCAGTGGAAAGGCCGTCACCCTGGTGTACCAGGATAGCGGCGCTTTGGCCCGGGCGGTGCGCATTGAGAATTTTTATGGGTTCCCCGCCCCCATTTCCGGGCCGGATCTGTTCCGTCAGGGCTTGGAGCAGGTCCGGAGCCTGGGGGTGACCGTAAAGGAGGCCCAAATTCTGAGCCTTGGCTTTGGCGCCCACGGCCTGGGGCCCGGAGACCACCCAGGGGACGTTGGCTGCTCCGGCGGTGGTGCTGGCCACCGGCGCCCAGCGGCGGCGGCCCCGGATCCCCGGATTGGATGACTTTGACGGGGCGGGAGTCAGCTACTGCGCCGTGTGTGACGGGTTTTTCTGCCGTGGCAAGGAGGTGGCCGTGCTGGGCGCAGGGACCTATGCGCTCCACGAGGCGGGCGTTTTGCTACCCCTGGCAAAGCGGGTGACCCTCCTCACCAACGGGGACCCGGCGCCGGAGGAGCTTCCTCAGGACTTGACCTGGACACCCGGCCGATAGCAGCCCTGGTAGGAGAATCCGGCATTTTGTCCGCAGTTCGGTTCGCAGACGGAGGCGCCCTGGAGGTGTGCCGCCTGTTTGTAGCCTTGGGAACTGCCGGCAGCGGGGACCTGGCCCGAAAGGTGGGCCTCCTCACGGAGAACGGAAAGATCGTGGTGGACGGGACCATGGCCACCAACGTCCCCGGTCTTTTGCCGCCGGGGACTGCACCGGCGGCCTCCCCCAGGTGGCGACTGCCGTGGCCCAGGGCGCCCAGGCGGGTCTGTCGGCAGTGCGGTATTTGCAGAACCGGTGAGCGCTGGCAGGAACCACCCCAATGGCACGAACGCCCCACCGGCGAAACGTCAGGTGGATGCGTTTATCCCGAAGTTTGCCACGTAAATTCATACACCCGGGGCTACCGCGTATCGGTACGCGGTAGCCCCGGGTGTATTGCTTATCCTGGTTGCGCTTCCAATAGGGCGGTAATGGCCTTGCCAATTTCGCAAGCGCTTTTTGGTGGACGCAGGCTCCGTAGCAGCAGTCTGCGTCCAGAAGCCCGGGCCGTCCCCACTCCACAGTGACCATACGGCCCTGGTCCAGAACCCGGCAGTAGCCGGAAATGATCTTTTCCTCTGACATTTATGACACCTCCAGGGCGCAGAAGCCGCCCGGCAAAAGAATCAGGGTGTCCGGGGCCACTGTCTCCAAATTGTGCCCCAGGAGCAGCCGTCCGGCGGGAATGCTCCAGGAATCGCCGGACCGGTTGACATAAATACTCACCCGTTGCGCCAGCGGACCGTCCCAGCTCCTGACAAAGCCCAGCCGGCCGTCAGCCGCAGTGAAGAAGGAAATGGCTGTACCCGCAGGGCAGGATTGTCCCGGCGAAGCTGGCCCAGGCGGCGGTAGTGGGCCAGGAGCTCCTCATCCTCCCGGCCCCAGGGGTAGGTGCCCCGGTTAAAGGGATCGGCGTAGCCCACCAGCCCGACCTCATCACCGTAATACACAGTGGGCGCGCCGGGCAGTGTAAACTGGAGGAAGGGAGGCCATGCGAAGCCGCTCCTTCGCCACCAGAAGCTGCCCCGGTGAGAGGTGGCGGGCCGCTTTTTCCTCCCGGCTCCCCTCAAAATCATCTATGAGGGCGGTGAGAATGCGGGGGTATCGTGGGTACCCAGCAGGTTCATACAGCAGGTCAAGACCTGGGGCGGGTAATTTTCCGCCAGGGTCATAATGGTCTCCCGGAAGCCCTTGCCATCGTCCCGCTGCCGGAGGAAATCGATGATGGCCTTCCGATAGGGATAATTCATAACGCCGTCCAGCTCCCCATCCACAAAATAGCGGCGGCGGATGTCATATGCAATTTTATTGGAAGCATCCTCCCAGACCTCCCCGATGAGCAAAGCGTCGGGTTTGATTTCCCGAACCCGCTTTTTGAGCCGCAGGACGAACTCATCCGGCAGCTCGTCCACCACATCCAGCCGGAAGCCGTCGGCACCCAGCCGGAGCCAATGGGCCACCACGCTGTCCGGACCGTCGATGATATAGTCCAAATAAGAGGGGTCCATCTTGTTGACACAGGGCAGGGTGGTCAAAATTCCACCAGCAGTTGTAGGAGTCGGGGTAGTGGTAAAACTGGTACCAGCTGCGGTAGGGCGACTGAGGATCTGCATAAGCGCCGTGGCCACCGAAGGCGCGATACCGGTCAAAATACAAGCTGTTGGAACCGGTGTGGGAGAAAACACCGTCCAGAATTACATGAATGCCCAGTCTCCGGCCTCCCGGCACAGCTGCACAAAATCCGCCTTGGTACCCAGCATGGGATCTGGGGTTTTGTAATCCCCGGTATCATACCGGTGACTGGAGAAGGCCTTGGAAATGGGATTCAGGTACAAAAAACCGTAGCCCCCAGGGAGGCAATATACGGCAGCTTTTCCGTAATACCCTGAAATTGCCGCCAAAAAGTCGTTGTTCAGCACCTCGCCCCGGTCTGTGGGCTGCCAGTGGACCTCTTCGGTCCAGTTCTGGTGTAGCGTGTGTAGGCTCCAGCTTGCCGGTGAGATCACAGGAGCCGGACTTGGCGAAGCGGTCCGGAAATACCTGATAAATGATGGCGCCCTGGGCCCAGGCCGGGGTGTGCGCTTCCTTGGGGACGCAGCTCAGCTGCCACCAGTCTCCGGCCTCCATATTGGTGTCCTCCCCTGGCGCAGGAGGGAGAAGGTCTCATTGGGCGTAGTGATGCGGAAAAAATAGAAATACAGTCCCGGCTCCAGCGTAAACTGGCAGGTCCAGGTTTCATAGGGCGGCAGAACTGTCTGACAGTCCATAGGGATCTCCGTGAGGAGCGTCCTGTCCTCCCGCAAAAGGCGGCACAGGGCCTGCCGGGTTTGGCAATGCTGGGGAATCTTCATCCGAAGGGTGCAGGTCTGGCCCGGGATGATGGTTCCGAGGGGGTCTTTATGGGAGGGATCGCGGCTGTTGTATAGAATACGAAGCATAGGCGGAGCTCCTTGATGAAAGAATGAAATCGGGATGGGCGTCAGGCGGAGTTTCTGAGCGCCGTAGCTTTGTACTGGCGCGATACGCCTATCCCAGAAGGTACGGGGCTGTCTCAAACCACATTTTGAGACAACCCCGTACGGTTTCTCCAGCCGGTTGGTTGGGTAACCGGTTCCGCCTCTGGGGGATTAGCCCTTCAGGCGGTGAAACAGCTCCATATATTTTTCCGCAGGCTTTTTCCAGCTGAAGTCCGCGGACATATCCCGCCGGATGAGATCCTTCCAGCCGTCCTGGTCATGCCAGTACAGGCCCAAGCAGCGGTCGATGGCGCCCCAGAAATCGTCTCCGTTATAGCTCTGGAAGGTATATCCCAGGCCGGTGTTGGTGGAGGAATCCACAGGGGGGGCACGGTATCCTTCAATCCTCCGGTGGCATTGACCACAGGGACGGTGCCATAGCGCATGGCGTTCATCTGGCTGAGGCCGCAGGGCTCCGACTTGAGGGCATGAGGTATACATCCGCTCCGGCGTAAATCCGGTTGGCCAGGTTCAAATCAAACCGCAGCTGGGCAGAGACCTTATCCGGATACTCCTGCCGCCAGACCCCGGAAAAAGTTTTCAAACCGCTGTTCGCCAGTCCCCAGAATCACCAGCTGCACGTCCATCCCCAGCAGGCGCCGGGCAATGTAGCACAGAAGGTCAATGCCCTTATGGCTGGCCAGTCGGGTGATCATGGCCAGGACCGGAACCTCCGGGCGCTCTGGCAGGCCCAACTCCCGCTGCATGGCGGCCTTATTGGCAGCCTTACCGGCGGCAAAGTCCCGGATCGAGTAATTCTGGACCAGGGCCTTGTCTGTAGACGGGTCAAAGACGGAGACATCCACGCCGTTGGTAATCCCCCACCACCAGTTTGTACCAGTAGCCGGACAAAATGCCATCCAGGCCATGGGCGTAGTAGGGATACCGGATCTCCTGGGCATAGGTTTCGGACACGGTGGACACCATGTCGGCGCATTCGATGGCGCCCTTCATCATGTTGACGCCGCCGGTGAGGTCCATGATACCCCGGAAGGGCTCCGGAAGACCCAGCACGTTGTCAAAGAAGTCCGGGTTGGCCCAGCCCTGATACTCAATGTTGTGGATGGTGAAGACCGTCTTGGTATAGGGGAAGACCCCCGGTACTGGGCGTTCAGGTACACCGGAACCATGGCAGTCTGCCAGTCGTTGGACTGGATCACATCCGGGTAGAACTGGAGCACCGCCATGGCGTCCAGCACAGCCTTGGAGAAGAAGGCGTACCGCTCGCCGTCATCCAAGTAACCATAGAGGCCGTCCCGGCCAAAGTAATACTCATTGTCGATGAAATACACCGTGGGCTGCTTCTTGTGGCCCTTGGCTTTCAGCTTGTGCAGGCCGGCATACTGCTCCCGCCAGGACAGACCCACCCGGAACTCTGCGCAAAGCTCCGTCTCGTAAGCGGGGTTTTCTTTCACCCGCTTGTAGTACGGGAGAAACAGGCAGACCTCATTGTCCGGGATTCTGGCCAATTCATTGGGCAGGCCCAGCATCACATCGCCCAGGCCGCCAGACTTGACACATAGGGGGCAGCCTCCGAGGCTGTCATGGCAATTTTCATACAATTTCACCCCGCTTGACAATCATGGGATTTTCCGGGGTACCGATGAGGCGAACGCCGGGCCGGACGACTACGTCCTTATCCAAAATGGCGCAATACAATTCGGCTCCTGCGCCAATGGAGCAATCGTTCATGATCACGCAGTTCTTGACCTGAGCGCCCTCCCCAGACGGACCTGGCGGAAAAACACAGAGTGCTCTGCTTCGCCATCCAGTTGGCAGCCGTCGGCTACAATGCAGTCGCCAATTTGGGCATTCTCACCATAGGTGGTGGGCACCCGGTCCCGGACCTTGGTGTAGATGTTCCGGTCTGTGCGGAACAGATTGTGACGGGTGTCATAATCAGTGAGAGCCAGATTGTTCCGGTAATACTCCAAGGTGCTTTCATTGAACATAGCCACGCCCTCAAAGCTGTACACACCCACCGTGAGGTTTTTGTCGTTGAACTGCTTCAGAAGGAAGTCCCGTTCAAAACGGTAGCGGCTCCGGGCCACAGATTCCTTCACAAAGTAAATGAGAAGCTCCCGGCTGATGACAAAGATACCCATGCTGGCCAGATACTCCGGACCGGCGCAGTAGTCCACCGCCATGTCGGCGAGCTGCCCCTGTTCATCCAGGCGGATGCCCAGGTCCAGCTGCTTGGTCCCGTTGGCGATTCCTCCTTGACCACGACAGTAATGTCTTTGCCGCTGGCCACATGCCGCTCCAGGACCTTCTCCAGGTCGATGTTGCAAAGCACGTTGCTGTCAGCCAGAATGACATATTCCTCCAATGAATTTTCCAGGAAGACCATGGCGGAGTTTAGCGCCTCCAGCTTCCCTCGGTAGCTGCCGTTGTGGCCCAGGGCAAAGGGAGTCAGGTACTCCAGGCCCCCTCCTCCAGGTCCAGGTCCCACTCCTGGCCGGAGCCGATGTGGTTCATCAGGGACTGGTAATTGTATTTGGTGATCACACCGATGTGGCGAATGCCGGAATTGGACATATTGGACAGGGTGAAATCAATCTGGCGGTACCGGCCGCCGTAGGGCAGACGCGATGGTACGCTTATTGGTGAGCTCCCCCCAGGGGCTATCATAAATGTTGGCGAAAATAATACCCATTGCTTTCATCATAATGTACCTCCTTTCACCGGACCTCGCCGGGCGCAACCACGGCGTTTTCCGGAAGCATCTGGTTCTTACCCAGGACGCTGATCTTCCGCTTGGTCCCGTCGGGGAACGCCCCACCGATCACGGCGCCGGAAGAGATCACGCAGTTCTCGCCAATGATGGCATGGCGGATGATGGCGCCGGGCGCCACGGAGACATTGGGCATAATCACGCTGTCCTCCACCAAGGCGCCTGCTCCAATGGTGCAGCCGGTGGAAATGATGGAGTGGCGGACGGTGCCATAGATCTCGCCGCCTTCCGCAATGAAACAGTTGGTCGTTTTGGCCTCCCGGGCGATGTAGCTGGAAGGCAGGGCGTTATTCCGGGCGGAGATCTTTTCATTTTCTGCACCCCGAATGTCGAAGTTGGGCTGGGTGCCCAGCAGGTCCATATTGGCCTCCCACAGGAGTCAATGGTACCCACATCCTTCCAGTAGCCTTCAAAGTCATAGGCCCAGAGCTTATGTCCGGAATTCAAAAGTGCGGGAATCACGTTCTTACCAAAGTCATTTTTCGGACTTGGGGTCCTCCTCATCGGCCACCAGGAACTTTTTGAGGATGCTCCAGCGGAAGATATAGATGCCCATGGAGGCGTTGTTGCTCTTGGGATGGGCGGGCTTCTCCTCGAATTCGTAGATAGAGCCATCGGGATTGGTGTTCATGATGCCGAACCGGCTGGCCTCCTCCATGGGGACGGTGCGGACAGCAATGGTGCAGTCTGCCCCGGTCTTCTCATGGGCGGCCAGCATAGCGGCGTAGTCCATACGGTAGATGTGGTCGCCGGAGAGAATGAGGACATTGTCCGGATCAAAGCGCTCAATGAAGGGGATGTTTTGGTAGATGGCGTTGGCAGTACCCTTGTACCACTCAGATTTTTTGCTCCGGGCGTAAGGAGGAAGCACCTGAGCGCAGCAATGGGATTTGTTAAGGCCCCAGGGCTGGCCATTGCCGATGTATTCGTTCAGCTCCAGGGGCTGATACTGCGTGAGAATGCCCACGGTATCAATCCCGGAGTTAACGCAGTTGGACAAAGGGAAATCAATGATACGGTACTTACCGCCGAAGGGGTACGGCAGGCTTGGCGGTGTTTTCCGTCAAAACCTTCAGCCGGCTGCCCTGGCCACCGGCCAGCAGCATGGCAATGCAGCGTTTTTTTCTGAAAATACATGGGTCGCCTCTCCTTTATAACGATTTGGTGATGGAAATGGAATGAACACCGGGCTTCGGCCCGGCAAGGGATGGACGGTGAAACGCTCAGGCCTTGGCCTCTTGGGTCACTTTTTTTTGCCTGAGCCGTGCTTTTGGACGGATTTCTCCCGGACATAGAAGGTGGTGGACATGGGAGGAATGTCAAAGTAAGCCGAGAGCTTGTAATCCCGGAAGCTGACCCGCTCACTCACAGCTGGGTGAATCTGTGTACCGGAGCCGCCGTATTGGAGGCTGTCGGAGCACAAAACGGGCTTGTAAATGCCCCGGCGGGCACGCCCAGGCGGTAATGCAGCCGCTCCACGGGGCAGAAGTTGCAGATAACCAGGACCTCCCGGTTCCGCCGGTCGATGCGGCGGAAGGCCAGGAGATTGTCATCCCCTGCGTCGGGCTGAATCCACTGGAAGCCGTCCCAATCCTGCTCATTCTGCCAGAACTGGGCGTGAGACAGGTAGAAGTGGTTGAGGTCCCGGACAAAGGACTGCATCTGCCGGTGCCGGTCGTAATCCAGAAGCAGCCAATCCAGCTGCTCGGCATACCGCCACTCAATGAACTGGGCAAATTCGTTGCCCATAAAGCTGAGCTTTTTGCCAGGGTGGGCCATCATCCATGTAGGCGTACATAGCCCGCAGATTGCTGAATTTTTGGTCGTACTCCCCGGGCATTTTGTTGATGAGGGGAGGCCTTTCCATGGACCACCTCGTCATGAGACAGGGGAGAATGAAGTTCTCTGAAAAAAAGCGTAGGTCATAGAGAAGGTCAAACTGTTGTGTTTGTACTTCCGGTAAATGGGGTCGGTCTGCATATACCGGATGGTGTCGTTCATCCAGCCCATGTTCCATTTGAAGAGGAAGCCCAGTCCCCCGTCAAAATCGGGTTTGGTGATCATGGGGAAGGATGTGGATTCCTCCGCCACCATGAGAGCGTTGGGCCGGACGCTGAAAGCGGCCCGGTTTACGGCGCGCAGCAGCTCCATGGCCTCCAGGTTCTCCCGGCCGCCAAAGCGGTTGGGCTTGTAGTGAGTCCGGCCGTAGTCCAGATAGAGCATGGACGCCACGGCGTCCACCCGCAGGCCGTCGATGTGGAACTTCTCCAGCCAATACACCACATTGGATACCAAAAGGACTTCACCTCCGGCTTGCCGAAGTCGAAGATCCGGGTGGTCCACTCGGGATGCTCGTTCATAGAAGGGTCTGAAAGCTCATAGCAGCAGGAGCCGTCAAACTCGTACAGGCCCTGCTCGTCCTTGGGAAAATGGGCGGGAACCCAGTCCAGGATGACCCCAATGCCGGCCCGGTGGAGGGTGTCCACCAAAGTACGGAGTCCCTCCGGCTCGCCATAGCGGAAGGTGGGGGCGTAGTAGCCTGTCACCTGGTAGCCCCAGGAGGGGTCATAGGGATATTCAGACAGGGGCATAAACTCCACATGAGTATATCCCATATCCTTCAAATAGGTGGTGAGGGACCGGCCAGCTCGGCATAGGTGTAGACGCTGCCGTCCTCCTTCCGCCGCCAGGAGCCCAGATGCATCTCATAGATATTCATAGGCGAGGTGAGCGGAGAACGGAGAGAACAATCCCGAATCCATCTCCCGTCACCCCAGGTTGTGCTTTTCCTCTGTGCAGATGAGGCTGGAGGTATCCGGCAAGCAGGCCGCGCGGGTGCCGTAGGGGTCAGCCTTGTATACGGCAGTGCCATCGGGGCGAACAATATAGTATTTGTAAGGGCAGCCTTCGTAGCCGCGTGTGGTAAAGACCTCCCCACACGCCGCGCTCCAGGCGCTCCATGGGCAGATCCTCCTGGTTCCAGAAATTGAATTCACCCACCACGCAGATGCTCTTGGCGTTGGGGGCCCAGACCCGGAACACATAGCCGGCTTTTCCACGGCGGACCGTGCGGTGACAGCCCTAGCAGCTCGTAGGCCCGGATGCAGGTCCCACGATGGAAATCCTCCAGAAGCTCTTTTGTTTTTTATCCATAGCGTTGTCTTTCTCCCTTTTCACAGGATGGGCGGGGGGGGAGCCCGCAGAGGTACTCTATCCTCTTCCTCATTATACCGTTTCTTGCGGGGAACTGCAATCCTTTTCGTCGAAAAGGCCATATATTTTTCTGGGACCAGAGGCAGCACTTTGTTAAATCTGAGAATATGTCCCTGAAAAGCGCACATTTTTCCGCTGGAAAATACCAGGTTTTTTCTTTTTGCAAAGAGTGGATAAACTGTATAAAATACAGGAAAACCTCCCGGCATCTTGCAGATTTTATCTGATTTTAACATGCACTGGGCAGCTCCGGAGGAAAACAGCCGTTGACTTTCGCACACACATATTATATAATCTGATATGTCATATTAGATATGCCGGCCGCCGCGCAGGCCTCCTGCGTGCGTGCACGATCCAATTGGGAGGAAATTTTATGAATGGGCAAAAGATTTGTATTTTGGTAGACTCTGGCTGTGACGTACCCCAGGCGGTGCGCCAGGCCTATGACATGCGGGTCTTGCCCCTGAAGATCCGGTATCCGGAGGGAGAATACGACGACCAGGTGAACATCACCGCGCAGCAAGTGTATGACCGTTTCCCCCGGCGAAATCCCTCAGACCTCTCTGCCCGACGGCGGCACCATCCACGATGCCCTGGACCGGGCCCGGGCAGACGGCTATGAAAAGGCACTGGTGATTTGCATCTCCTCCGGTCTCAGCGGCACCTATAACATGGTACGCCTGGTGTGTCAGGAATATCAGAGCATGGAGACCTTTGTTTTAGATACCCGGAACATCTCCTTCGGCAGCGGCGTCTTTGCCCTGTTGGCCGCCCATTGGATCGCAGGCGGCATGGATTGGCAGGATCTGCAAATCCGGTTGGTCCAGAGGCTAGAAGACAGCAAGGTATTTTTCTGCGTGGACACCCTGGAATACCTGCGTAAGGGTGGGCGGCTGGGGCTGGTGGCAGCCATTGTGGGAACGGCCCTGAAGCTGAAGCCCATCATCTCCTGCAATGAAGCCGGCGTCTATTACATCGCCGGGAAGGCTTTGGGGCGGGGAAAGTCCCTGGACCGGATGCTGAATCTGGCCGCGGCCTTTGCCGCCTCAAAAAGAAGGCTCTCCTGAGGTAGCCCTGTTGAACGGAGACGCCCCCAGGAAGCCCTGGAGCTGCAGCCCCGGCTGCTGGAGAAGACCCTGTGCAAAGAGCTCCTGGCTGAGGGACAAATCAGCCCCGCTCTCGTGGTCCATACGGGCCCTGGCCTTTTGGGCATTGCCGTTTTGCGGGGTGGGCTGGACGGTTGAAGCCTGCTCCGGCCTAAAATTTCAGCCGGAAGAACCTGACGGTCCTTCCGGCGTAGCATGGGGTGGTTCAATCCATGTACTCCCCCAAAGGGGTGCTTGTTGTACTGCATTTTAATTTTGATCCGAATGGAGCCATCGGGCTGGGTATGCTCCTCCAGAATGCGGTAGCCTACGTTTTTTTCTGCCGGAGCCCGGCCTCGTAGGCGGCGGCCTCCTGACGCACTGCGGCCACGGCAGCTTCATGCTCCAGGCCGTCCTTCAGCTGAAAGTGGATGGTCTTGTAAATGCAGGCAGATTGGATTCGTTTCATTTTTGAGTTTTCCTCCTTTTTTTGCTATAAACCTATTGTATCACGGGTCAAAAAATTCAGCAAATGCGAAAAAATTAGGCTATCTCATTTTTTGGTGGAATTGCGCAGGAACCAGGGGCCTGCCATTTGTGAATTTTGCTTGGAGAAGAAAAACATCCCCCGGGAGGCTTGCCAGCCGGGGCGGTGATACCATAGGGTTGCAGGAAAGCCTGTCCCACTTTCAGGTGTTAAAGCAGGAATTCGCCGTGCTTAGGGGAAGAAGCGCGGCGAATTTTTTCTACATAGGCGTACAGTGCCTCATATTGCGAACGCAACGAATCGCGTTTTCCCCTTTTTGCACGGAAGGGGGAGGGCCTTGGCTTTCCCCGGGGAAGCCAAGGGTGCTGCCGCGCCATTGCAGAATTCAGCTTTTCCGTCGGTTTGCATTGTGCCGTTGGTGCAGCACCTCTGCCCGGCGGAGGAGGACCTCTGGGGTGTTGGGCAAACGGCCGTCTCCCACTTCCTCCAGGAGGGTCCGGAGGATGCGCCCCAATTCCGGCCCCTGGGGCAACCCCAGCTCCAGCAGATCCCTGCCGGAAATGGCCAGATCCCGGGTGGTGAGGCAGGGCTGCTCCGCCAGGATCTGCCGCAGAGAGGCTTCAAACCGGTCAAACGCAGCAGGGTCCGAAGGCGTGCCCTTTCCACTGTCATCCGCCCGGTCCAGGGCCAGCAGGTCCCAAAGCGTCTCCTCCCCCAAACGGCGCAGTAGGCGGCGCAGAGGCCGGTCTCCCGGTAGCCGCCCCAGGTCTCGGGTTACCCCATGATAGGCAATCAGGGTGGCCACACGGTCCTGCAGCGCTCGGGGGCACATGAAGCTGTCCCAAAATCTCCCGGGCCATCTCTGCTCCCCGATGGGCATGTCCCCGGAAATGGCCCACACCCTCCTCGTCCAGGGTAAAGCAGGCAGGCTTTGCCACGTCATGGAGAAGAGCCGCCCAGCGAAGCGGCAGCTCCGGCGGGACACCGGCCACCACCACGTAAGCAGTATGGGTGTACACGTCAAAGGCGTGGTGGGGATTGTGCTGCCGGAAGCCCAGCATGGGAGCCAAGGCAGGAACTGCCGCTGTGATCACAGGCCAAAAGGTCTGGAAATCCTTTGCACAGGCAGCAGGCAGGAAGCCGCACAGCTCCCCAAAAATCCGCTCCCGGGCCAACCCGTTTAAGGTTGGGGCCAGGGCCGTCATGGCAGCCAAGGTCCGTGGCTCCGGGGTGAGGTGAAACCGGGCGGCAAAGCGGACGCCCCGAAGGATGCGAAGTCCATCCTCTTGAAAGCGCTTCTCTGGCTCCCCAACGGCACGCAGAATGCAGTCTGCCAGATCAGCCTGCCCTCCAAAGGGATCTGCCAACCCCCGATGGGGATTGTAGGCCATGGCGTTGATGGTGAAGTCCCGCCGGGACAGGTCCTCCCGGAGGCTTTTTTCAAAGTGCACCCAGTCCGGACGCCGGTGATCCCGGTATCCCCCTTCGGTGCGAAAGGTGGTGATCTCAACGGGTTGCCTGCCGGTCACAACGGCGATGGTGCCGTGCTTCTCTCCGGCGCGGACCAGGGGGAAAGTCCTCAAACACCTGGGCAATCTCCCTGGCAGGGCGTCGGTACACAAGTCCCAGTCGTGGGGGCCAGCCCCAGCAGCCAATCCCGCACACAGCCGCCCACGGCCCAGGCTTCAAAGCCCCGGTCCTCCAGCCGTTCCATCAAATCCAGAACCGGAACCGGTATAGAAAGCTCAAGAAACACACCCCCTGCAGCAAGCCCTTCTTTTTTCCGCAATCATGGCACAAAACAGGGGAAAAGTCAAGATATCCTTGGAAATTGTGCTGGGCAATATGGCATATTTAAAAAGACCGGCTGCAAAAGAGGAACGAGTCGGAGCTCGTTTCCCTTTTTGCAGCCGGTATGGCGATACGGCCTCAGGACACGGGGTTTGCCGGTTTTAGAATGCGGCCAGCGTCTTCCTGGGTGAGGTGGGAGTTGGAGATGAGACCCCGGGGGCAGACCTCCACGCACAGGCCGCAGCCGTCGCAGAGGCTGTAATCCACCCGGGCCAGGTTGCTGGTGACGGTGATGGCTCCCTTGGGGCAGGCTTTCTGGCACTTGGAGCAGCCGATGCAGCCAATGTCACAGCCTCGGAGCGTCACAGAGCCACGGGCCGTGGAGGAGCAGGCTACGGTGATGTGGGCCCCATAATGGACTGGAACGATGATATGCCGGGGGCAGGCGGCGGCGCAGCTCATGCAGTCGGTGCACTTGTCCGGGTCCACCTTGGCCACGCCTTGTTCCAGGTGAATGGCGTCAAACTGACATGCCTTGGTGCAGTTGCCAAAGCCCAGGCAACCAAATTTGCAGATGAGCGGGCCACGCCCCGCCACCTTTGGTGGCGGCCAGGCAGTCGGAAATCCCTCGTAAATTCCTTTTATCCCGGGCCGTGCTTCCGGCGCACCGGACGAAGGCAACCTGCCGGGCCACCTTTTTCCGCCTTGACGCCCATGACGGAGGCCATAGTCTGGGCGCACGCATCGCCGCCGGAGACGCACAGACCCACAGGCGCCTTACCATCCAGCACCGCTTGGGCATACGCGCCGCAGCCGGAAAATCCACAGCCGCCGCAGTTCGCCCGGGCAGGGCCTGAACCAGCCGGTCTAGACGGGGGTCCGTCTGAACATAAAATACCCGGTTTGCCATTGCCAGCACCAGGCCGAAGAAGGCGCCCAGGCCACCCAGGACTGCCATTGCCACACCAATCTGTTGTAACATTTCCATTTGCCCGCCTCCTTAAAAAATCCTGAGGCCGGAAAAGCCCATAAATGCCAGAGCCAAAAGGCCCGCGGAAATCAGAGCAATGGGAAATCCCCGGAAGCTCTCCGGGCACTCCGCCTCCCTCAACCCGCTGGCGGACCGAGGAGAACAGGACGATGGCCAGGGTAAAGCCCAGGCCGCCGGTGAAGCCATAGACCAGAGACTCCAGGAAATTGTAGTGCTCCTGAATGTTCAGCAGGACCACGCCGAGGACGGCGCAGTTCGTCGTAATCAGGGGCAGGTAGATGCCCAGCGACTTATACAGGGTGGGCACGCTCTTTTTCAAAAACATCTCCACCACCTGCACAATGGCGGCAATGATGAGAATGAAAGCAGCAGTCTGCATGTACCCCAGGTCCAGAGGCGTGAGGATATAGTGGTCCACTGCCCAGGTAACCATGGAGGCCAGGGCCATGACGAAGGTGACCGCTACGCCCATGCCCAGGGCAGTGTCCGTCTTTTTGGACACACCATGAAGGGGCAGATGCCCAGAAACTTCACCAAAATGAAGTTGTTGGTGAGAATGGCTCCCAGGGCAATGGCCAGAAGAGAAGTGACATTCATTTGACTGCGGCCTCCTTTCGCTTTTCAGCTTCCCGCTCCCTGCTGCCGCCGGTCCAGGGCTTTGGAAAGCCACTGGGAGAAGGCAATGAGACAGCCCAAGGGTCAAAAATCCGCCGAAGGGGAGAATCAAAAGCATGGCGGGATATGGATCGGGGCAGAACGCGAATTCCCTCCCCCCGTTCAGGAGTCCGGCGCCGAAGGTGCCGCTTCCCAGAAGCTCCCGGATGATACACATGGCCACCAGGGCCACGGTGTAGCCCAGTCCCTGAGTGAGACCGTCCGCAGCAGAGGCCAGGACGCCGTTTTTGGGAGGCAAATGCCTCCGCCCGGCCCAGGATGATGCAGTTCACCACGATCAGGGGGATGAACACGCCCAGCGACTCGGACAGGGCGGGGAGATAGCCTGCAGCAGCAGATCCACCATGGTGACAAAGCCGGAGATGATCACCACATGAGGCCGCAATCCGGATGCTGCCGGGGATCACCTTGCGCAGCAGGGAAATGAGCACATTGGAGCAAATCAGGATGACGGTGACCGCCACGCCCATGCCCAGGCCGTTGAAGAACGAGGTGGTGATGGCCATGGTGGAACACATACCCAAAAAGCTGGGCAAGCACTGGGTTCTTGGTAAGCAGGCCCTCTTTCAGCTGTCTTTTTAAAATTCATTGTAAGCTCCTCCTTCCAGCGCCGCAGCGCAGGCCAGGGCGGCGTTCACGCCCTGGGTCACTGCCCGGGAGGTCATGGGTGGCTCCTGTGAGGCGCATCGATGGAGCCGCCGTCCTTGGTGACGGCCAGCTGGTCCCCTGCCCCCAGGAATTGCTCCCGGAAGCTCCGTCCGGCGACATTGTCCGCGGCGGCATTGGCCCCCAGGCTGGCAGTTTCCGAATGCGTGACAATCTGATACCCGTGACCGTGCAGGCTCCGTCCACTCCCACTACCATGTGAATCTCTCCGCCGTAGCCGGAGGGGGTCACCTCCACCACATATCCGTCGGAGGTTTTGTAGACCCCTTCCACCAAACCGGTTTCATCCGGGAAGGATTCCAGCTGCTCTCCCAGCTCCACACCCTCCCGGAGGACCCCCAGAGAGGGCCCTCTCCGGTCTTTTTCCCGCTGGGCTGCCGCAATGGGCCCGGCAGTGACAGAATTCACCAGAGCAAGAAGGCCAGCCATGACGGCGGTGATGAGAAATAGGGTCACCACGGCGGTAAGTCCGCTTTTCCTGTTTTTCATTTTGCAGCCTCCTTTCTCCTGAGGCCAAACCGCCGGGGCCGCCCTACCTTGTCCAGGAGGACCACACAGGCGTTCATCATCAAAATGGCATAGCTGACCCCCTCCGGATAGGAGCCGAAATACCGAATGAGGACGGTGATACAGCCACAGCCCACGCCGTAGAGAATCTGCCCCCCAGCCGGTAACGGGAGAGGTCACATAGTCCGTGGCCATGAACCACGCGCCGAGCATCAGGCCGCCGGAGAGGAGATGGCTTCCCATCCACAAAGGGATCGTTCCCCCGGGGAAAGAGCAGGGTGAGAAGGGCCACGGTACCCAGATAAGTAAGGGGAATCCGCAGACGGATGACCCGCCGGAGACCAGGTACAGGCCGCCCAGCAGAAGAAGCAGGGCGGAGGTCTCCCCCAGGCATCCACCGGTTTTGCCCAGGAACAGGGACATCAGGCTCTCCGCCGGCAGAGCGCTCTGGTGAAGGCTGGCAAGGGGCGTGGCCGATGTGACCGCATCAGCGCTGGAGCCGAAAATCGGCGCCCAGTCACCTGGCTGCACCCAGGTGGTCATAATCACCGGCCAGGAGAAGAGGAAAGCCCGGGCCGCAAGAGCGGGGTTCATAAAGTTTTTGCCTATGCCGCCAAACAACTGCTTAACGATAATGATGGCAAAAAAAGTCCCCCACGAGAATGGTCCAGTAGGGAATGGTCACTGGGCATACGAAAGCCAGCAGAAGGCCGGTGACCACAGCGGAGAGGTCCCTCACCGTATTGTCCAGCTTCATAACCTTCCGGTATCCCCATTCAAAAAATACACAGGCTGCCACAGACAGGCCGCACACCAGCAAAACCCTGGGGCCAAAGGACACCACCGCCCCCCACAAGTGCAGGAAGCAGCGCCAGAATGACGTCCAGCATCAGCCGTCCCGTCCGGTTGGGCCCGTGGACATGGGGAGAGCTGGACACAGTCAGCTCATAAAAATACTTGACTTTACTCGGCATGGTTCGCCCTCCTTACGGTTTGGCCGGCGCAGGGGCCGGCTTGGGTGGCGCAGCGTCCCGCAGCTTCTGCTTGGCGGTGCGGATGCTGTGAACCAAAGGCAAGCAGCCCGGGCAGGCATAGGCACAGCTGCCGCACTCCACACAGTCCAGCACATTCTGGCGCTTCAGGGTCTCCAGGTCTCCCCCGCCGCTCCGCGCTGTATAAGTACAGGGGCATGAGATGCATGGGGCACACGGAAATGCATTTGCCGCAGCGGATGCAATGAGGCTGGGCCGCCATGTAGCGGTTTTTCCTCCCCCAGGACAGTGACGGCATTGGTCCCCTTGGTTACGGGAACTGCCAGGTCAAACTGGGCCACGCCCATCATGGGACCGCCGGAGAGGACCTTATACGGGTTTTGCCGGAAGCCCGCCGCCTCCACCATGTCGCTGAAGGGAGTGCCGATGGGGACCAGCAGGTTCCGGGGCTCCATGACAATGTCGCCGGAAACGGTGACCACCCGCTTCACCAAGGGCATCCCGTCCCAGACGGCGTCTCCCACGGCGGCGCAGGTGGCGGCGTTGAACACGGCGCAGCCCACGGAGGCAGGCAGTCCCCCAGGGGGCACCTGGCGGCCGGTGAGGGCCTGGATCAGCTGTTTTTTCAGCCCCCCCTGGGGGTACCGGGCCTTTAAAAGCTGGAGCCGGATTCCCGGGTGGCGGAGCAGAGCCGCCTCCACAGCAGCCGCTGCCGCAGGCTTATTATCCTCCATACCAATGACCGCCTGCTTCTGGTCCAGAATTTCCATCAGTACCTCCAGGCCCCGAAGAACCCGGTCCGGCTGCTCCCGCAGGAGCCGCTCATCAGCCGTGATGTAGGGCTCGCACTCCGAGGCATTGACGATGATGGTATCCACCTTGCCGATGCCGGAGGAAAGCTTCACGTGGGTGGGGAAGGTGGCGCCTCCCATACCCACAATCCCAGCCTCCCGGATGATATCCATAAGGTTTCCGGCGCTGAGACCGGAGAGGTCCGCCCGGGGGTCTGACCTCCGGGGAAACCGTCTCCTGGAAGTCGTTGGCAATGACCACAGAGAGTACCGTGGTGCCATTGGGATGGGGCCGGGCCTCCACAGCCTGCACAGTACCGGAGACCGAAGCATGGACCGGTGCGCACAGGCCAGGACCATCACCGATTTTTCTGCCCCAGGTCCACATGGTCTCCCTTGGACACCAAAGGCTTGCAGGGGGCTCCGATGTGCTGGGACATGGGAATTACCACGGTGGCAGGGGGTGGGAAGGCTACAATGGCCTGCTCCCCGGGCCAGGTCCTTTCGGTCCTTGGGATGGATACCGCCGTAAAAGGAAAATGCCATGAATACCATCACCTCTTCGAGAGAAGTTTGAGAAAAACCGGCAACCCCAGCCGGGCTACCGTGTATGCTTACTGTTACTATACTGCATAGTCTCATGCTTGTCCATTGTTTTTTCTGATTTTACTATAAAAAAATACGGATATATCGATATAATTTTGTGAAAAAATGGGCAAGGATGTGAACGAGCTGCCGCTCCGGTGCGTATCAGGCGGGACTAACACAAAAAAGGCTGCCTCAGTTTGTGAGACAGCCCCGCATTTATGGAAGCTTACAGATATTTCTTCATTGCCTCGGAGGCCTGGGCGGGCTCGTCGGAAATGGTGATGGTAAAGCGCATATCGTTGGCTGCCCCGAACTCCTCGCACCAGGCCACGAAAGCCTCTCCGGTTGCCCGATCCTCGCCGATGAGTTTGTACAGGCTCTCAATGAACACATGGGTGATGTCGAAATTGCCCGCATGCAGGCCGCTGATGAAGCCCTTCAGCAGGGTGACGTCTGTGATGTTATATTCTTCGCGTCGATGAGACGGACGCGGTAGTCAATGTCATAGGTCAGTTTCTTGCCAAATTCCACACAAACTACGCTGCCGGTCTCGCTTTGGACAGCCTCGTTGATATCTTTGACCAACTGCTTGGTCTTGCCGGAGCCCTTCAGCCCCATAATTACCTTAACCATTGGTATCTCCTCCTTGCAGCACCGGCGGGCCGGCTTGTTTTATTATTCTACCAGTTCTCCCGAGGATTTGCAACTGTTTTCATGGAAAATTCACAGAACGGTTTTGGAAAATAGCACCGTGGAATTGGCGCTGAGGCAGCCCCGTGGAATTATTTTTCGCTCGTAGCCGGGTTTGCCCAAGAGCTGGAACATATTCCGCTTATAGAACTCCACACCAGGCTGGTTGAAAGGATTCACCCCCAGCATATACGCGGAGATGCCGCACGACAGCTCGAAGAAGTAGAACAGCTCGCCCAGCTTCATATCGTCCAGCTCGCCCATATCCATGGTGATGACCGGCACGCCGCCGTCCACATGGGCGGCCATGGTGCCCTGGAAGGCCTGCTCGTCTACAAAGTCCAAGGTTCTGCCCTCCAGGTAATTGAGCCCATCCAGATTCTTCCAGTCAGACCCCACTGTGACGGTCTTGGCAGGAGGTGCAAACCGGACCATGGTCTCAAACAGATTCCGCTGCCCCTGTTGGATCATCTGGCCCAGGGAGTGCAGGTCCGCGGTGAACTCGGCGGTCACGGGGAACAGACCCTTGCCGTCCTTGCCTTCGGACTCGCCGAACAGCTGCTGCCACCAGCCGCCCATCATTTTAAAGGCCGGCTCAAAAAGAGGTCAGCAATTCAATGGCCTTCCCTTCCGGTACAGCAGGTTCCGGATGGCTGCATACAGCCATACCGGGTTTTCAAAGGAGCGTAGATCGTAATCCTTCTTAGCCTTGGCAGCACCCAGCATCACATCGCAGATGTTGATTCCCGCCACAGCCATGGGCAGAAGGCCAACCGGGGTGAGGACACTGAACCGGCCACCCACATCGGGGGGAATCACGAAGGTCTCCCACCCCTCCTCCATAGCCATTTGCCGCAGCGCGCCCTTGGGGGTCAGTAATGGCAAAGATCCGGCTCTTGGCGCCGTCGGTGCCGTACTTCCGCTCGAGCATCCAGCGCAGGGCGCGGGTGGCGATGGCAGGCTCCGTCGTGGTGCCGGACTTCGAGATGAAGACCACGGAGAAGTCCTTCCCGTCCAGCTCTGCAGACAGGTCGTTCCAAGCTCGTGTGGACAGGCCGTTGCCGGCAAAGAAGATCCGGGGGTTGCCCTTTGTACCCCGCTGCAGGTTGTAATTTCCGCCGTACAGAAGCTCAATGGCAGCCCGGGGACCCAGGTAGGAGCCGCCGATGCCCACCACAACGAAGGCCTCAGAGCTCTCCCGAATCCGGGCAGCAGCCTGGGCAATCCGCCGCATTTCCTCAGTCTCTTCATAGGTGGGCAGGCTCAGCCAACCCAGAAAATCGTTGCCCTCTCCGGTGCCCTCCATCAGGGTTTTGTGGGCTGCAGAAACCTCTTTTTCCAAGGCCAACAGATCAGGCAGAGCTAACTGCCCCCATACGTTGGATATATCCACTTTGATCATAATAGCACGTCCTTTCAAACGGTAGTCGCCGTGTTTCTTTTATTATGTTATCGCAAAATGAATGGAAACGCAAGGCCTATTTTGCGCAAGCCAGGGAGAAATCATGCCGAAAAAATCCCCTCAAGTTTCTCCGGCAGACAGGCGCGCTGCCTCTTGCAATTTCCATGCAGGTGGAGTAGAATGGCCCTAGAAAATCTGCCGCCTTTTGTGGCCAATTTAGGAGGTTTTGATGATGGCAGTATTGGTAACCGGCGGGATGGGCTACATTGGCTCCCACACCTGTGTGGAGCTGCTGAATAGCGGCTATGAGGTGGTCTCCATTGACAACCTGTGCAACAGCAATCCCGTCTCTCTCCGCCGCGTGGAGGAGCTGGCGGGAAAGCCTTTTTAAAGTCCTATATAGGCGATGTCCGGGATGCGGACCTGCTGAGGCAGATTTTCTCGGAAAACGACATAGAATGCGTCATCCACTTCGCGGGCCTGAAGGCCGTGGGCGAGAGTGTGGAAAAGCCCTGGGAATACTATGACAACAACCTGAACACCACCCTGGTCCTCACCAAAGTTATGAAGGAGGTGGGGATGAAGAATATCATCTTCTCCTCCTCTGCTACGGTGTACACCTCCGACAACGAGATGCCCCTGCGGGAAACCAGCCGCACCGGCAGCTGCACCAACCCCTATGGCTGGACCAAATACATGACCGAGCAGATTCTCTCCGGCCTGTCCCATGCAGACCCCGACTGGTCCGTGACCCTGCTGCGGTACTTTAACCCCATTGGCGCCCATCCCAGCGGCCGGATTGGAGAGGACCCTCGCGGGATTCCCAATAATCTCATGCCTTATATCACCCAGGTGGCCATTGGCCGCCGGGATCATCTGAGCGTGTTCCTGGCAACGATTACCCCACCCCGGACGGCACCTGCATCCGGGACTACATCCACGTGGTCGATCTGGCCCAGGGCCACGTGGCGGCAGTGCAGTACGCAGTGCGCCACAAGGGGACGGAAATCTTCAACCTGGGCACCGGCAGGGGCTCCAGTGTTCTGGAGATGGTGAACACCTTTATGGTGGCCACCGGGGCTCAGGTCCCCTATGAAATCACAGGTCGCCGGGCCGGCGACATCGCCGTGTGCTATGCAGACCCCACCAAAAGCCGGGAGATCCTGGGGTGGACCGCCCAAAGGCCCTGGCCGACATGTGCCGGGACAGCTGGAACTGGCAGAGCAAAAACCCCATGGGATACGACAGCTAACAGAAGAAACCACGGAGCGGCGCGCAACAGCCTGGCGCGCCGCTCCCGGTTTTTGAGAAGTCCACGGCTCCAGGTCAAATCTCCTCACGTTCTGGTAGCCGGTTCATCCGGCCCACTTTCTTGGGCCAGACTTGGGAAATTAGCCTCTTTTTGCTTTACTTTTTTTTTTTTTTTTTCTGGTACAATGCAGGAAAAAACACAGGTGAGGTTGCAACATGCTGGAAAAAATTGCAGGCGGTGGCCAGCCGGTACGAAGAGCTGTGCGCCAAGGCGGAGCAGCCGGATTTTTTTACGCAGATCCGGCCCGGGCCGCCAAGCTGCTGAAGGAACGAAATGAGCTGGAGCCCATTGCAGAGGCTTACACGGCCCTCCGCCAGGCCCAACAGGAGCAGGAGGAGGCCCGGGAGCTGCTGGCCGGGGGAGACAGACCCGGACATGAAGGAGCTCTGTCAGGAGCAGTTTCAGTCCGCCAAGGAAACGGAAGCCAAATTACTGGAAAAGTTGAAAATTCTGCTGCTGCCCAAGGATCCCAATGACGAAAAAAAATGTGATTGTGGAGATCCGGGGCGGCGTTGGCGGCGAGGAGAGCGCCCTCTTTGCCCACAGCCTCTTCCGCATGTACTCCATGTACGCCGCCGCCCCGGGGCTGGACCGTGGAGCTTCTCAACTACAACGACACGGAGCTGGGTGGCGTCAAAGAGGCGGATTTTCTCATCAATGGCCGGGGCGCCTGGTCCCGGCTGAAATTCGAGAGCGGCGTCCACCGGGTCCAGCGGGTGCCGGTGACGGAGTCCAATGGCCGCATCCAGACCTCCGCCGCCACCGTGGCCGTGCTGCCGGAGATGGAAGAGGTAGACGTGGAAATTCGGCCGGAGGACATTGAAATGCAGGTCTACCGGGCCAGCGGCGCGGGTGGCCAGCATGTGAACAAGACGTCCTCCGCCGTGCGGCTGATTCCACAGGCCCACGGGCATCGTGGTGGCCTGTCAGGAGGAGCGCAGTCAGGTACAGAACCGCGAAAAGTGTATGCAGATGCTGGCCTCCAAGCTCTACGAGATCGAAGAGGCCCGGGTCAGCGGCGAGGTCTCCGGCATGCGCAGAAGCCAAGTGGGCACCGGGATGCGCAATGAGCGCATCGCACCTACAATTTCCCGCCAGGGCCGCGTCACCGACCACCGCATCGGCCTGACGCTCTATAAAATTGACTCCATCATGGACGGCGCTTTGGACGAGCTCATCGACGCCCTCGTCACCGCAGATCAGGCCGAAAAGCTGAAAAACAGTCAAAATTGAGGAATACAACCACATGAACACCATACTTCTTGACGCCCGGGACCCCCAAACCCCTGCCGTGGCGGCGGAGCTCATCCGCCGGGGCCGGCTGGTGGCAATTCCCACTGAGACAGTCTACGGTCTGGGCGCCGATGGGCTGAATCCGGAGGCGGTGGCCAAAATCTTTGAGGCCAAGGGCCGGCCCGGTGACAACCCTCTCATTTTACATGTCACAGGGCCGGAGCAGCTGCCCCTGTTCTGTCACCATATTCCGGATGTGGCATATCTCCTGGCGGAGCGGTTTTGGCCGGGGCCCCTCACCATGGTACTGCCTGCCAATGCCTGCGTCCCCAGGAAAAAACCACAGTAGCGGCCTTTCCACCGTGGCCATCCGCTGTCCCAAGACCGATGTCACCCGGGAAATCATACGGCTGGCCGGCGTTCCCATCGCCGCCCCCTCAGCCAATCTCTCCGGCAAGCCCTCCACCACCACAGCCCAGCACGTGCTCCACGACCACAACGGGCGCATTGACGCCATTGTAGACGGAGGTCCCTGCGCTGTGGGGGGTGGAATCCACCATTGTGGACCTGACTGAGGCCCGCCCCCGGCTGCTTCGCCCCGGCGGGGTTACGCCGGAGGAGCTTCGGGCAGTTTTAGGCGGCCTGGTGATCGACCGGGCCGTCACCGCCCCCCCCATCCGTGGAGACGCCGTGGTCAAGGCGCCGGGGATGAAATACCGCCACTATGCTCCACAGGAGCCGGTGGTCATTGTCTCCGGCAGCCGGGAAAAGGCCGCCGCCTACATCCGCCGCCATTTCACCCCCGGCGACCGGGTGCTGTGCTTTGAAGAAGAGCTGCCCCTTTACGTCGGCTGCGCCCCTCTGGCCTATGGCCGGGAAGCAGATCCCGCCTCTCTGTCTGCCGGCCTCTTTGCCGCCCTGCGCATCCTGGACGATCCAGCCATCGGCCAGGTCTTCGCCCGCTGCCCCGAGGAGGGGGCGTTGCCTATGCAGTGCAAAACCGGCTGAAGAAGGCCGCGGCTTTCCATGTCATCGATGCGGAGGCGGAGGTATGATCCTGGGCATCACCGGCGGCTCCGGCTGTGGGAAGACCACGGCCCTGAAAGCCGTGCAGGACCTGGGCGGTCTGGTTCTGGACTGCGACGCCATTTACCATGAGCTCTTAGCCTGCTCCCCTGCCCTGCTGGCTGCCATCGGCGCGCGCTTCCCTGGCGCGGTCTCCGGATCTGAATTGGACCGGAAGAAGCTGGGCCGGCTGGTTTTCTCCGATGAAAAGGCCCTTCTGGACCTGAACCGCATCACCCACAGGGCGGTGAAGGAGGAGGTCCTGGGCCGTCTGGCGCACAACACATCCCCCTGGCCGCCATTGACGCCATCGCTCTCTTCGAGGGCGGGCTGGCGGAGCTTTGCCAATACACCGTAGCCATCACCGCCCCTGGGAGGACCGGATTTCCCGGCTTATGGCCCGGGAAGGCATTTCCCGGGATTACGCCGAGGCCCGGCTTCGGGCCCAGCACGACAGCCGCTACTTTCAAAATCTCTGCGACTTCACCCTGAAAACTGCGGAACCAAGGCTGCGTTTTACGAAAGGCCCGGGCGCTGTTTGCTCAGCTCCTCGCCCCCGCTGCCCATTCCCATGCGAATCCCAAACTAATTATATATAGGAGGACCATCATGAGTAACGAAACCTTGCGCGAAACCCTTCTGTTCCAGCCCAAGCACGGCTATGACCGTCTGACCCCGGCCCAGAAAGCTGAAATGGAGTCCTACTGCAAGGACTACGCGGCCTTTATGGACGCGGCCAAAAACCGAGCGGGAGGCTGTGACCTATACCGTAGCCGCCGCTGAAAAAGCCGGCTTCCGGCCCCTCGTCCCCGGTATGAGCCTGAAGGCGGGAGACAAGGTCTACCGGAACAACCGGGGCAAGAGCATCCTTCTGGCCGTCATCGGCGAGGAGAGCCTAAACACCGGTATGAATATCTGCGCGGCTCATATCGACAGCCCCCGTCTGGACCTCAAGCCCAACCCCTTGTACGAGGACTCCGGAAATTGCCTACCTGAAGACCCACTACTACGGCGGCATCAAGAAGTACCAGTGGACCACCGTGCCCCTGGCCCTGCACGGCGTGATCTATAAGAAAACGGCGAGGTCATCACCGTCACCATGGGTGAAAAGGACACCGATCCCGTGCTGTGCGTGTCTGACCTGCTCATTCACCTGTCTGGCGACCAGATGAAGAAGACCCTGGCTGAGGGCATCACTGGCGAGCAGCTGAATGTTATTTTGGGCACCATTCCCATGCCCGATGACGATGGCGCCGACCGGGTGAAGTTGGCCGTCCTGAACCTGCTCCACGAAACCTACGGCATCGTGGAAGAGGACTTCATCTCTGCCGAGCTTACCATCGCCCCCGCCGGCAAGTGCCGGGAGGTGGGTCTGGACCGGAGCCTTTTGGGCGCCTACGGCCACGATGACCGCGTCTGCTCCTACGCAGCCCTGGCCCCCATGCTGACTATGGGTACCCCCGCCAAGACCGCCGTCTGCGTTCTGGCCGACAAGGAAGAAATGGATCCGTGGGCGTATCGGGTATGCAGTCCTACTGCTTTGAGACCTTCGTGCGGGACCTGTGCGACAGCCAGGGGCCAGCCTGGACCGCTGCTTCGAGAACGCCTTCTGCCTGTCCGCCGATGTGACCAACGCCTTCGACCCCAATTTCGCCGAAACCTGCGACAAGCGGAACAACAGCCGGCTGAACTACGGCGTTGCCATCTGCAAGTACACCGGCTCACGGGGCAAGGGCGGCGCCTCCGACGCCTCCGCTGAGGCCATGGGCTACGTTCGCACCCTCTTTGAAAATGCCGGCGTGGTGTGGCAGACAGCCACCCTGGGCAAGGTAGACCAGGGCGGCGGCGGCACCGTGGCAGCTTACATGGCCAACCGGAACATTGTCACCGTGGACGCAGGCGTCCCTGTGCTGTGCATGCACGCTCCCTGGGAGCTGGTCAGCAAGTTCGACACCTACATGACCATGAAGGCCATGACCGCCGTGTACGCCGGGAAGTAACACTCCTCCCACTGCACGCCGGTGCAAAAAAGTAAAACGGCTCCGCCTTCTGATAAACGGCAAGGCTGAAGCTTTAACCTCTTTGATTTTTAAATTTCATAGATTGGGGCCTGTTGCAAAATGTGTTTTTGCAGCAGGCCCTTTGCGCTACGAACGGAACCCAAATCTTCCAGAGACTTTACGAGACCAGCCCCAAATTCGGTCCAGAACCACGGAAAAGGGTTGGTTCCAAACGAGTCTGGAGCCAACCCTTTGCAGAAAGGAAGATGAAAAAAACAGGTGACTTAGAACTTCTGATCCAAAACCGTCAGAAGCTTGGCCGTCTGGGCGCGGGTGAGGGTGCCACGGGGCTGCATGGTGCCGTCGGGGGAAGCCCTCAAAGAGGCCCTCAGCAGTAGCCCAGGCAACTGCGTCTTTCGCAAACCCGGAAATCTTGTCGCTGTCTTGGTAGACAGAGAGGTCAGCGCCCTGTGCAGGCTCCACCTTCAGGTATTCGGTGACAAACCGGTACAGGAAGGTGGCGGCCTGCTCCCCGTGTGACAGAGGCTTCGGGGGCAGAACGCAGTATCCGTCACGCCCTTGGCCATGCCATTGGCCTGTGCCCAAGCCACGGCGTCAGCGTAGTAGCGGTTCTCCGCCACATCCGTAAAGGTGGATTTCTCCTCTACCTGGGGCTCACCTGCCATCCGGTAGAGAGTGGTCACCAGCATACCCCGGGTCAGCGTGCCGTTGGGGGGCGAACAGATCGTTACCCATCCCCCTCCATGAGGCCGGCATTCAGAACATAGTCCGTGTACTCGTGATACCAGCAGCTGGTGTCCAAGTCTGTAAACGCGCTGGACGCACAATGGGCAGGAATCTCCTCTCCCTGCTTCAGAATCTTGCCGCAAACGGTGCAAATCTCGTCGCCCGTGTAGCCTGCTTCTGTGCAGGTGGCCTCTTTGGCATTCCGCAGCTCCACCTCGTGGGTGGTCGCCAGCATGGTCTCTTCATAAGAGGGCTTCTCCTCGTTGACCTGGTGGTGCGTCATGGTAATATCTGTGGAAATGCAAGGCTTTGCCTGGAAAGTCAGGGTCGCGATGGGCTGCCCGGCGGCGATTTCCTCCGAATTGGCATAGGCAAACTTCACCGTGCCATCCCCGGTCTCCACGGACTTGTAGCCAGCGTGGACCACCACATGGGTCAGTTCCAGTTTTTCCCCGTCGAACTCCACAGTAGCCACACCGTTGGTTGCGGCAACCTCCACGCCCTGGGCGTTCTTGGCGGTCACTTCCACCGTGATGGTCTTCCCGTCAGTCCCGTCTGCAGGCTGTTCGGCGCTTCCCGTCGCTACCGTGTTGGTGCTTCCTGTCATCTGGTTGGCAACCGAAGAAATATCCTGGCTGATCTCCGCTTCTGCGGGCGCATAGGCGAAGGAACGTGCGCTGGAGCAGATTTCATCTGTCCCTTCCCGGAAAACCAAATTGTTGTTGGCCTCTCTGCGCTGCTCGCCCTGGACATACAGACCGGAGATTGCAGACACGCCCGGCACGGTACCGATTTTAGAGCAAGACAGGGTTTCCTGGGTCAAATCCACAAAGTACAAAGTAGCGCCCGCTTCTCCATTGCTGCCAAAGACCAGACCTTCCACAGAACCGTCGTTTACATAGGTCATGGTCATGGCGGTGGGGTCCTCAAACTTCTGGCCAATGTTGCCCAGAGCTGTGGGAATCAGGGTATAGCCAAGCCCCTCGTTGCTGTAATCATAATTTGCGTAGACCAGGAGCTGATACGATGGTGCCGTCCGCACCCAGGGCATAGTAGAGCTTGGCTTGGTAAACGGTACCGTTCCAAAGCTCATAGGTGGTATCGCCCAGATAGGCAATCGCGCCCACATCGTCTTTGAGGCTGTTTAGGCCAAAGACCCTCATATTGCCAAAGATGTAGTCTGTCAGGAAGGCAAACCCCTGCATGCCCTGGCCATGTATAAGCATCGCCGGGTAACCGAATGCCTCCATCGTAACAGACTCGCCGCTTCCATTCATCAGGGTCCCGTCCTCCACCGGAGCCGTGGTGGCATCGTGGAAGGCGTAGAGGTATACACATGCGCTGCCCATATCCTCGGCAAAGCCATTTTCAGGATCAACCTGGTAAATATAGCACAGATCGGTAAAATTGCTGTTGGTACCATAAATCTTTCCATCGTGATAGCCTGCACCAGTAAACGTCGTCTCGGCATTTGCAGAAATGGTAGTAGACAAATCGCCAGTATCGATGGTGGCCCATTTGGTCCCCCTCATCTGTGACAATCTGACCGCCAACCTCAACAGAAACACTTGCCAAGCCTTTAACGGTGATGGTGCAAGAAGCTGTGGCGTGACCGCCGCCGGCATCGGCCTCCACTGTGGTGGCGGTGATGGTGGCGGTCCCTTCCTTCAACGCAGTAACGCAGCCATTTTCATCCACAGAAGCCACAGCAGCATCGCTTGTGGTCCATGTCACCTGATTCTGATAGGTCATGGGCAGCACATGCGCTACCAACTCCTGCGTGTCGCCTTCATTGAGGGACACAGAGGTGGGTATCAGCTTGACAGTCAACTCCTGAATGCGCTCATACTGATACATGGAGACAACCGGGTACACCTTGTCGCCGAAATCGCCTGCCGGGAAAGCCAGCTTGTTTTCCGGGTCAATGGCGTAGAGCTGCGTAGTCTCGCCAGCCAGGCTGGAGGAGAGCAGCAGATAGCCCGTCCCTTCGTCATAGACCATGGAGGTGTGCTTGCCACTCGCAGTCCTGAGACGCGCCGGACAGATTCAGACCGATGTTGCCAATTTGGTTGATGACAATGCCGTAGGATGTGCCATTGTCATAGGTGCAGATATCCAGCTTCCACAAGTCTCCGCTCTCAGTCACGATATAGTAGAAGTTGGCCAGGCAATCATAGTAGGTCTGATAAATGGTTTTCGGATAATCAATGGTTCCAGTGCCGCAGTAGGCAATGGCTGCCATAGGATCGTTATAGAAATACCTGCTGAGCGACCAATTGCGCAAAGTCCCTCCTCCGGGTCAACCAGCTCAATTACAACACCGCCGCCGCAAATGCCTACAACCATATCGAACAAATCGCCAATGGCAGGCGCAGGCGCCGCAGCAGACCAGAGCCAATAGGCGTCCATCGCGCCACAGTCTTGCCACAATTGGAAGCAATCGGCGTCGTAGGCATACACATAGCTGCCGTCGTGAACATACAGAATATCATTCAGGACGGTACCGCCCAGGAAGTGGTCAGCCTTCTCACTGACCGCTTCCCAGCCAGAGGGATTTTCACCTGTAAAGTCAGCCCAGTAAGCATCATCGCCATCATAAACCAGGGCGGATAGGTTCACAGTATCCAGGCTTTCCACTGTCAGCTCACAGGTGGCCGTAAGCCGGGGTTCTGCGTTGGTAGTAACCGTGATGGTGGCCGTGCCCGCATTGCGAGTCGTCACGAGGCCATCGGACACCGTCGCTACGGATTCGTTGGAGGAGCTCCAGGTCACACTCTTATCCTCCAGCATCCAGGGATAAACCTCGGCACTCAGCAAGAAGGAGGAATTGGTAATACTCCGTACCACGGTTCTGTCCAGCTCCACGCTGGTGGCATTCACCTGCGGCTTGCTGGCGCCGGCTGCAGGAGGAACAATGTACAGGCCGGTGACAGTGTTGTTCAGCTTGGAGCCACGCTTTTGATATGCGTCAGGCTCCACATAGTTCTTGTTGGCCGGCTCGCCTTTTCCGGTCTCAGGGTCCACCCTGCACCAAATAGGAATAGTACGAAGTGCCCAGTGTGGTAGCGGTGGACATGTATAGAATGTCATTTTCGTGATCCCACGCCATGGAGCTATAGTAGTTGGAATAACCAATGGCATTATCCGCACTGTTGCCCACAGGAGCAAGGTCAGTAATCTTTCCGTCCACAATATCATCCAAGGAAAAGGTGTACAGGAAACCACAGTCATAGTTGCCGTAGTTCGTCAGGTAGAAGTTGCCCTCGTCATCAATGGTCATGGCAATCAGCGCCTTATACATGTCGGGGGGTGTTACAAGGTTTACCACGGTCATATCCGCAATCTTGGTCATTTCGCAGGTAAGCAAATCCACGGAATAAATGTCATTGTTGGCGCCCAGAGCATAGAGGGTGTCATTCTGATAGTTAAAAGCCAAGTCCTTAATCTGCGAAGTCACATCGCCGAAGTATCCAGCCCGCACACAGTCATTCCACACATCCTGGGTGCCCACATACAGATAGTGATCCGAACCGGCCATATAGACATTACCGTTCACATACTCTGCAGCAGTCACATCAAAGTCCATGGATTCCATATTTTTCAAGACCCGCATGGTCCGTCTCGCCATTGTAATATAGGGTATCCGGGTCGATCCGAATCCACCGCTTACCGTAGCCGCGGGACTCGCCATTGGTGAAAGCGAAGAATCTCCCCTCGGAGCTCACCTCTTCGCTACCGTATTCAACGGTATAAGCGCTCACATTACCGGCGTAATCCGCAACCAAAACGATACATTCTGCGCCGATCTGAATATCCGCCAGATCCAACGTAGTAGTGGTCATGTCGCTGGAGCCTTCCTGCACGGGAGTGGCAGAAGCACAGGCAGTGGTATCCTTAGACCGAAGAACCTGCACAGCAGCAATGTAATTGTTATCCTGGGCGGTTACCGTCAGATTGCCAGTGAGCAAATCCTTGGTGATGGAAGTTACCTCCGGAGCCGTGTCGTCCACCTTAAAGGTGTTGGACAAGAAAGCGCCACGGCCCAGCTGTCCGCTTTCAATAAGCGTCTTCACATCTGCCTCGGTCAGGTTGCCATTCTTCCCATGCAGCTCAGGAATGGCCACCAGAGAAACGGTAATGGTCTCATCTTCCTTCGCGCCCAGTTCAGAGACAGTCTTTTCCAGCATATAGGAGGTATAAATATTTTTCCAGGACCCGCCATTGACATGGTAGAAGGCGCCGATGACCTCACTGGTAGGGGGATCCATATACAGAATCTCGCCCTTCTCGTTGGTCGCCACCATGGTAACGGCGGCGGCATTCCGGATCAACGTGGCAACCTGCCGATCAATGACGGTATCGCTGCGGATGGCTTCCCGTCCTGCAGGGTAGGTTTCCTCTATCATATAGGGATTGATCGCATAATAATACTCTGCAGGGCTCCCGGCATATTTGATTCCTAAGGAACTGTCCATATAAGCAGCATAGGGGATGGTGGTATCGCCATACAACCTGTCGATGAAGGGGTGCCACGGTCAAACATGGTCGCATCCGTCCAGTTGCCATAGAAGCCCAGAACCGGGATCGAGTGGGCAGTGCCCTCCACGCCCTCGGCAGTGGTCAACTGCTGTGCGAAGACAAAGCCCTGCACATAAGCGCCATTTCGATAGCTTTCATCCAGCCGGGCCTTCTGGTCCTCGGTGAGCTGGAACTTCACAGCGACCTCCAGCTTGCCTCCGGCAGGCAACGTTACCGTACCGGTGCCCAGCTTCTGCAGTAGCAGGTAGGCATCATAAGAGGTAACCTCTCCATCGCCGTTCAAATCTGCATGCTCACCAATGGTCTCCCGTTTCCCCAGAACGTAATCCAAGATGGCTTGCACATCTTCGCCGTTCACCAGCTTATCGCCAGTCACATCATACTTGGCAGACTCCAAATCCGGTGTCAGGTCCTTTCCATCCACGGTCCAGGTCACATTGGCCATCAAATCAACCGTCTCCGTGTCCAAATAAGTCAGGCCCTCTTTCCGTGAACAGGTCCTGGGTGAACAGGGCAGAGGACAGAACATACTGCTGGGACTCCTGACGCAGGTTATTCAGCGTAAAGCCGAACTCGTAAGCGCCGGTCTTCTCCGGATCATCCAGAAGCTCGACCTTCACCTTGCCGTCCTTCGCCGACTGGGTGGCGTTTTCGTCCATCAGAATGTAAGAATTGGCTGCTACCGCATCGCCCACATTGGCAAGGCCGGCGCCCTGGCGAATGACCGGGTAGTAATTCCCGCTGGATTCCTCCACCATAGGTTTGGCGGTGGACATGAGCAAGCTCTGGGACAGCGCCCGGCTGCTCAGGCCCGTCTCCTCATCCAGCCCGTTCTCCTGGATGTACTGGGCAACCAGAGAGCGGCCATACCGGCCACCTGGGGAGCTGCCATAGAGGTGCCGGACATGGTGACGTAAGCCGTGCCCCCGTCTATGGTGCCGTCCACAGAGTAGATGGAGCCGCCGGGGGCGCTGATTTCCGGCTTCATTTCCAGCGTGCCAGGCACACCATAAGAGGAGAAGGAGCTCATGGTATCGTAATCCTGGTCATACATGAAAGAATTGACGTCATCGTCAATGTCCATGGTTCCGGTGTAATACAGGACATTGCCTTCCCCGTCCTTCACCGGGGTGGAATTGGCGCGAATGAAATCACCATCCGCCTGGGTAATGGATACACAGGGCTCCGTTTTGGTGTAGGTGCTCAAGTCCATATTGAATACGCCAGGCTGGTTGTTGTAAATCACGGTGGCAATGGCGCCGTACTTCACGGCGGCTTCTGCCTTCTCGTAGAAGGAATTTCCGCCTCTGGAGCAGATGGCAACCTTACCCTTCAGCACATCGGCCAGGGATCCGAAATCCTCTTCTGTACCGGTCCCGTCAATGAAGATGTACCCTTGCTCTCCGGCAAGCGTTTGCAGCTTTACATTGGAGTACTCCGTCTCCTGGAAGACAATGCTCTGACCGGCAACCCGGAAGAAAATGCCTATGTGGTACCGGCGTTGTCTACAGAGGCAACACACATAGAGTTGGTGAAGGTGCCGGGCGAGCCACCGGTGTGCATGCTCACATCATCGCCGTACAGATAGCCCCTGCAGAGGGAGCCGGGAGGCCTGCGCCCAGTGGCCGGCGTTACCGGCGGAGATAACAACCATAGCGTCGCTGTCTACCAAGCCATCCAGAATATCCTGATATGTAGAACTACGGCTAAAACCAGGATAGGAAGAACCCAAGGACAGATTGATAGAAGCACAGCCCAAAAACAATGGCGTCCTCAATGGCTGCCAGATAGTCCGAGTCGAAAGCGCCGCCAGCCTTGCCAAAAGACCTTCATCACCACAACCTGAGCATCGGGGGCAACGCCCTGCACATAGGTGGTGTCCAGCGCCAGGCTGAAGGTGCCGTCCCCATTGGGAACATAGGAGTTGGCAACGGCGATGCCCGCTACATGGGAGCCATGACCGCCCTGGGTGTCCTGGTTGTGATCCACATAGGCAGGCGTTTTATCCACATAGTTGTAGCCGTAGGGAATTTTGCTGGTCTTATAGAGCCGCTGGGCAGTCAGAGCAGGCGTGCGCTCCTTGGCATTTAGCTGATCCAGCACAGCTGCAATGTCCTCGGTGTCCATGCAATCGTATGTCCCATCCAGCTGAGACAGAGAATATGCAAAGGCCTCATCATCGAAGCACTGGTGGTCCATATCCAAACCGGTATCAATGATGGCCACCTTGGAGCCTGCGCCGGTGTAGCCCGCTGCATAGGCGCTGACCGTACCAATCATGTTGCGGGAGGTAGCCATGTTGGGGTCTGCAGTCCCCTCCTGATCCACAACACAAGGCTCATACCGCGTCTCTACGAAGACGTCCTGGACTCCGGGCACGTTTTGGATGGTTTCAATATCGCCGTAGGTCACATTGGCGGAGATGATGTTGGCAGCCAGAGTCAGGTTCCATTTCACATCCAGCTTTGTACCCACTGCCCGCTCAATGTCCGGGCGGTCGTGGCGGCCTGCTCGTCCCGGAGCGTGGCGCGGTAGGACATGGCCTGTGCATTCTGGACGATATTCGCCGTGGAGTAGCCTACCTCCAAAGTAGACTTTTTTGTCCATGACAATGGATACACGCACCACATCTGTGGGTGCATATTCCGGTTGTTCCGCAATTTCCTCTACAGGATCTTGCTGGAATTGCGGAGATATTCCGGATGTTTCCTTGAAGTCGAGACTGACGCTTTGGGCAGACTCTGCGTTGGCAGGAACCGCAAAGCCCCAAAGAATTGCCAGTACCAACAACAGGGAAAGAACGCGGGAACCGATACATTTCTTCATGGGTGTTTCTCTCCTTTGCATATTATTGCCGTCTGAAGGGGCGGCAACCTCTATAAACCGGCCAGGCTACACCGGTGATATATACAGTCGCACAGGCAAGTTGCTTTCAGTTTGCCGCGGTGAACTGTTGCTTTTTATTATACAGAGGAAGAAGCCCAAATGAAAAATCAGTCGATATTTGGGCCGCAGATCTCCTGTCTTTTTGTGGGCTCAAGTATATTTTTGAGTTATCTGTTCCATCTCCCTGGATATCCAAAAAAAATGGGAGATGTTCCGGGAGAAACCCACAGTTTACTAGATTTTTTCTGTCTCCTCTTGCACTTTTAAGAGAGAATCCATATAATACAAACAAGCCTTTGAACAGGAGGTACGATTGCTTTGAATGAAAACCTGTTGAGTCAAAACATCATCCGCTACCGAAAAGCCGCCGGGCTCACCCAAAGAGAAGTTGGGTAAACTGCTTCATGTATCCATGCAAGCTGTTTCCCACTGGGAACGGGGCGGTGCGCCGGATGTGACACTGCTGCCAAAGCTGGCCAACGCGCTGGGGGTGAGCATTGATGAGCTGTTCAATCATACCACAAACCGGCACTTGGATACTTCTGTGCTGCTGCGGGAGGAATTTCAACGAACACCGGAGGAGCACCGGTTTAGCAAAGCCAACGATTTGGCATGGGAGCTGTTCAAATCAGCCATTGGGGCCTACGATAACCAGGGGGGACATGCTCTATCAGGTTGCAAACCTGCACGAGCGCATTAACCGGAAACAATACAAGGATCCCTCCTCTGTCCCCACAATCATCAGCTACGACTCCGATGACGGTATCATGAAAGCATCTGTAGCGGAAGATTTCCAGTATACTCTCATTATGCCGGAACCGGAGGATGGTTACGCCGCAGTGATGAAAAAACGAGGAGGAATACGTCCGCCTGTTCCATCTCCTGGCAAAGCCCTACCGCCTGCGGGCCTTGGCCTATACCCACCACACCAGACAGCAACGGGCATTTTCTGCCGCCTTACTGGCAGAGGATCTGCAAATTGACTCTGCCTTGGCCGAAGAGGTCCTGACGGAGCTGGGCAAGCACAACCTATTGATGATGTCCCAGTTGGACACGCCAAATGGACCGCTCAACACGTATCAGCTCCGGCCGGGATGCAATTTGATTCCCTTTCTGTACTTCGGAGCAGAGCTCATGCGAAGTCTGGGACACTACAGCCTGATTTTTCCTGCTCGCCGTACAGCGCTGATGCGGGGGAGCTCTTGGTGAAAACAGTCTCTCACCCCACTGGATCACAACTGCACATCAGGAAGAAAACCAACTCCCTTACGGAAAATACGGCATGGATTGACATACAAAGCTGTTTAGGTGGAGATCAAATCGCATTTGAGCCCCCTGTGCTCCGAATTGAAGTTGCTGCAGCACTGCGGCTTGTCTTTGTAAGCCCACAATTGACAAACTTGGTAGATACTTCCGAAAAGCCGTAGGGGTGGGCAAATTGGACATGGGAAAAAGATTTTCACTAGCTGGACACAGAAAAAGTACATGCTGCTGCCCTGAAATATCCCCCATGGGGCTTGCGTCGGGCTGTAACAGATGGTAAAATTGAGAGCCGATGAATTGTAGGCTCCATTGCCCCGAGGAGCGCATCCATAACGCCTCCATCCCTATTGTTCTTATGGCGGCGAGAAAGTGTGGACAGCCTTATGCCTGACAAACGAAGCAATCATGGAGAAATCCGGGATTTGACCCAGGGTCCCATTCGAAAACAGCTGATTTCCTTTGCCCTTCCCCTATTTGCCGGAAGTCTCATTCAATTATTATACAACACCGTGGACCTGATGTTCGTCGGGCGGGTCTTGGGCACAGAAGCTTCCGCAGCTGTGGGGGCCAGCAGCTTAATCGTCACCTGTATTTTGGGCGCATTTACCGGCCTGAGCGTGGGCGTCGGCGTTGTCACGGCAAAAGCGGTGGGCAGCGGAAACATCGGCAGGTTGAATCAAATCATTCATTGTGCCGCTGGTCTTACCTGTGTTCTGTCCCTAGTTTTCACCGTACTAGGGCCCTCATCATGGCGCCAGAGTTTCTCCGGTGGATTCAGACCCCGGCGGATGTACTGGAAAACGCTACCGCATACCTGCGTCTGTATCTGCTGAGCTTGATTTCCATTGTCAGCTATAACATGGGCTCCGGCATCCTGCGGGCCTTGGGAAATACCAAGTCGCCCACGCTGTATCAGCTCGCCGGAGGCATTGCAAACATCATAGGAAATACCTTGTTCATCTGTTTCCTGACTGGGGCGTGCAGGGCGCGGCTTTGGCCACTGCCTGCTCCCAAGGGCTGGCCGCGTTTTTGATCATTCGGCACCTTTGCACCATAAAAACCCCCTACCGGCTCAGGCTGCGGCAACCCAAATCAATGCCAGTATTTGTGGGCAGTTCCTGTTGGTTGGTATCCCCCTGCTGCCATACAGTCCATCGTGATCACCCTGTCCAATCTCATCGTTCAGGCTCATATCAATCAGCTAGGCATAGACAGCATGGCGGCTTTTACCGCCTACTTTAAAGTAGAAAACTTCATCTACCTTCCGATTATGGCCTTTGGGCAGGCATGCTCCACATTTACCAGCCAGAACATTGGCGCCAATCAAGTAGACCGGGCCAAACAGGGAGTCAAAACCTCCTTGTTCCTGGGAATCACCGTCACCATTTCTGCATCGGTCCTCACACTCTGCTTCTCAGATTTTGCATTTGGCCTGTTCTCCAAGGAGCCTGCCGTCATTGCATTGGGGACTAAAATCGCGTTTGTTGCCTACCCGTTCTACTTCATTTACGTATTTCTGGAGGTATATGCCTCAGCCATTCGCGGTGCTGGAAAGGCGCTTCCGGCCATGCTGATCGTGGTGTTCAATATGTGTGTGGTCCGGACCTGCATTTTTGAAAGTTGTGCTGCACTTCTACCCAAACGCATTGGGCGTAGCGGCGATTTATCCCCTGACATGGGCATGTACAGGACTGTGCCTGTTTCTTTATTATAAAAGCGGAGGGTGGTTCTCTGCACAAACGGACGTTGCACGCAAACGAATTTCCGTTGGGCAGCGGTAGGAGCAAACGCAAACCTGCACCGTCACAGCCCGCCCGTCAGCATCCAGATATACGGGCGCTTCCACCTGACTGGCCCCGATTTCCGCATGGACCGTCAAATGTGGCATGCTTTCGGCATCTGCGAACGCGATGGTGGCCATGGCGAAGACCAGAGTCTATGCCAGAAGCAATGCTGTGATTCTCGCTTTTACGTCGTTCTTCCTTTCTTTTTTGAGATTTTGATACGTCATCGAGGGCCGCCAATGGCTTCCGGATGTATCCACTTGTGATTTCTCCCCACTTAAGGTATCCCATTGCACTTAACAGAAGGAAATCGCGTTGTTTTGCAAAAATCAATAAATAAGCGCGCTCGGGAAAGGAAAGACCATATAATAAAATATTCCAGATAACCAAAAAATAAAAGACGCTACGCAAACGGTTCGCCGAGTGCATAGCGTCTTTTCCATCTGCCGCCAAGTTCCAGCAGAAGTGCCCGGGCCCGCAACCCGGGGCACTTCTGCTGGAAATTCAAATTTGGGAAACCCTTACGGTTTTATACGTTCTCACTATAGCGCAGGAAGATAGTCGCGATCTGCGCCCGGGTTGCGTTGCCTCTGGGATTCAGGGAGACCGTCCATGCCGGTGACGAGTCCCTTGTCCACCGCCCAGGCCAGCGGTTCTTTGGCATAGTCGTGAATGGCTCCATGGTCGCCAAACTCCGTCAGATCGTAGTCTCCCGTCACGTCCTCACCAGCCAGATTCGCGTAGCGGTACAGGAAGGTCACCATCTGCTCCCGGGTCACCGGTGCATGGGGAGCAAATACCGTGGTGCTTACGCCTTTGGCGATGCCGTTTTTCGCCGCCCAAACCACTGCCTTACCGTAGAACCGCTCCATATCCACATCTGTGAAGGGGCTATCGCCCTCTGTCTCCGGCTCCCCGGCCATCCGGTACAGAGTGGTCACCAGCTGGCCCCGGGTCAGGGTCCCATTTGGCTGAAATAGACCGCCTCCCATTCCTTTCATGATGCCGTGTTTCACCACGAAGTCCACGCCCTCGTGATACCAGCGGCTGGCGGCCACATCCTGAAATCTTTGGACGGACAATGAGCTCCATTGGCCTCCACAGTCTGACCTCCTTGGCCTGGCAGTGGGCGCAGGTCCGACTTCGACCCCGGGATGGAAGCAATCCTCCGCAATCTCCTTGGTCCATTCCCCCCAAGCATGACCCAAGGCTTCGACGTAGCCGTCCACGTAGTGATCTTCACAACGGCTGCAGGTGTGGGTGGTATAGCCCTGCTCCGTGCAGGTGGGTTCTGTTAGCACAGCCTCGTAATCATGGCCCAGGGGTGCCGTGAAATGATCGTGATACTCGTATCCACAGGCGAAGCAGAGGTACTGCTCATAGCCAGAGGAGGTGCAGGTGGGATCTACCACCGTCTTGGTGTACTGGTGGCCGGTGGCGGTGATGTTCTCCTCTCTGGTGGCATGGCAGCTCACACAAGTATAGCGCATGACGCCGTCTTCCGTGCATCCAGCCTCTTGCTTCACCACGCCCCCTCGTCCCAGGTGTGTGACCCGTGGCGGGGATCGTCTCTGTCCGGGTCTCGCTACAGTAGTTGCAGGTAAAGGTTCGGACGCCGTCCTCCTCACAGGTAGCAGGGGTTGTGACGCTGCCCCCATCCCAGTCGTGGCCCAAGGCCTCGGTGTAACCGTCTACGTAGCTGTCGCCGCAGCGGCTGCAGGTGTGGGTGGTGTAACCTTGCTTGGTGCAGGTGGGCGCCGTTACCTCGGCCTCGTAATCATGCCCCAGAGCAGGAAGGAGTTCTCCCTGGCGGATCAGCAGGCCGCAGTCCTTGCAATAGGTATCTCCGGTGTAGCCAGGCTCCGTGCAGGTGGCAACTTTTTCGTTGCGGAGCTCCGTATGGGTGTGGGTAAACTCCACGGGCAGTTGCTCCACATAGCCGGGCTTCTCCCATTGGCCTCCTTTTGTGGGTCACCGTAATATACGTATTTTGGGTGTTTCCTTCCTTTACCGCGAAGGTCAGCGTAGCAACAGGCGCCCGGCCTCCAGAGCTGCCGCGGCAATGTAACCGAAGGTCACCGCACCTGCAGCTGTTAACCGGGCGGTGTAATCACCGGAAATCCGGACGTCCTTCAGTTCCAAAGCTGAAGCGTCATAGGTCACCGTGGTCAGTCCGTTATTGGCTGCCAAGCTGCTGCCCTGTGTATCCTTCGCAGTCACTTCCACCGTGACCTCCCGCTCCTCTTCGCCAACTATAACGCCGGACATCGGCTCCTCCGCCCGGCCTGTGGTGGGAGCAACTCTCGTCATGGTAAACCGGGCGCTGGGCTTTGCAGCCGCCGGCTCTCCCACCTGGGCGTCTGCCGCCTCCACCGGCTCAGCATCCGTGAGGTCGCGGATTTGGTGGCTGGCTTCTGCCTTGGCGCCCCCTTCTGCTGCATAAAGGGCTGCAGGACCTGTGGAACTACCCACATTTCCAATGGGCGTCGCGTCATAACGGGGATCTCCGCGTCAGTCACTTCAATCATCTGATAGAATGTGCTCGTCTCCCCCCCATTGAAGGCAGACAGGTACAAATTTCCGTCCTCACCCGTAATGAGGGAGCAATACCGGTAACCCTCGTGGCTGTCAAAGCTCTCATACTGGGCAAGGTTGCTGGCATAGAGCCGCATGAAGTTTCTATAGCCTTCGCTATCCTCGTATACCCACCAGTTCCAAATATAGCCGCCGTTGTCCAAGAGCACAAAATGCTCTGCGTCATACTCCGCTCCATACCGCTCAATGCGCTCATAGCCCAAGCTGGTCACCGCCACCAAAGCGTTGGTGCTTGCAATGTCCAGGTAATCCCGGAGGTTGAAGGAAACTGTGTCCAAATTCATGGGGTCCTTGGGGGGTGAGGAAGTAGCTGTTGTAAACGCCGGTAATTTTGGGTGCTTCTTCCGTGGAGAAATACTGGCTGTACGCCAGGTCCCAGAACGGAGCCCCGGCTGCGTTGGCAGCGCTGGCTTCTGATTTGCCTGTGGACGGGTCCACACGGTGCATATTCCATGCTTTCGACTCCCCGTCCATGATGTACAGCTTATCATTCTTCGTGTCCCGGGTCACGGAAATCAGGGAGGTATCCAACGCCCTCTCCTTGGTCCAGGTGCTTTGAGCCATGTCCCAGCTGAAGAGCACGGAGTTGCCCTCCTGATCCCGGAGCGCACCCTTCAGGGTAATCTCCACAGACTCCACGGTCACGGTGCAGGACGCGGAGACGTTCGGGTTCCGTACAGAGGTGGCCGTAATGACCGCCGTTCCCGACGTCACACCGGTCACCACACCGTTTTCATCCACCGTGGCAACCTCCGGATTGGCAGAGCTCCAGGTGACGCTTCGGTCCGTTACCGTCCAGGGCAGTACCGCAGCGGACAGGGTTACGCTGCTGCCTCTGAGAAGGGTCACCGTCTCGGGGAAATCTGAATGCCGCTGACCTCTTCCGTGGGGGTAGTCCAGTCGCTGCCAGCTGCTTGTTTCGGGATGATCAAACAGGACATCTCGTGATCCAGGGGTTGTTATATAAGGAGTAGGTCCCGGCTTCCGGGTCAATTTCAAAATAATACGCAAACCCATAGGTGTAGCCCTCATAGGTCATGGTGGCATAGCTGACCCAGCAAAGCAGGCCGTTGTTGGGATTGACTTCCATGGCCTGAAGGTACTGGGTGGTAGACAGGGAAGTTTCCACCGCCAGCTTCACCCCAGTCAGGTCTCCTGCATCCAGCCTGGTCTCAAACAGATAGGCGTCCCGGGTGGTAATTTCTCCGTTTCCGTCAAAATCAGCGTGCTCCCGGTGAGAAACGGTGGTGCGGACTCCGGTGGCGTAATCCAGGAGCGCTTGCACATCCCCCCCCTGCTCACCGTTCCATCGCCGTCAAAGTCGTATTTCACCGGTGGTTCAGTTTTCAGGCTGTCCAGAGTAAACTGCCAAATCTTGCCTGTGCCATATTCATTGCAGTAGAAGGTGCCATCCTCGCTGCAGGCCAGGGTATTGGTGGTGACAGGGATTTGCCCCCACCGCCTGAACCTCAGCCGTGAATCTGTCTACAGTCACGAGGCTGCCGTCTGCCACGCCGTAGATCTTCCCATCTGCCGGATTATAGGCCATGTCGGACAGCACCGTGCCCAGATTGGCAACCCGCGTCAGATTGGTCAACTCGTCCTCGGGCATGACATACAGGTCGCCCTCATCTGTGGAGGCCAGTACATAATGGTCCACAATGGTAGCCGCATAGAACGTTAAGTCAGAGGGGGCATAGCTGGTGAGGTCGGAGCTGAATGAGTCCCTGGTAAAGACTGGTCCAGCAGCCTTTGTCCAGGTCAAAGGCAATCATCTCAGGCAGCTCCTCCTGTTCACCCGTCTGCACCTCCACTTTGTAGGTGGCGGTGTTCATGGCATAGTCCGTGACCTGCACCAGGAACTTGCTTCCCTTCACGTCCGTCAGATCCAGGGCATATTGGGCCTCCTCACCGGCCTGAATTTCCTGCTTTGCACCTGCGCGCCCCCAGCAGTTCCGTTCCAGCTGCGTTGTACAGGGCCACAGCCGCCACGTACTGATTATCCTGAGCCGTAATCAGCATCGTATGGTTGACCAGGCTCACCAGGATGTCCTCCACCTCTGGGGCAGTGTTATCCACCACAGCAGGGACCCGGAAGGAAGCGCCCTCGCCCAGAGATTCCCAGTCCACAATGGCGTTTCCATCCGAATCGTAGGAGACGTTGTATTCCGGCGCCAGAGTCAGGGCAATCTCCAATTGGTCCCCCACTGGCGCCTTTGGGGCGGAAGCCGACTCTGAGGCCATAGCCTGTGTTCAACCACTGGCTGTAATTGCTGTAGTAATAGGCTCCGGAAACGCCGCCAGGGAAGGCCTCTGCCAGGACTTCTCCCCCTTTGCTCAGGTTCCTTACCTGGAGGCGGGATGCAGACGCATTCCGAATGGCCGCAAAGTTGACGTGGCTGATCTGGTCCCCATTTACACCGTTGATGGCGTTGCGCTCCGGCATATAATGCGTTCGTCCTGCACCACAGGGTTGCCGCCGAAGTAATAGCTGGAGCCCGGCGCCTGGACATAGGAAACCAGGAAGCTGTTGCCACTGATGCCATTGTTGTCATACAGGTAGGGATACCGTTCCTCATCGCCCATGACGTATTCGGCGCGGCTGCCTACGTCATACATAGAGGGGTCCGTCCAGTTGCCGTAGAAGCCCAGCACCGGGATGGAATGCTCCGTTCCCTGCATGCCCTCCTCCGTGACTTCGCCCTTTGGCGTATACAAATCCTTCCACATATGCGCCCGCAGGATAGTCCGCCTGAAGCTTCGCCTTCTGCTCATCCGTCAGGACCACGGTGACCTGGATGTTTGTCTCGCCGCCAGCAGGAACCGTAACGGTCTTCCCGGTGCTGAATTCCACAGCAGCGTCCAGAGCAGCAGTCTGGGTGTCCAGATAGCCGGTTTCGTTTTCCGTAAACACAGCCTGGGTGAAAAAAGTCAGCAGACAGCTCATAGGGGAGCGCCCGGTCCGTCAGGTTGTGGATGGAGAAGGAGAACTGGTAGGTGCCGGTTCTCTCGGGATCGTCTCCCAGCTCCACCTTCACCTTGCCGTCGGCATAGGAGCGGGTAGCGTCCTCGCCCATGAGGAGATAGCTCTCTGCCAAGATAGCTGCACCCACATTGGCAAGGCCAGCGCCCTGCCGCAGGATGGGATAATAGGCTCCGCCGTTCTCCTCCTCCCGTTGAGGGACTGCTGTGGACATAAGCAGACTCTGGGCCAGCTGCCGGGACGTCAGGCCGGTTTGTTCCGCCAGGCCCGTCTCCCCAATGTACTGGGCCAGCAGGGCCGCCATGCCGGCCACCTGGGGAGAGGCCATAGATGTGCCGGACATGCTCTCATACGCATCGGACCCTCCCAGCAGCGGGCCGCCTGTTTCGGCCTGGTGACTGCCGTTCAGGGGAGTAGATGTTACCGCCCGGGGCGGTGATCTCCGGCTTCATCTCCAGAGAGCCAGGCACACCCCCAAGAGGAGAAGTCGCTCATGGTGTTGTACGCCCCCGGCAGCACCTGGGAACCAACCCCTTTTGTATCGTCAGCTTGCCCTCATAGTACAGCACGTTGCCCTGGCTATCGGTAACAGGGGTGGCCTTTTTCCTTTAGCATGGCGCCATCGGCCCGGGTCATGGAAACACAGGGGGCGGTGTAGCCATAACCAGTCAGATCCATGTTGATGGAGCCCTTTGTCGTTGTTGTAAACCACGGTGGCAATGGCGCCTGCCCCCAATCGCCGCGTTGGCCTTCTGATAGAAGGAGATTCCGCCCCGGGAACACACTGCCACAGTCCCCTTCAGCGCCTCGCCCACAGCAGCCCAGTCCGCTTCTGTGCCGTAGCCGTCTATGTATACATAGCTCTGCTCACCGGCCAGGGTAGTCAGAGGCAGGTTCCCATAGGTTGTACTCTGGGTGTAGACGATGGTGGAGCCGCCTACTGTAACATACTCACCGGTGATGCCCCGGTTATATCCACGGAGGCCACAGCCAGGGGAGTTGGTATAGGTGCCCGGCGTGCCATTGGTCTGCATGCTCACGTCGTCGTCATAGGTAGCCGCCGCTGCTGGCGTTCTCCATCCAGGCGCCGGAGTTGCCGGCGGACATGGCAGCCACAATGCCAGACTTCTCCAGGTTCTCCATGATCTTCTGATACTCCCTGGCTGGCATGGCGGGAGGTGCCGGGGTTGCTCGCGCCCAGGGACAGGTTCACGGCATCACAGCCCAGAAGGACAGCGTCCTCAATGGCCACCATGTAGTCCGAGTCATACGCGCCGCCGTTTTGGCCAAAGACCTTCATGGTGATAATCTGGGCGTCCGGAGCCACGCCCTGCATCAAAACCTCGTCCAGAGCCTTGACGTAGGTGCCATCTCCACGGGGATATAGGCGTTGGCTGCGGCAATGCCTGCCACGTGGGAACCGTGCTCGGACTGGGTGTCATGGTCATGGGTAACCTCCAGGCTCCTGTCCAACGTAATTAAAGGCAAAGGGCAGCTTGGCATTGCGGTACAAATCCTTTGCCGTGGCGTTCACGTGAAGCTGACCCAGCACAGAGGCAATCTCCGCCTCATCCAAAAGGTCCAGCTTTTCCAGGTAGGCTTCCTCCGTCATACCGGCTGCCTCGGCCTGCTGGGACAGGGAGTACCTGAACGCGCCCTCGTCAAAAGACTGATGGTCCGTGTCGGTACCGGTGTCTATAATGGCAATCCGGCTGCCCGCACCGGTATATCCAGCGGCCCAGGCTCCGTTGGAGCCAATCATGGAGGGAGAGGTACTCATATGCGGATCGGCAGGCAAATCGGTCTGCACCACATCCGGCTCATACTGGGTCTCCAGGAAGACTCGCTCCACCTCCGGGATTCTCTCAATGGCCTCAATCTGGCCATAGGCCACATTGGCAGAGATGAGGTTGGCCGCCACGGTCAAATTCCAAACCACGTCCAGCTTTTTCGCCGGTGGCGCGCTCAATCTTTCTCCTGCACCTGGGCTTGCTCTTTGACCAGCGCTCCACGGTAGGTCATGGCGGCAGGGTTGCTCCCCATGTGCTCTGCCTGGAAGCCCGCTTCCAGGGTGGACTTCTTTTTCAAAACAATGGAAACACGCACCAGGTCCGTACTGGCGTGGCCCAGTTCCTGCTTTTCTTCCGCCTCTTGCTCCAGCAGGGAAGCGGACACCGCGCTGTTGTCCACCTGCGTGAAGCTGACCCCATCTCTATGGGCGGCGCCGGCTGCACTTGCTGGGGCGGCGAAGCCCCACAGCAAAGCTAAAACCAGCAGCAGGGAAAGCAGGCGGATTGCACATGCATCTTTTTTTCATACTCATTCTCCTTTTCCAGATATTTTGCCGGAAAGTGGCCGGCGACTCCTCTTAAAATCGGCGTAGGCAACGCCAATTGAAGATTCCGGGACAGTTTCCCCGTAACTCCCATCCCCTTGGCTGAGGCTCCGATATGGTTTGTTCTGATATTACCACTCTTCGAATTTTCCCCTGCAATTATTGTACAAATTTAGTATAGCACAGTTTTTACCTGGAAGAAAGGTAGCAGGTTTGGGAAAAAACAACGGGATTCGTCCCTGAGCGGCCCTATTTTTTACGGTTCATGAAATGTAAGGATCATTCGCCCATCCAGCGGAGCCATGACTGAGAAACGGCGAAATCTAGCCAGTTGATATGCAGTTTCGTAAAAAAGGAAACATGTTACGTCTTGATCGGTCTTGCCTACCGGTCTGTCAGATATCGCCGCTCCTCATTCGACCGCCTGGCGGCGGCCACCTTCTCCCCGGGGGCATACTCGTACAGTTAAGACGAGCACCGTTCGGTTTTCAAGGGACCAGTTGTGGAGACGGCGTAGGGTGCGGCCTCCCGGACGCACCGGCAGGAGAGACTGGCCGGTCGCTGGGGACCCGGGCAAATTCGTAAGCTATACGCATATGCCCCGGAGAAAAGCAGGGCGCTGCCGCGCCAGGGCAGGGGGAAAAGGAAATGCCGCTGCCCCGGACGGCCTCTCTCCGTCAATTGACAGGGAATATCATCTCTGCTATAATAAAATCCATTCCACAGAAAAAATAAAATTTTCTGACAAACCGGAAGAGGAAGGGAGCATCAGGCGATGGTGCAGTGGCTGCATATCTCGGACCTGCATTTTCAGCCAAATACAGATCCGGATCAGGAGAGTCTCATCCGCGCCTTACTGGCAGATTGCAGAAGCCGGAAGATCCAGGCGGACTTCGTGGCGGCAACCGGGGATTTCCACAACTTTTGGGATACCGGCAATTACCTGGCCTCCTGGAGGTTCCTGCATACCCTGATGGAAGACCTGGGGCTGGATATCACCCGGGATTTATTTCTCGTCCCCGGCAATCATGATGTGAATCCGGTGGAGGGGCCGACCCGGTGCAAGCCTTCCTCACCCAAGCGCAGGCAGACTGCAGGGACCTCCATTACGCATGCACCCTGACGAAGCATGGGGACCTGCTAAATCCGCTGCTGGAGCGCTTCCGCAGCTACCGCGCCATGGCAGGTGCCCTGCTCCCAGTCTATGGAGCAGACGGCCTGGACCCGGCTGGCGTCCACGTGCGTCCATGGCGGGACCGGCTCAACATCCTGCACCTGAACACCGCCCCTCCTGTCCAACGGGGAGCGGGACCACATGGACGCGGTGGACCTTGGCGCCGCCTGCAGCCCGGCCATTCAGGAGCAGCTGAAGGGCGGCCTGCCCACCCTGGTCCTGGGCCACCACAGCTTCCACGACCTGCACCCCACGGTGAAGGACCGGCTGGTGCAGCTGTTTAACCAGTCAAACGTGTGGGGCTACCTGGCCGGGGACAAGCACCGGACCAATTACCAGGGAGACACCTATTTAATCGACCGGAAAGCCGGCGTAGAGGCCTGGCCCAACCTGGTTGCCAGCAAGCTGGCTGCCGCCGCTGACGACTCATACTCGGAATTCGGCGTGGTGCACCACCGCTGGGACGAGCACAGCACCGTCCAGATCACCTACTGGAACTGGGAGCCCCAGAGCAGCGGCACCGGCCTGACGCCCCGGTCGGGACGCACCTACCCCATGTGCAGCGACCTGGACAGCGAACTGTACTACGACCTGGCGGAGCGCCTGGCCAAAACCCGCAGCCAGCACCCCAGCTTCCAACTGATGGAGGTGGACGAGAACCTGTTCCCCGAGGCCCGGCTCCAGCTGGAGGAATGCCTGGCCCAGGGCAGCGCGGCGGAAGCGCCCCGGGCCCCCTGGCGGCGTTTTTCCAGGAGAGCTGGAGCAGTCCCACCCAAAACCACCTGATGCTGGAGGGGGAAGGGGGCATCGGAAAAAACTGTGGCCCCTCCTCTCCCTCACCACCCGGGAGCATTTCCTGCCCCGCCACGTCCCCGCCGTCTACATCCCCCACTCCACGGGGCGGCCCCCGAGGACGACCTCATTGGCGCATACATCCAGCGGGAGATTCTGGAAAAAGGCAGCCCAATTCCAGGAGCTGGAGCAGCTGGCCCGGCAGCGCTGGGAAGGGGGGCCCCGGCTGGTGCTCCTCCTGGACGGCTTCAATGAAATCCCCCGGCCATGCGGTACGCCGTGTCCCGGGAGCATGGAGGACTGGTCCCGGCGGCCGGGGGTTCAGGTGATCACCGCCTCCCGGTTCGACGTGCGGGGGCTTCCTGCCCGGCCTCACCGGGGAGTTCCGGTCCATCCGGCTGCAGCCCCTGACCCGGGAACGCATCCGTGCCCATTTGGAGCGCGCCGGAGTCGCCCCCCCGCCGCCGGAGGCTGATCCCCTGTTGACGGTGATCGACTACCCCCTGATGCTGGTCCTTTACGCCCGGACTCAGCTGCTGCAGGCCCGACCCAGCGCCATTCCCTGGCCTGGCGGAGGGCGGACAGCGCCGGCGCCGTCCTGTGGAACTACCTGCAGCAGGAGCTGTGGCGCTGCCAAAGCCAGACTCGGAACCCGGAAAGCCCGGCCCTAACCTGTCCTGGCCACAGAAGGCCTGGCCCCCGCCTGGCCTGGAGCATGGTCCGCCAGGGGCAGTTCCGCCTCCCGGAGGAGGCGTTTTACCGGGAACTGGAAAACGCCTTGGCGGAGCTTCCGGCATCCGGCCAAAAAGACCTGGCCGGACCATGTGCAATGCGTCCTGCGCCGCACCGGGGGCTGCCTACCCTCCCACCGGCGGAAGGCTGGTTCTGTTTACTCACCCAACAGCTGAACCTGTTCCGCATCCAGGACAGCGCCGAAGGTCCCATGGTCAGCCTGATGCACCAGCGCTTCCGGGACTGCCTGGCAGCCATCCACCTCCTGAACCTGTCCCACAGCCTGATCCCCGGCGCGCCCCCCTGCCGGAGGCCTGGCAGACCTCCATTGACGTCTACGTCATGGACTTTACAGCAGAGCTGGCCACCCCCGGAGGAGGCCGCCCGCCTCTGGGAAGCCAACCGCACCGCCTCGGAGCAATACGTAACTGAATCAGCACCG
>VOFJ01000073.1_pt1 | contig 52000 bp, 69 predicted proteins | sample 5384081 | NCBI WGS metagenome assembly VOFJ01 (sample SAMN12384729, study PRJNA508395) | human gut metagenome | isolation source: healthy gut I | host: Homo sapiens | reverse complement strand
AAGTTCCGGTATCTCGATTGTCGTACCGTATGGTACGTTATCGGGGTTCTTGATTACTTTCGGGTTATGTTTTACGATATATGGCCACATGGCTTTTGTACCGTAAAAGCGTAATGAAACTTTCGTTAAAGTCTCTCCTTCTTTAATTGTGTATTTTGTTTTGGTACCGGTTATCTTGTAGGATGCGGAATCCGAATATGCCGAAGCTGTTGGTTGTTGTTGGGCAGGTTTACTTTCTGCTTTGACAGGTTCCGCTGTCGGTTCCTTCTTGACAACAGGTTGCGGTTGGACTGCTTCCACCACAGTATCCTTGTGTGCAATTGTATCTGAAAGCTGTGCTTCCGGCTGCACAGGTTGAGTAACTTCCGGTATATCAACCACATTCTTATCAGACGAAGATGAGAACAAATCCGGATAATAAATAAACAGGATAGCTCCTCCGCACAGTAGTAAGACTATAATAATAGTTGCTATTAAATAAGGAATAGCTGATTTTTCCTTTTTATCACTGTCTTTATCAGTATAGGTGGCTTTCGGTTGTTCTATTTCCGGCTGTTCTTGGAGAGTGACAGGCTCCATATTTGCTTTATGAAAGCTCTTGGGCTATAATTTGCTCTGCAGTAACTTCCGCTTTTTTGTAATAACCGTTTTCTCTTCCTCCTCTTCTGTTGTTTCAGTCTCTGGTTTCTGCTCTTCTATAATTGTTTCTTCCGATTGTTCCTTAGCAGGTTCCTCTGTCGCCGGACTGAAGTCAGGTTCCAAAACAGTTTCCGAAGATTCCTCTACAGGCTCTTCTCCTGGGGCTTCCTCAGATACAGATTCCGGTTTCGGTTCAATTTTCACTTCCGGCAATTCTTCAGCTTCTGGTTCTTCTGTTGCAATTAGTTCCGGTTCTGTTTCAGGTTGACCGGTTTCATTCGCGTCAGTTTCAGGAACTTCAGCCACAGCTACTGCTTCAGCAGTCGGCTGCTCTTCGATTATAGGTTCTTCCAGTTGTATTTCTTCCTGAATATCTCCACCGGCATTTTTCATTTCCTGCTATTTCAGAGTCGATCATTTCAGTCTCTGTATCAGAAACCGCACCTTCCTCCTCATCGGATTCTTCCATAGGGGTATCTTCCAATACCGTACCTTCATTTAATACAACAGTCTCAAAGTGTGCGAAAGGCTTATTTATTGTATCTCTTAGATTGGCATCCGGAGAAAATGAGACTTTTGTATGTCCCTTTTATCTGGAAACGTTCTCCTGTGTTGACATTAACACTTTCCCGACTATCTACATCGATAAGTTTGAAAGTTCCCAATCCTTTGATTTTCACAGTCTTCTCGTTTTCCAAGGCTTGTTCAATCAAGAGAAAAAACACTTTTTTACGAACACCTCGGCATCCTTCTTGGTCATGCTATGTTTAGCCGCCAATAAGTCGATAAGGTCTTGAATTGTCAGTCTTTCATTCATAATGGGAAATATATATTATTTAAACTTGTCTTTCAGTGTATTGCTGGGTCTGTACGTCAATACTAATTTAGGAGGAACCAGCATACGTTGCTTCGTGGACGGATTGATCGAAATGCGCTCCGCTTTTTTCTTCACTTCAAAAGAACCAAAGCCCTGTATTGCAATCGCATTCCCGTCTTCCAGTTCCTGTGTCATGTCAGACAATAAAGAACTTATCAGTTCAGAAGTGTCTTTGATAGTATACCCCAGTCTGTCTGCCAGTTCCGATGTAAATTCCTTATTATTCATACTCATTTAATATCTTTGCATATAAATCAAAATCGTCCGCATCGGTTACTTCTACCTGATAGAATTGTCCGACTTCAAGTTCTTCTCCGGAAACACTGATCAATACTTCCGGGTCTACCTCCGGTGAATCAAATTCCGTACGTCCGATATAATAATCTCCCTCGATCCGGTCGATGATGACTTTCATCTGCTGACCAATTTTTGCAGCGCTCAATTCTGCTGAAATACCTTGCTGGATATCCATTAGCTCGTCCAGTCGGGCTTGTTTAACCTCCTGTGGTATAGAGTCTTCATATTGCTGGGCAGCATAAGTACCCTCTTCTTCAGAATAAGCGAAAGCCCCCATCCTGTCGAAACGCGCCTTTGCGTACAAATTCTTTCAGCTCTTCAAAGTCTTCTTCCGTTTCTCCGGGATGTCCTACCATCAGCGTAGTGCGCAGATGGATACCCGGTACTTCTTTACGGAACTGTTCGATCAGCTTGTACGTATCTTCTTTGCTTACTTGCCGACGCATCAGTTTCAACATGTTGTCACTGATATGCTGCAAGGCTATATCCATATATTTGCAGACATTATCGCGTTTCCGCATCACCCGAAATAAATCCGTTGGAAAATGTGCCGGATACGCATAATGCAGACGAATCCACTCTACACCCGGAATTTCCGAGATACGTTCGATCAATTCGGGCAGCATTTGCTTTTTATACAGATCGACTCCGTAATACGTCAATTCCTGAGCGATCACCTGAAACTCCTTTACCCCTTGCGATACCAGATACCGGACTTCATCCAGTATTTCTTCCATCGACTTGGATATATGGCGTCCTGTAATAATGGGAATAGCACAATAAGAGCACTTGCGGTCACATCCTTCTGAAATCTTCAGATAAGCATAATGCTTGGGAGTGGTCAGCGTACGCTCAATATACAATTCCTCATGGTACGTTTTTTCCCCCAAGTCCTGCAAGAGTTCTTTCCAGTTGAATTTGCCGTAGAACTTGTCTACCTGTGGTATTTCAATGGCCAGTTCTTGTAAATAACGCTCGGAAAGACAGCCCATTACAAACAGTTTCTTCAAGTCACCTTCTTCCTTTCTTTTGGCAAATTCCAGAATCATATTGATAGATTCTTCTTTCTGGCATCACCAATGAAACCGCAGGTGTTGATCACCGCTATCTCCCCTTGCGGATTTTCAGTATCATGAGTTACGCTGTATCCTGCTTCTTCCAGTTGACGCATCAACTGCTCAGAGTCCACCAAATTTTTAGAGCATCCCAAAGTGATTATATCTATTCTCTTTCTTTTCATGCATTCTCTCCAAACAGGGAATCAACAAATTCGTTTTTGCGGAATACCTGTAAATCCTCCATTCCTTCGCCCAATCCGATGTATTTAACAGGAATCTTGAACTGGTCGGAGATGCCGATCACTACTCCGCCTTTGGCGGTTCCGTCCAACTTGGTGATAGCCATTGCAGTCACCTCCGTAGCCAATGTAAATTGCTTGGCTTGCTCGAAAGCATTCTGTCCGGTAGAACCATCCAATACCAGCAGGACTTCATCCGGTGCATTGGGTACTACCTTCTTCATGACGTTCTTTATCTTGGTAAGCTCATTCATCAAGCCTACTTTATTGTGTAAGCGGCCGGCCGTATCGATAATCACTACATCCGCATTGTTGGCAACAGCAGAACTCAGTGTATCGAAAGCGACAGATGCAGGATCAGCACCCATTTTCTGTTTAACAACAGGCACACCTACGCGCTCTCCCCAGATCATCAACTGTTCTACAGCAGCCGCACACGGAATGTATCAGCGGCTCCCAAGTAAACAGATTTGCCAGCTTTCTTGAATTGATAAGCTAGTTTGCCGATAGTTGTTGTTTTTACCTACCCCGTTTACTCCCACTACCATCATTACATAAGGCTTTTTCTTTCGATAGGTACATCAAAGTCTGCTACGTCATCCGAATTATTCTCGGTCAAAAGGGCGGCAATTTCATCACGCAGTATGTGATTCAACTCTTGAGTATTCACATATTTGTCTGCAGCGGCACGTTTTTCGATACGTTTGATAATATTCAAAGTTGTCTCTACCCCCACGTCAGATGTGATCAAAACTTCTTCCAGATTATCCAACACTTCGTCATCCACCTTTGACTTACCGGCTACGGCACGAGCTATCTTACTAAAGACACTCTCTTTGGTTTTAGATAACCCCTTATCTAAAGTTTCCTTCTTTTCCTTTGAAAAAAAACTAAAAAATCCCATATCTACAGTTATTTGTATAATACATTATGCTACAAAGATATAACAAAGGATTGGAAAAGTAAAAAAAGAAGCAATAAAAAATCCCCTCACTGTTTGTCAATGAGAGGATTTTGTATTTATAGCGCGTTATGCTATTTCAATTATTTTTTTGAAAAAGTCTTGTACTTTTTCATTCGGAACCATTTGTTCATCAAAAACGTAAGCTCCAGTTTTCGGAGATTTCACCATTTTGATAACCTTGGTGTAAGCACGACCTTCTTTAGAGCCTTCGTGCAAACTTGCTACTGTTTTCTTTGCCATGGGTTATACTTCTTTATTATTTAATTTCCTTGTGTACTGTTACTCTTTTCAGAATTGGGTTGTATTTCTTTCAACTCAAGTCTTTCTGTAGTATTCTTTCTGTTCTTAGTTGTGATATAGCGAGATGTTCCCGGCATTCCACTCTCTTTGTGTTCTGTACATTCCAGAATCACTTGTACTCTGTTACCTTTTGCTTTCTTTGCCATTGTAAGTTTTCTCCTCTACGTTTAGCCGATTACTTTAATGCTTTTCCAATCACAGAAACCTTTAGCCACAGCTTCAGTCAGCGCAGCATCCAGTCCTTTTTTGTTAATGATACGCAACCCGTTAGCGCAAATGCTAAGGCTGATCCAACAGTCCTGTTCTACATAGTAGAACTTTTTATTAAACAAGTTCAAATCAAAGGTTCTTTTAGTTCTTCTCTTTGAGTGTGAAACATTGTTGCCAATCATGGCTTTCTTTCCGGTAATTTGACAAATCTTCGACATTTCTATCTTATTTTTATAGTTTTATATCTATACTTCTTTCAAACAGGACGCAAAGTAAGCACTTTTATCCGTATAAAACAAGAAATTCCTAAAATAATTCACTTCCGAATACCAATTTTCCTTATTTGAGTAAATCCCGTAGAATTAATAACGCATTATTGCCGGCTCTTTCAATATTCATGGATCTTCCGCGGTTCGTTTCCTGCTTGTAAGTACGAATTTCGTTTTTATAACCAGCAGCTATCCAGACAGTGCCTACCGGCTTCTCAGGAGTTCCTCCTCCGGGACCGGCTATGCCTGAAGTTGCCACAGCACAGTCGGTTTTCAGCGCTTTCATCGCTCCTTTTACCATTTCGATCACAGTCTGCTCACTAACAGCGCCATACACTTCCAGTGTTTCCGGTGAAACGTACAGGGATTCATCTTCACTTCGTTAGAGTAGGCCACTACACCTCCATTAAAGTATTCAGAACTGCCGGCGATGGAAGTCAGCCGTGCCGCAATACTGCCCCCAGTGCAACTTTCTGCGGTGGAAACGGTTAAATTCTTCTTTTTTAGTAATTCGCCGATAATAACTTCCAAAGGAGTATCTTCCTCACTGAAGATATCTTCACCCAAAATTTTCTCTAATTTAGCTTTTTCGCTTCTAGAAGCGCCCGCACTTCTTTTTTATCTTGTCCGCGTCCAGTCAATCGCAGGCGGATTATTCCAAGTTTTTGGTAAATAGGCCAGTTTGATGCTTTCCGGCAGTAGCAGTTTCCCATAGTTCCAGTTTTTTCAGCCAATACAGATTCTGGATAGTGCTGTACGAGAAATGTTTGATGCATAATAACATCCGTTTGAAATTTCTCATGCAGCTTGGGCAATATGGATTCCGTCATCACAACTTTCATCTCCTGCGGAACTCCCGGCATTGAAACGAGAACTCTGTCGTTTCTTTCAAACCAACTAACAGAAGCACTCCCTACCGGATTATTTATAACGGTACAGCCCTTCGGGAACCATTGCCTGCCCTTTATTTAAGGCATTCATGGGATTTTTCCTGCCAGTACCCGCTTTACGTTTTCAAAAACTTCTTCACTAAATACCAGTTCTAGTATGGAAATACTTACATAGCGTTTGTTTTGGTAATATCGTCTTTGGTAGGTCCGAGTCCCCGGTCACTAAAACAATATTCACCCTTTCTCATCGCATTATCAATCGCTTCCATGATTCTCTTCTTCCCGGTCACGGATTGAAACAATACGAAGAACCTCAATACCTATTTTATTTAAATTTCTGTCCCATCCAGGCAGAATTTGTGTCGACAACCTGTCCTATCAGCAGTTCATCGCCAATGGTTATTATTTCGGCAAACATACTTTCCTTATTTTATCCTATATATTATATATTTTTAGTCTTAGGACAAGGACCTATTTTCAATATTATTCTAATGTAACGCGAAATAGGCCGGAAGATCAATAGAGCAAAAATCCCTATCCAGGTATTTGAAATATCCGGTAATAGCAATCATAGCTGCATTGTCGGTGGTATAGCTGAATTTAGGAATGAAGATATTCCAGCCATACTTCTCAGCGTGTTCCCGGAAAGAGTTGCGTAATCCGTTATTTGCAGAGACTCCTCCGGCTACTGCTATTTCCTTAATTTTATATTCTTTGGCAGCTTTACGTAATTTGTCCATTAGAATATCCACTATTGTAGCTTCCAGAGAGGCTGCAAGATCCACTTTATGATGTTCTATAAAATCAGGGTCCTCTTTCAGCCAGTCACGTAATGGAGTAGAGGAATGAAGTTTTTAATCCGCTAAAGCTATAATCCAGCCCCGGAATATGCGGTTTGCTGAATGTAAACGCTTTCGGATTTCCCTGACGTGCCAGTTTATCAATGATCGGTCCGCCCGGATAACCGAGCCCCATTACTTTAGAGCATTTATCGATTGCTTCTCCGGCAGCGTCATCAATCGTCTGACCGAGAATTTCCATATCATTATAGGCTTTTTACCAATATAATCTGTGAGTTTCCTCCGGATACCAACAGGCAAAGGAACGGGAATTTCGGTTGGATATTTTCTTCTCCTTCCGCTTTAATAAAATGAGCTAAAACATGTCCTGTCAGATGATTAACATCTATCAAAGGAATACCGAGTGAACGTGCGAATCCTTTGGCAAAAGAGACGCCTACAAGTAAAGATCCCATCAATCCCGGTCCACGTGTGAAAGCTACCGCGCTCAGTTCTTCTTTGGTAACCCCTGCCCGTTTCAGTGCTTCGTGTACCACAGGAACGATATTTTGTTGATGTGCCCGTGAAGCTAATTCGGGTACTACTCCGCCGTATGCTTCGTGTACGGCTTGACTTGATACCACGTTCGACAGCAGATAACCATCTTTGATAACAGCTGCCGACGTATCATCACAAGAGGACTCAATTCCTAATATTATTACACTCATAAGTAATTAAACTATTAAACGGTGCAAAAGTAATGATAAAACTACGATTCGTAACGAACTATTTTATATTTTTGTTCGCTAAATAAAAGTTATCGCATATCAGAACGCTGAAAAAGACTGTACGCTGGGTAGTTGGTATTGTACTGGGAGAATATATCGGAACTATTGTTTTGCTGAATATACCAAACATTCAGCGAGCAATGAGTGTGTTTATCGCCAAGAATTGTCCGAGGTGCTGAATACACGCCTGACTATCGGCAAAATAAATATCGGTCTATTAAACCGTATCATCATTGACGATGTGCTGCTTGACGATCAAAGTGGCAAGGAAATGCTCAAAGTCACACGCTTATCTGCTAAGTTCGATATTATGCCCTTTCTTTAAGGGAAAGATATCCATTAGCAGTGTCCAGCTATTCGGCTTTACCATCAATCTTCAAAAAAAGACTCCCGACTCTCCTCCTGATTTTAAGTTCGTATTGGATGCTTTTGCTTCCAAGGACACCGTAAAAAAGGAAAGTCCCTGGATTTGCGTATTAATTCCGTTTTGATTCGTCGGGGAAGGATGTCTTATCATGTGTTGTCGGAGGAAGAGACTCCCGGAAAGTTTAATGCCAAGCATGTCCAGCTTCAGAATATTATAGCCAATATTTCATTGAAGGCGATGAGCAGGGATTCTTTGAATCTTAGGTATCAAGCGTCTGAGCTTCGATGAAAAGGCTTCCGGCTTCTCTTTAAAGAAATGAGTCTGAAACTGGTTGCCAATGACAAGCGGACTAACATAGAGAATTTTGCCATTGAGCTGCCCGAAACTTCACTGAAGATGGATACTATTCATTTGGTGTATGACAGTCTGAAGGCTTTTGATCGTTCTCGGAGAAGGTCCACTTTTCTTTCCGTACGTTACCCTCGCAGATTACTCTGAAAGATATTTCCCCTTTTGTACCTATATTGGCGCATTTCAAGGAACCGATAACGCTGGATATGCAGGTAAAAGGAACGGTCGACCAGCTTACCTGCTCTCATCTGGAGATTACGGCCGACGACCGCCAGTTCCGGCTATCGGGGAGATGTATCGCTTCAGGAACTAGTCGCAGTCCGCAGGATGCGTATGTGTACGGGAAGCTTTCCGAACTTCCCGCCAACAATCGTGGTGTCGGTTTTTTGGTGCGTAATCTGAGCAGCAATTACAATGGTGTACCTCCCCTTCTGGAACGTTTGGGGGATATTGATTTCCGTGGAGAGATTTCCGGATACTTCACCGATCTGGTTACTTACGGACAGCTTCGTACCGAGGCTTGGTAATGTAAAAACCGACTTAAAGATTAAGTTCCGATAAGGCTAAGGGGCTGTTTGCTTATTCCGGTGCTGTCAAAACAGAAGAGTTTGAACTGGGCAAGTTATTGAATAATGAGAAATTTGGGGAAATCACCTTTAATCTTGATGTACATGGACGGCATATCGAAAAAACAGCTTCCTGCTGTAGAGTTGAAAGGGATTGATCGCATCTGTGGAATATAGCAGATATAAATATGAGAATATTACGCTGGACGGCGAATACAAGCAAGGCGGATTTAACGGAAAGATAGCGCTGGATGATCCTAATGGGTCTATTTATCTGAACGGAGATGTGAATGTGACATCCAAGGTTCCTACTTTCAATTTCCTTGCAGTAGTCGACAAAGTTCCGTCCTAATGATTTAAATCTTACACCTGATTACCAGGATGCAGAGTTCTCTCTGAAGGCTGAAAGCTAATTTTACCGGTAGGTTCCATTGACGAGATGATTGGAGAAATCAATGTGGACAGCCTGGAGTTCAGGGCACCAGAGAAAAAGGAATATTTCATGAAGAACATGAATGTACGGGCTACCCGGCAGGATAATGAAAATCAGCTTAAACTGACTTCTGAATTTCTGACGGCAAACATAGCGGGAAAATTCCAGTACCATACTTTACCGGCAAGCATTCTTCAATATCATGCGTCGGTATGTGCCGTCTTTGATATTGCCTCCGAAGAAACCGATAGAGACGAACAATAATTTTGCGTTTGATGTACATATATATAATACGGACATTTTATCTACGATATTTGATGTTCCGTTGACTGTATATACACATTCCACGTTGAAAGGGTATTTTAATGATCCCTTGCAGCGTCTACGTGTGGAAGGCTACTTCCCCCGCCTTCAATATAAAAACAACTTTATCGAGTCGGGCATGATCTTGTGCGAGAATCCATCGGACCATATCAGTGCGCGGGTGCGCCTGACCAGTCTGAAGAAGAATGGAGCCGTGAATCTTTCTCTGGAAGCACAGGCCAAAGAAGATAAAGTCAGCACGACTCTGAACTGGGGAAATAATGCCATAGCAACTTATAGCGGAAAGTTGGCGGCTGTTGCACAATTCCTGCGTACAGCAGGTGAAAAGCCTTTGCTGAAAGCGATGGTGGATGTGAAACAGACAGACGTTATCTTGAATGATACACTTTGGCAGATACATCCTTCGCAGGTAGTGGTGGACTCGGGCAAGGTGGATGTGAATAATTTCTATTTCAGCCATCATGACCGTTATGTGCGTATCAATGGGCGGCTTTCCGACAATCCGGCAGATACCGTAAAAGTGGACCTGAAAGACATTAATATGGGATACGTATTTGATATTGCAAACATATCCGATGACGTAAACTTTGAAGGAGATGCTACGGGAACAGCATATGCCAGCAGCGTGTTCAAGAAACCTGTGATGAATACCCGCCTCTTCGTCAAAGAACTTCTCGCTCAATCAGGGCCGTTTAGGTGATTTGAACGTATATGGCGCCTGGGATAATGAGAAAAGAGGAATCTATCTGGATGCTTCCATTCAGGATATATCACCGTCACCATCGCGAGTCATCGGTATGATCTACCCGTTGAAACCGGAAAGCGGACTCGATCTGAATATCGATGCCCATGAACTGAATCTTGAAGTTCCTCGAATTTTATATGAAATCTATAGCACAGGATATAAAAAAGGACGGGGAACGGGAAAAGTACATTTCTACGGAAAATTTAAGGGATTGAACCTAGATGGTGCGGTCATGACGGATGCTTCCATGAAGTTTGATATTCTGAATACTCACTTTGCTATAAGGGATACCATTCTTTTAGCTCCTACCGGATTGACGTTCAACAATATGCATATTTCTGATATGGAAGGGCATTCGGGAACCTTGAATGGGTATTTGCATTTCCAGCATTTCAAGAACCTAAATTACCGTTTTGAGATACAGGCTAATAATATGCTCTTGATGAATACGAAGGAATCGACGGATATGCCATTCTTTGGAACGGTATATGCTACGGGAAATGCGTTGCTTGCAGAATGCGATACAGGGACTGGACGTAAATCTCGCCATGACGACCAACCGGAATACGGTATTCACCTATATCAACGGAAATGTGGCGTCGGCTGCCAGCAATCAGTTTATCAAGTTTGTAGACAAAACTCACCGCCGCACTATTCAGGATTCCATTCGGGTAATTTCTTATTTTGAGCAGATGCAACAGAAGCGTCAGGCGGACGAAGAAGAGCATCAGACAGATATTCGTTTGAATATTCTAGTAGATGCTACTCCCGATGCCACCATGCGAATCATTATGGACCCTATAGCCGGAGACTACATCAGCGGAAAAGGTACGGGAAACATCCGGACGGAGTTTTATAATAAGGGCGATGTGAAAATGTTTGGTAATTACCGGATCAGTCAGGAATATATAAGTTTAGTTTGCAGGAAGTGATTCGCAAGGACTTTTATCATCAAAGATGGAAGTACGATTACTTTCAACGGCGCTCCTTTGGATGCGAATATGGATATTCAGGCTTCATACACGGTAAACTCCGCTTCACTGAACGACTTGAATCCGGATGTTTCCTCCATTGCCCAGCAGACTAATGTACGTGTAAACTGTATCATGAATCTAAGTGGGATTTTACTGCGGCCGACTATCAAGCTGGGTATAGAGCTTCCGAATGAAAGAGATGAAATACAGACATTGGTGCGTAATTATATCAGTACGGAGGAGCAAATGAATATGCAGATTCTTTATTTGTTGGGTATCGGTAAGTTCTATACGGAAGATGCTGCACGGAACAATCAGAACTCGAACGTGATGTCATCGGTACTCTCTTCTACCCTGTCCGGCCAGTTGAATAATGCACTTTCACAGGTTTTTGAAACTAATAACTGGAATATCGGTACCAATCTGAGCACGGGTGATAAAGGTTGGACGATATGGAAGTAGAAGGTATCCTGTCCGGTCAGTTGTGCTGAACAACCGCCTGTTGGTTAATGGTAATTTCGGCTATCGGGACAATCCGATGGCTAATACTAACTTTATAGGAGACTTCGAAGCTGAATGGCTGATCAACCGCTCGGGAGATATTCGTCTGAAGGCTTATAATGAGACAAATGACCGTTATTACACAAAGACAAACCTTGACTACGCAGGGAGTCGGTATCATGTATAAGAAAAGGATTTCAATAAATGGAGTGATCTATATTTCTGGAATAAATGGCGGTTACGCAATAAAGCGGAAACGGGAAGAAGCTGAAAAGGTGAAACCGCAACAAACGGACAGCATCACTGATAAAACTGCTAAATCGGCAGTGAAAAGAAAACGTGTACAGGAGCAGTAAAAAAATAAACGATGACATATCCCCAGGAATTATGTCATCGTTTGTTGTTTGTATTTGAGAATTATGTTTCAGAATTATGCACTTTGACCTATGAAAGGACAGTACCGTTCTCGCCTATGTTTACTACTTTATCTACATCCCCCTTCTCAAGTTCAATTCGATAATATATGCTACCATCTGCTTTTTCAATATACTCCGCTTCGTCAAAACGATATTCTCCATATTGATTATTGAGATGGTATTGTTTACTGCTTCAGGCAATTCATTCTGACGTATTTCCCATGAAGTAGAATACCAATTTCCAGTCTGGTTGAACAATACATCTTTTGAGATTCCATTATGAATGATATCTACCTCTGTAAATCCAAAATCCCAATCATTTCTATCATCTTCAACGTCTACTTCCATGATTCTTGCATTCGGATACTTTTCATTGATGAAGTTTTTCATAGCTTCAGTCAATTGTACAGGAAGATGTTCGCTGTTATCATCATCAGTGTCTACAATGCTTTTAATCAGAGTTCCATCAGCAGAATAATACAAATCGACCTCCTGATTCTGCTTTTCGACTTCAATTACGAAAACAGTTTCAACGCCTGTCCGTTCCAGTTTGTCTATATCATCCCGCTTCCATGAGGCATATTCGCTGTTCTCAAAAAAGACATTTTTACTGCTTGTGGTAATGCATTGTAAGGAATGTCCGTTTCTGTCATTTGCCATTTACCATCTTGGGTGAACCATGCAGATGCTTCATATCCGTCATAGAAATCTGCTACATAATATCCAGACTTAGTTTCCCACTTCACATTTGCAGCATTAGGGAATTTGGATGAAAATGCACTTTGAAGTTCGGCAGGAACAGCTATTGAACCATCGTCATCGTTGTCACAACTTTGCAGACTCCATGTGACACTTAATGCCAGTAAAAGTGTATAAATCTTTAGTTTCATCTTTGTTCAATTTAAATAGGTTTAGAAATCAATATCAATCAAATTAAATTTCAAGTCGAATTTCAATTCCGTACGGTTGGACAGTTTTACTTCATAATCTTTCTTATCTCTCTCAATTTTTAGAATTTTAGCATCAGGGTAATTGGTCGTTACGTATTTCTGAATAGCTGCCGGAATAATTGCTGCAGGTACCGCACTATATTTGCAATTTACTTCCTCCCAGTTTCCCTTCTTATCAAATTCTACTTTATTACCATTAGTGAAAATCACTTCATAGCTTTTGATAAAGGAAGTCACTTTCCATTTTTGCCAGTGCCACTTTGCTGTCGGCAAAATGCTGTTTGATGAACTGTTGTGCTAATTGTGGCATTTGAGTCACCTGGATAGGTTTATCATCGTCTGCACGTGCTACTGTCTGTAAAGTGAACAAGCATACTAATAAGAATACTAACTTTTTCATAATCATTGTTTTTTTAATTGGTTTTACTGTTATCATTTAATTTATAATGCAAAGATGAGAGGAGAATCTGAAAAGATTTGGGAATTTTGAGAATTTCCGAAAAAAATCTCATAAAAAATATAGTGACGCTATGCCTTTAGCGTCACCATATGGAATATTCGAATTTGTCACTTCTATTTTTCAACAGAAACTTCTTTTAAAACTACTAATAGATTCATCGCTTATTTTTGCAGGCACAAATTTGACAATATTCATATTAAATCAACCATAAGAACTTTCGTATGACTATGAGAACAAATTATTTTTTATTATTAGCTATTCTATTGGGGATGATTCCCTATGAGTTACACGCACGCCAATGATTCAATACCGAAGAGCGTGATTCTGTACACACCTTACACAAAAATCTCCGTATCGCCCGGAGCGTCAATTGATTACAGTATTGATCTTATCAACAACACGGACCAATTGACGAATGCGAATCTTTCTGTCAGCGGATTGTCCTCCAGTTGGAAACACGAGATGAAATCCGGTGGCTGGAGCCTTAGCCAACTATCGGTACTTCCCAAAGAAAAAAGACTTTCAATCTAAAAGTCGAAGTCCCATTAAAAGTAAATAAAGGTAATTATCACTTTGTAGTGTATGCCGGAAACGCTAAACTTCCCTTGGATGTAGTGGTTGCTCAAAAGGAACATTACCAGACTGAATTTACCACCGACCAGCCCAATATGCAGGGAAATTCCAAATCAACTTTTACCTTTAATACCACACTAAAGAACCAGACTGCCGATCAACAACTATATGCGTTGATGGCTAAAGCGCCCAGAGGCTGGAATGTTATTTTCAAACCTAATTACAAGCAGGCAACTCCGCACAAGTAGAACCCAACAGTAGCCAGAATGTAAGCATAGACATCACTCCTCCTGCCAATGTGGAAGCTGGAAGCTATAAAATTCCCGTACGTGCCGCTACAGGCAATACTTCGGCCGAACTGGAACTGGAAGTAGTTGTCACCGGTTCTTATCAGATGGAACTGACCACCCCGAGAGGATTATTAAGTTCTGATGTGACTGCCGGTGATACCAAACGAATCGAACTGGAAATTAAAAATACAGGTTCATCTTTGTTGAAAGATATCCAGTTATCTGCCAGCAAACCAGCTGACTGGGAAGTAACTTTCGAACCAACAAAAATTCGATGCATTAAAAGCCGGAGAGACATCAACGGTTATGGCTACTTTGAAAGCTTCTAAAAAGCGCTGCCCGGTGACTATGTGACTACTATTATGGCCAAAACTCCGGAAGTGAACGCAGATGCACAGTTCAGAATCGCCGTAAAGACTCCGATGATATGGGGGTGGGTAGGCGTTTTGATTATTGGCTGGCTACTATCGGTGTAGTCTACTATCTGTTCCGTAAATATGGAAGGAGGTAAATTATGGGCGAACAAGTGATCGTACTTACCGAATTAACCAAACAATACGGTAAATTTACTGCTGTAGATCATATTCGCCTGAGTATCCGGAAAGGAGAAATCTTCGGATTACTGGGACCGAATGGTGCTGGAAAGTCAACTACTATCTTAATGATGCTGGGATTAACGGAGCCCACATCGGGAATTGTCGAGATTTGTGGAATTAATTCTACCACTCATCCTATTGAAGTAAAAAGAAAAATCGGCTATTTGCCCGAAGATGTGGGATTTTATGATGATATGACAGGTCTGGAAAATCTGATATACACGGCGCGCTTAAACGGTATTCCTGATAAAGGAGGCGAAAGTAAAAGCACTGGAGCTGATGAAGCGCGTAGGGCTTTGAAGATCAGCTGAAAAAGAAAACACGGAAAGTATTCTCGTGGTATGAGACAGCGGTTGGGTCTGGCCGATGTGCTTATTAAGAATCCCGAAATCATTATTCTAGATGAGCCGACTTCGGGAATTGACCCTGCGGGTGTTCAGGAGTTTATTGAACTGATTCGCTGGCTGAGCAAAGAGGAAGGGCTGACGGTTTTGTTTTCTTCCCACCATCTGGACCAGGCACAGAAAGTGTGCGACCGGGTTGGTTTGTTTAGTAAAGGCCAATTACTTGCGTTGATCGATATGGCAGAGCTGAAAGACAAGAAACAGGAATTGTCTGATATTTATAACCATTATTTTGAGGAAGGAGGCGAAGGGCATGAGTAAAGTCAATCATCCTTTTTGGGTTATCGTACATAAAGAAATATCCGATCATGTCAAAAGCTGGCGTTTTCTTATTCTTGATCGGTATCATTGCACTGACTTGCATGGGTTCTCTATACACTGCGCTTACTAATATCGGTGCGGCTATCAAACCGGATGATCCGGACAGTTCGTTCCTCTTCTTGAAGTTATTTACAGCTTCGGACGGGACTCTCCCCTCTTTTGTATTGTTTATTAACTTTTTAGGTCCTTTATTAGGAATTGCTTTGGGATTCGACGCAGTCAATTCCGAACAGAATAAAGGAACATTGAGCCGTATGCTGTCTCAGCCCATTCATCGTGATTGTATTATCAATGCGAAGTTTGTGGCTGCTCTGATTGTGATAGGTATCATGTTGTTTGTATTGGGCTTTCTGGTGATGGGATGTGGGCTGATTGCTATTGGTATTCCTCCTACGGCAGAAGAGTTCTGGCGAATTGTTTTCTTCATCATTACCAGTATCTTCTATGTTGCTTTTTGGTTGAACTTGGCAATCCTATTTTCATTGCGTTTCCGTCAGGCTGCTACTTCTGCGTTGGCATCTGTGGCTGTTTGGCTGTTTTTCAGCGTATTCTACACAATGATTGTAAATTTGGTGGCAAAAGGATTGAGTCCGTCACAGATGGCGTCGCCTTATCAGATTATCAGTTATCAAAAATTTATTCTCGGATTAATGCGTCTGGCACCCAGTGAATTGTTTAATGAAGCTACCACAACGCTGCTGATGCCTTCTGTCAGAAGTATCGGACCGCTTACGATGGAACAGGTACAAGGGGCTATTCCGAGTCCGCTGCCGTTGGGACAGAGTCTGCTTGTTGTTTGGCCACAGCTCACAGGGCTGATTGCAGCGACTGTTATCTGTTTTGCAATCTCATATATTATGTTTATGAGAAGAGAAATTCGATCCCGATAATCATATATGCGGAGTCCAAATCAGGTATTGTCATAAGGTGTAATCTTAGGTAGTACCATATTAATTCTGCCATCCAGCACATTGTCTTGCTCTGGATGGCAGATGTTTTATTAATTGTTTTACTTCTAGTTCTTGTTGGAGATTTCGAAACAATGTTCTCTTGTTCGAAGTAATATCGCAAGTTCAACTGTTGCAGACGGCAGATGGAATCGGTTATTGCCAGTCCTAATCCAGTAGATCCTTCTTTTTTGTGTCCTTGATAGAAACGTTCAAAGATGTGAGTCTCATCTAGTGGTTGCTTCTCTCCGGAATTTCGGAAGGTGATGCTATGTTTGGTTATGATAATCCGGATATGTCCTTCGTCTACGTTATGTACAAACGCGTTCTTTAACAGGTTTGTTAGTAAAGCAATAGCCAGAGATTCGTTCATGGTTATATGGAAATTAGCCTGTTCTGTTATACTTACTTCTATGTTGCGATAGTCGTAAACTTCTTTATAATCTTGCAGATATTGCCTGAGGAGTACGTTTAAGTTACCTCTTTGGTGTATCAGTGAACTGACCGTTATCTATTTTTGATAGTAAGCAATAGTAAAGGATTTGTTTAGTTTAGTGATATATTCCAGTGTCTGATGGGTTTTCATCAACTCTTCAAGCTGTTTCTCGGACAAAGAATCGTCTTCCATCAGCATTTCCAACCGATTGCGGCAGATGGCAAGCGGTGTCTGAATTTCATGTGAGGCGTTTCCAATGAACTGCTTCTGCTGTTCGAACATTTGTTCTGTCCGCTCTACGTAACGGGTGGCCGCATCATTCAGTTTGCGGAATTCCGTGATCCGTGTATCGTTTTTCAGAGGTTTGTTTTTCTTTCCGGTCTGATAGCTGTCCAACCAATGAAGTAGTATATACAGCGGTCGCATATTACGATAAAATACCCATACGGATATGATGATGATACAAAGTAACAGAGCTACATACAAGAAAATAATCCATACTTGAATAGCATCTTTCAAATCATCCTTCTCGATACTGGGAGTAGATACAGTCAGTTCATAATAACGTCCTTCGTCATTTTTAAAGATAGTGGTCAGGATACGCGCCGGCTCTGTTTCCCCTTTTTCTACGATGTATACCATGGAGTCTTTATATTGGATATCTTCCCGGCTCTTTGCATATTCTTTGGTTATTTCTTTCAGATAATATTGATTATTGGAACCATTATTTTTGGAGGGAAGCTCCTCTCCTGCCAATGCCCGAATGATAATTGTCTCCGAGTAGTCTTCCAGTGAATCATCCACTTCATCGTTGACTTCGTCAATCATCGTAACATAGAAAAAGACTGCCCAGACAGTCAGGATAAGAGTCAGGGCGAGGGTGATGCGAAAAATGATATAATATATAAGTTTCATGGATGATCCTTTCTGGTTTCGATTATTCTACAATCAGTTTATAGCCGAATCCATAAACGGCCTTGATTTCAATATTTGCTTCTGCATCCTTCAATTTTTTGCGAAGATTTTTGATTTGTGCATAAATGAAGTCAAAGTTATCCACTTGATCGATGTGGTCTCCCCATACCGATTCTGCCAGTGTGTTTTTATTGACCAGACGGCCGGGACGATTTATGAAATAAAGCAGGATATCATATTCTTTTCTGTTCAGTTCCAGCTCCTGTTCGTTGACAAACACCCGGTATTTATCGGGTTCTATCTTTACATTTCCCTGACGGATATAGATTTCTCCATCATGTTGATTCCGACGGATCACACTTTTGATCCGTGCATTTAATTCTGCCAGATGAAATGGTTTCGGCAAATAATCGTCAGCTCCTAATTCCAGTCCCAGTACTTTGTCTTCCAGCGAATCTTTGGCAGAGATAATAATCACATTTTCCCGTTTATGGAGAGCTTTCAAACGTTCGAGAAGGTCAAGACCGCTCCCGTCCGGCAGCATAATATCCAATAAGATACAATCATAGTCGTAATCTTCTATTTTGTATAATGCACTGTTGAAGTCTCCGGCCGTTTCTACGACATAACGTTCTTTTTCCAGCGAACGTTGGATCAATTCTCTTAAAGAGGGTTCATCTTCTACAATTAATATCTTCATAAAGTCTTCTCCTTTCTTTCTTACATGATACAAAGAAAGAGGATATTTCTGAAATAAAACTGAAATGGATAAAAAAAGAGTCAGATTCTCAATTTTAAAAAATCTGACTCTTTTACTATTGAAATAGATATTTTTAATAAGAACGTGCAAAAACGACGCGGCAGGCAGAAGGTTTGCCCGTTACCATACATTTTCCCGGTTCTTTATCACCTTCAACGTACGAATCGAATGGGATACAACGAATCGTTGCTTTTGTATCCTCTTTAATCTTTTTCTTCAGTCTCGGTTGTTCCGTCCCAATGAGCCAGGATAAAGCCGCCTTCTTCGATTTTCTCTTTAAATTCTTCGTAAGTATCTACTGTCGTGATTTTAGAATTGCGGTAATCCAATGCTTTTTTGTAGATATTTGCTTGAATTTCTTCGAGCAGTTTCTGAACATATGTTTTCGATGCCATCGCAAGTCACAGTTTCTTTTTCAGTGTATCGCGGCGCATTACTTCCATTGTATTGTTTTCCAGATCACGCCCCCCCATCACAAGTCGTACAGGTACACCTTTCAATTCATAGTCTGCAAATTTGAAGCCCGGACGTTTGTTGTCCGCATTGTCATATTTCACAGAAATGCCCAGTGCTTTCAGTTTGGCAACAATGCCTTCCACTTTCGCGTCGATTTGTTTCAGTTGTTCGTCATTCTTATAGATAGGAACGATTACTACCTGAATCGGAGCCAAATGTGGAGGTAATACCAATCCGTTATCATCCGAGTGAGTCATAATCAGTGCTCCCATCAAACGGGTAGAAACACCCCATGAAGTAGCCCAAACATATTCCATTTTATTTTCCTTGTTCACGAACTGCACGTCGAATGCCTTGGCAAAATTCTGTCCGAGGAAGTGAGACGTACCACTTTGCAGAGCTTTTCCGTCCTGCATCATAGCTTCAATAGTATAAGTATCCAGTGCACCGGCAAAACGTTCATTAGCAGATTTTACACCTTTCACAACCGGAACAGCCATATATTTCTCAGCAAATTCGCCGTATACATTCAGCATTCTGATCGCTTCTTCCTCTGCTTCTTCGCGTGTAGCATGAGCGGTGTGTCCTTCCTGCCACAGGAATTCGGCAGTACGCAGGAAAAGACGGGTACGCATTTCCCAACGGAAAACGTTTGCCCACTGATTGCAAAGAATAGGCAGGTCACGATAAGATTGAATCCAGTTTTTATAAGTATTCCAGATAATTGTTTCTGATGTAGGGCGAATAATCAGTTCTTCTTCCAATTTTGCGGCAGGGTCTACTACTACCCCGGAGCCGTCTTCTGCATTTTTCAAACGGTAATGAGTCACTACGGCACATTCTTTAGCGAAACCTTCTACGTGTTCAGCTTCACGGCTCAGGAATGATTTCGGAATTAATAATGGGAAATAAGCATTCACGTGACCTGTTTCTTTGAACATATCGTCTAGTTGACGTTGCATCTTCTCCCAAATTGCGTATCCGTAAGGCTTAATCACCATACATCCGCGTACGGCAGACTGTTCTGCCAAATCAGCTTTTACCACCAAATCGTTGTACCACTGTGAGTAGTTTTCGCTACGTTTGGTAAGGTCTTTCAGTTCTTTTGCCATTATATTTTTCTATTTAAGTTTTCTTGGATGTTAAAACAGGGTGCAAAAATACGAAAAAGGAACGAACTGCCCTATTCTTCTTGCATTATTTTCTTTTATACCGCCTTATGTGACTGATTTACCTATTTATAGTTACTATTATAGTCACTTTACTTGGTGTCATGGAAGAGTATATCTATGGATTTCACTCAGATGAAGAAATTTATTGTTATTGGACTACTATTCCTAATATTCATTTCTGCTTTATCTGGGATTTTATGGTATTTATCTGATACATAAAATATCAAGAAAATGAGTTAAAAGAACTCTTGTAAAAATATAAAAACAGATAGTCATTGTCTGACTACCTGTTTTTTCAGTGGAGCGGTAAGCGAGACTCGAACTCGTGACCCTTAGCTTGGGAAGCTAATGCTCTACCAACTGAGCTACTACCGCATTACTTTTAAAAGTATCTTTCATAAAAGCCTTATGAAATGGTGATGCAAAGGTAAACATAATTTTTTTATATCTCAAATAAATTTCTTCAAATTTTAGTAGAGGAAAATCTATATTATAATTTCTATTCCAGATGAAAAAAAGAATCGGATATGAAAAAATCGTATATTCGATTGCTGTATAATTTAAAAATATACAGATAGAAATAAAATGATTCGATAAAATCCTCTGGATTTCTAATCAGATATTTTCAGAACTTAATATTATTGGATTTACTTCTTGTCAATATGTGCGATTTTATCAGTTTATGCTAACGATAAGTTAATTGTATGCTTACTAACTGATTCAATCTGAAAGATTAAAATGATTGAGATATTAGTCGTATCCAAACAAATGACCTGTTTTACTTGTGTTTTATTCGTTCCTTTTAAGGGAGCAGAACGTTCCTCACCGACTAACGTCCCGTTGGTTTAAAAACCAAGTAATCGTTCCTTTAAAAAGGAAATAGCTCAAATAACGTTCTTTTTTTTCTGTATAATCCGATAATATATATGCAAAAACATATTGAAATTCTGTATATTATTACGCGTTTTTTTATGCATAATTTCTGCTGTTTGATGAAATATGTATGGGGCTATTCTTTGTGTAATCTTAAATATAGAACATTTTTTTTAAGATTCTTTCTCTGTTTGTTAAAGTGAACAAACCCGTCCTCTCATCTGTTAGAAAGTCTCAATTTTAGATTTAACCTAACCAGCATGAAAAAAAAAAAAATAAGATACTTTTTGTACTATGGGCTTTGTGTTTTTTCGTCATTCAGACAAATGCACAGACACCGCTAAGTTTCGAAGAATCGTTGCACCTGCTTAATCAGGGAAATCAGAGTTTGAAGATAGCCGATAAGGGGATAGAGATTGCCAAGGCAGAACGTGACAAGCTCAATGCTTTTTGGTATCCTACCTTGCAGTCTACAGGTGCATTTGTGCATATGTCCGAGAAGATAGAAGTGAAGCAGCCATTGTCTCAGTTTACTGATCCGGCAAAAGACTTTGTACATTCAATTATTCCGGATGACCAGATAATCTCAGCTGTTCTAGATAAAATAGGAGCCAATACTCTTGTTTTTCCACTAACTCCGAGAAACTTGACGACTGTTGATCTGTCGGCAGAATGGGTGCTCTTTTCCGGAGGAAAAAGATTTCGTGCAACTAATATCGGCCGGACAATGGTGGATCTGGCGCGAGAAATCGTGCACAGACTGCTGCAAAAGCCAGCAAAACCTGTTGGCAGAAAGTTATTATGGTCTGCGACTGGCGCAACAGGTCGTAGCGGTACGTGAAGAAACTTATAAAAAGGTCTGCAAAAAAAGCATTATGAAAAATGCTTTTGAAACTGGAAGCTGCCGGAATGATTGACAAAGCAGGACGGCTTTTTGCCCAAGTGAATATGGACGAAGCCAAACGTACACTGGATGCTGCACGAAAAGAAGAAACAGTGGTGCAAAGTGCCTTGAAAGTTTTGTTGAATAAAAAAGATACGGATGAGAATATCGTTCCTACTTCTCCCCTTTTCATGAATGATTCGTTACCACCCAAAATGCTTTTTGATATGTCGGTCAACAGCGGAAACTATATGCTTAATCAACTGCAGCTGCAAGAACATATTGCTAAGCAGGAAGTACGGATTGCTCAAAGCGGATACTTGCCGAATATAGCCCTTTTTGGAAAACAGACCCTCTATTCGCATGGCATTCAGAGTAATTTACTGCCGCGTACCATGGTGGGAATTGGTTTTACATGGAATCTCTTTGACGGATTGGATCGGGAAAAGAAGATCCGGCAATCAAAACTAACCCAGCAAACGCTGGCTTTAGGGAAAATGAAAGCACGCGATGATCTTGCTGTCGGAGTGGATAAACTCTATACACAATTGGAGAAAGCTCAGGATAACGTAAAAGCACTGAATGCGACCATCGAACTGAGTGAAGAACTGGTACGTATCCGAAAGAAATCCTTTACTGAAGGGATGGCAACTTCTACCGAAGTGATTGATGCTGAAACCATGCTTGCCAGTGTAAAAGTGGCTCGCCTGGCAGCATATTATGAATATGATGTGGCACTGATGAATCTTCTCTCACTCTGCGGCACACCGGAACAATTTGTAAACTATCAACCTAAACCGTAACAAACAATGAAACCAACTAGTAGAACCCTTTCATGGGCATTCGTCATTATTATGCTGGCAGTCGGTATTTTTACTGCTCTGGGAATAATCTTGATGCACAAACAACCGCTCGTCCTGCAAGGGCAGGCAGAAGCGACAGAAATCCGTATTAGCGGGAAACTTCCTGGACGTATCGATACCTTTTTGGTTCAGGAAGGTGACTGGGTACGCCAAGGAGATACTCTCGTTGTAATCAACAGCCCCGAAATACATGCCAAGTATCAGCAGGTGAATGCATTGGAGCAAGTAGCCGTACAGCAGAACAAGAAAATAGATGCCGGTACCCGTCGACAGATTGTTGCTACCGCGTTGCAACTATGGAACAAAACAAAAAGTGATCTTACACTGGCTAAAACAACTTATAACCGTATTCTTACCTTATATAAAGACAGTGTTGTCACTTCTCAGCGGAAAGATGAAGTGGAAGCTATGTATAAAGCTGCTGTTGCAGCCGAACGGGCAGCCTATGAACAATATCAGATGGCGGTAGACGGTGCACAGAAAGAAGATAAAGAATCTGCTGCCAGTATGGTGAATGCTGCCAGAAGTACGGTGGAAGAAGTTTCGGCACTATTGGTCGATGCCCGGCTGACAGCACCCGAAAACGGTCAGATAGCTACCATCTTTCCTAAACGTGGGGAATTGGTTGCGCCGGGAACTCCTATTATGAACCTGGTTGTCATGGACGATATTCATGTAGTACTCAATGTACGTGAGGATTTGATGCCACAATTTAAGATGGAGGGCACCTTTGTTGCGGATGTACCTGCCATCGATAAAAAAGGTATTGAGTTTAAAATCTATTATATCAGTCCGTTAGGAAGTTTTGCTACTTGGAAATCAACGAAGCAGACCGGAAGTTATGACTTACGAACCTTCGAGATTCATGCCCGTCCCACTCAGAAAGTTGATGACCTGCGCCCCGGTATGTCCGTATTACTGACATTAAATGAATGATAGAATGAGTTCATCACAAACATATTCTCCTTTTCGTTCCGTGCTGCTCAGGGAGTGGCGACGGATGACTTCACGACGCCTTTATCTTGTGTGTGTGTGTATCATCCTGCCGCTATTTACCCTTTTCTTCATGGCAACTATCTTCGGCAACGGGCAGATGGAAAACATTCCCATCGGTATTGTCGATCAGGACAATACTGCGCTCTTCACGAGCAATCGCCCGAAATATATCTGCTGTGCCAACATTTAAAGTGACAAGGCATTTTGTGAATGAGGAAGCTGCCCGAAAGGCCGTACAGAAGAAGGAAATTTATGGTTATCTCTCCATTCCTCCCAAATTTGAGCAAGATGCTATTTCGGGAAAGAATGCGACTCTCTCCTATTATTATCATTATGCATTGCTCTCAGTAGGTGGCGAGCTAATGGCTGCATTCGAAACATCGCTGGCTCCTGTGTCGCTCTCTCCCCATTGTGATGCAAGCTGTCGCTCTCGGAGTGGAACAAGACAAGATCACTACATTCCTGTTGCCCGTACAAGCCAGCAATCACCCTATATACAATCCGAGTCTGGATTATTCGGTTTATCTGAGCCAACCGTTTTTCTTCGTCTTGTTTCAGGTATTGATTTTACTCATTACTGTATATGCAGTCGGAATTGAGATTAAATTTCGCACTGCCGATGAATGGCTGTTTGTTGCCAAAAAAGGAAATATGGTAACGGCTGTTTTAGGAAAACTACTCCCCTACACCATTATCTTTATTCTGATAGGATGGCTGGCAAATTATGTGATGTTCGGCATTCTGCATATTCCTTTTCAAGGAAGCTGGTTATTGATGAATATGCTGACAGCGCTTTTTGTCGTGGCAACGCAGGCCTTGGGATTATTCCTGTTTTCGCTATTTCCGGCTATCTCTCTCATCATAAGTATTGTTTCCATGGTCGGCTCTTTGGGAGCTACTTTGTCCGGTGTCACTTTTCCGGTGCCCAATATGTATCCTTTGGTTCGAGATGCTTCCTATCTTTTCCCTGTCCGGCATTTCACGGAAATGATGCAAAATATGCTCTACGGGGGAGTGGTTTTATTCACCTTTGGCCATCGGCTGTGATACTATGTATCTTTCCGCTGCTGGCTTTAGTTGTTACTTCCTCATCTGAAACGTGCCATAGAAAGTCATGAATATGAAAAAATTAAATAAGTTACCACAACAGTTATCGTTCATCATCCGACGTGAATATTGGGCTATCAGTACCAGCTATGCTGTATTACTGGTACTGATGGGTGGAATCTTCGTGTACGGATTACTCTATAATTATATGTATGCCCCTAACATTGTGACAGATGTCCCTATCGCCATAGTCGACAATTCGCACAGTGAGTTGAGCCGTAATTTTATCCGCTGGCTGGATGCTACGCCTCAAGCGGAAATTTATGATCAGGCTATGGATTATCACGAAGCTAAGGAATGGATGAAAGCTGGAAAAGTACAAGGTATTTTATATCTCCCTCATGATTTTGAGGCACGGGTGTTCCGGGGAGATGAAGCCGTATTTTCCCTTTATGCAACTACTGATGCCTTCTTCTATTTTGAAGCCTTACAAGGAGCTTCTTCACGTGTGATGCTGGCTATCAATGACAAATATCGTCCGGATGGAGCAGTCTTTCTGCCCCCCAGGGATTATTGGCTGTAACTATGGCACAGCCTATCAATATAGAGGGAACCGCACTCTATAATTATACGGAAGGATATGGCTCCTACCTGATTCCTGCCGTTATGATGATTATCATATTTCAAACTTTGCTAATGGTTATCGGTATGGTGACCGGAGAAGAGCATATGACAAAAGGCATCCTTGCTTATACTCCCTTTTCGGAAAAAGCTGGGCAGTCGCTATACGTATTGTATCAGGGAAAACGTTTGTCTACTGTAGTTTGTATGCTGTTTTTTCATTCTTTCTATTAGGGTTGCTTCCTCATTTCTTTAGTATTCCCAATATTGGAAACGGATTGTATATTGTATTGATGATGATCCCCTACTTGCTGGCGACATCTTTTCTGGGGCTGGCAGCCTCCCGATATTTCACTGATTCGGAAGCACCATTGCTTATGATTGCCTTTTTCTCGGTAGGACTGATTTTTCTTTCCGGTGTTTCCTATCCGATGGAGCTGATGCCTTGGTATTGGAAAGCTGCTCATTATATTTTTTTTCCGGCAGCACCTGCTACACTCGCCTTTGTGAAGTTGAACTCAATGGGAGCAAGTATGGCTGATATCCGACCCGAATATATTACTTTATGGATTCAGGCAGTTATCTATTTTATATTAAGTGCATGGGTATATAAAAAGAAACTCAGCTGAAAGTAGTATTTTAGTTGCATATTTTAAACTGATATCGCTCAAAAGTATAATATTTCAACCAACGAATAATTAACTATGGAAATAAAAAAGTTTTGTTGAACATTTTACTTGATTATCTCGTCCTTTTTTATTTATTTTGTTAACTATTATTTGGAGATAGACCATAGTACTACTTTAAATACAACTATTTATATGAGGAATATTATACTATTTTTATTATTACTGCCGTTAATGGCATATGGACAAACATACAAACATATTGGAGTAGAGGATGGTTTGAGCAATCGGAGAATATACAATATTCAGAAGGATCACCAAGGATATATGTGGTCTCTTACTAATGAAGGGTATGGACCGATATAACGGTAAGGATATAAAGCACTATAAACTTATCGAAGAAAACAAACAATTGAGTTCCGAAATACATCTCGGATGGCTATATGCTGATAAAGAAGGCGGGATATGGGTCATTGGAAAAAAAGGACGTATTTTCCAGTATGAAGAAAAAGTGTGATCGTTTTACAATGGTCTATAAGATTCACCGAAAGTCACTGATGCCATCAGTTACGGTTATTTGGACCGTAACAACAATTTATGGTTATGCGGCAAAGATTCTATTTTGTTGTATAATACTAAGACTACTCAGGTTATGCGGCTTCCTAATTTGTTGGAAGATAATATTACGGTAGTAGAACAGGCTGATGACACTCATTTCTTTATAGCAACAGAAATGGGGGTCCGGTATACTCAGTTTGAAAACGAAGCTTTGAAAGTCATTCCTTTAGATATGCTTGATCATGTCTATACGCAAATTAACAGTCTCTATTTCCATCCTCAGCTTCACAGACTTTTGTAGGAACTTTTAGTGATGGTACTTTTGCCTATGATATGTCTGCTCATCAAATTATCAAATCAGATACGAAGTTGGGTGATGTGAGTATTACTCATATCAGACCGTTGAATCAAAAGGAACTACTGGTTGCTACGGAAGGAATGGGAGTACACAAAATTGATGTAAATACTTGTAATACCTCTCCGTTCATTGTGGCAAACTACGAAAGTTATAATGAGATGAATGGAAATAATATTACCGATATTTATATTGATGAAGAAAAAAGAATCTGGCTTGCTAATTACCCGGCAGGAATCACCAGTAGTCGATTTCCGTTATAAGAATTATCGTTGGATAAAGCATTCTATCGGTAATAAGCAGTCTATCGTCAATGATCAGGTACATGCGGTTATTGAAGATAGTGAAGGAGATTTATGGTTTGGAACCAGTAATGGGATAAGTTTCCAGGATTCAAAAACAGGTCAATGGCATTCTTTCTTAAGTTCTTTTGATAAGCAGCTGAAAGACAAAAATCATATTTTCATCACCTTATGCGAAGTTTCTCCGGGTGTTATCTGGGCAGGAGGATATACGTCGGGTATTTATAAGATTAACAAGAAAACATTGTCTGTAGAGTACTTTTCGCCTTTTCTTCTTAGCTCTGTCAACATACGTCCGGATAAGTATATCAGGGATATGATTAAAGATTCAAAAGGGATATATATGGTCGGGAGGATATTACAATCTAAAAATGTATTGATCCTAGAAAAAATACTGTCCGGTTGTATCCCGGAGTCAATACTGTTACGGCGATTGAGGAAAAAGATACTAATTTCATGTGGGTGGGGACAGCTACTGGACTTTTTCTGCTTAACCGGAATTCCGGTGAATATCAGTATATATTAATGCCTGTGGAGTCAACATATATCAATACTTTTATCAGGCCAATGACGGATTACTGTATATCGGTACAAACGGCTCGGGAGTACTTATATATGATCCTGGAAACATGAGAGTTTTTGAACACTATTACGCTGATAATTCGGCACTTGTATCTAACAGTATTTATACGATTCTTCCGGAAATGAACGGACAGATAATGATGAGTACGGAAAATGGAATTACCAGCTTTTCTATAGAAAAAGATCATTTCATAACTGGAGTCGCGAACAGGGAATGATGTCTGCTTGTTTTAATGCAACTGCCGGTGCGTTACGTAAGAATAATAATTTTGTTTTTGGCAGTGTTGATGGGGCAGTTGAATTTCCGGCAGGTATAAAGTTGCCGGATTATGAATATTCGAAAATGATATTCAGCGATTTTCATATTTCCTATCAACCGATTTATCCGGGAGAAAAAAGATTCTCCTTTAGAGAAAGACATTGATAAGAAGACTGATGTGTTGAGACTTAAATATGGTGAGAATACTTTTTCATTTCGTGTTTCTTCCATCAACTATGATTTTCCTTCTCATTCAGTTTATTATTGGAGGTTGGAAGGCTCTTCTTATAATGAATGAATGGGTACAACTGAGTGGCAATAGTTTAATTCGTTTTACCAATTTAAGTCCCGGCAAATATAAACTTTATGTACGTGCCATATCGAAGGAAGAACCTAGTATCGTTTTTCGAAGAACGGCAAGTTGGAATTATCATATCGCAACCTGTATGGCTAAATGGCTGGGCTATATTCATATATATGCTTCTGATCGTCTTTGTTTTCAGCATTGCTTTCCGGATAATGATTCTGAAAAAAGCAGAAAAAGATATCGGATGAGAAAACACATTTCTTTATTAATACAGCTCATGACATCCGCACTCCGCTTACGCTGATAAAGGCTCCTTTGGAAGAGTTTGTTGAGGAAGAAACACTGACAGAGATCGGTTCGCAGCGTATTAATACGGCATTGAGAAATGTGAATGCCCTTTTACGGTTGAGCACTAATTTAATCAACTTTGAACGGGCCGATGTTTATTCTTCCGAATTGCGTATCTCAGAATATGAACTGAACACGTATATGAATGAGATATGTAATAGTTTTTCGTTCGTATGCCAATATCAAGCATATTGATTTTACTTATAAGAGTGACTTTAATTATCTGAATGTATGGTTCGATAAAGATAAGATGGATTCTATCTTAAAGAATCTGGTATCCAACGCGTTGAAATATACACCTGAAAATGGAATGGTCAGCATATTTGTTTCTGAGACTAAAGAATCCTGGAGGCTGGAAGTCAAAGATACGGGAATAGGCATTCCGGCAAACGAACAGAATAAACTGCTTAAGATGCACTTTCGGGGTACAAATGCCATTAACGCAAAGATAACTGGTAGTGGAATCGGACTAAAGCTGGTTGATAAATTGGTGCACCTTCATAGTGGTAAGATAAATATAGAGAGCATTGAACAACAAGGTACCACTATCACTGTTGTTTTCCCGAAGGGTAATAAGCATTTCCGTCATTCGAATCTGATAGATCCGGAGAAAACCGGCAGACAGGAAGCAGTATTGGATGCTCCAATTATATCCGAAGCGGCGGTAAAGACAAACGATGAGAATCTGCAACGTATTCTTATTGTCGAGGATAATGATGAACTACGCGCTTATCTGGTCAATTCATTATCACCAATGTATAATGTGCAGGCTTGCGGTAATGGTAAGGAAGCATTGATCATTGCAAAAGAATTTTGGCCAGAGCTTATTCTTTCCGATATTATGATGCCGGAAATGCGGGGTGACGAACTGTGTTCCACTATTAAGAATGATATTGAAACATCACATATTCCTGTCTTGTTACTTACTGCTTTGGGTGAAGAACAGAATATTCTCGATGGTTTGGATATTGGTGCTGATGAATATATTGTAAAACCGTTCAGCATAAGAATCCTGAAAGCCAGTATTGCCAATTTATTGGCGAATCGGGCATTATTGCGCAGCAAATATGCGAATTTGGAAATAGATATAGAGGTTAAGACTCCTTTAGCGAAATGTACTAATAGCCTTGACTGGCAATTTTTATCGGCTGTGAAAAAAACGATAGAAGACAACATCAATAATCCTGCCTTTTCTGTTGAGGTTCTCAACGATTTGCATAATATGAGCCGTACACGTTTCTATTATAAACTGAAAGCAATAACAGGACTATCTCCTCAGGAATTGATAAAAACAACCCGGCTGAAACGTGCTACGCAACTATTAAAAGAAGGTGAGTATAATATTACTGAAATCTCGGAGATGTGTGGATTTTCAGAATCCAAATATTTCCGGGAAGTATTCAAGAAAGAATATAAGATGAGTCCGAGTCAATATGCTAAGAAATATAGTATTTCTTCTTCCGGTATTATAGAAGATGATTCAGATGAATAAAATAATAAGCAGCTTTTTCTGCAAAGAAAAAGCTGCTTGTAGATTATTTTTTAATTAACATTATTTACATATCAAGTATTTAATAAACAAATAACCTCCTAATACTTGCAGGCACATTCCGGGAATACCGATGCGGAAGTCCTGAACGGCATTGTAGAAATTTCCTATATACATCCACTCTCCCAATGTTCCGATGATCTGATAAAACAAGACTACTCCTGCTAATACAGGGATAGAAATGCGTCCGAAGTGTTGCGCAGCCCATCCGGCGGCGATAGCTAATAATACGGATTTCAATAGGATGGCAGGCAATACTGCGGGCACTGGCATACCAAAGAGCAGAGAGTTTATGACTGGAGACAAGATAGCAGTTAGCAAACCGACTTTCCAACCATATTTATAAGCCCCAATCAGTGTAAAGAAGTAGATTGGCAGCCAAGTTATTCCTCCTTGTGGAATGAGATGAAAGAGCCTGGGAAAAAGGATATTGCCAACGATGAATAACGAGGCTGCCAAATAGGTCTTCACATTACTGTAATTCAGTGAATAGAGTTTTACTGTTGTTTCCATATCTTTATTCTTTTTTAGAAATTCAAATTAATACCACCCATGAATGTTGCCTTGGGCATGGGATACCCTGCATTTATTTCGTAACGTTGTGCCAACAGGTTTTCACCTTTCACAAAGATGTTGGCAAAATTACAAATACGATAACTTCCTCGCAGATTCCATAAAACAAAACTATCCTGTTGCTCGGTGCCTTTATTATTAACGATTACAGAAGTGTAAAGTCCCTTAATATATTGCATTCCTGTCGATACAGTCCAGCGACCTGCGGTATAGTCTGCTCCGACATACAATTTGTGTTCAGGAGCGGCGAGAACCGGATTCTCCATGTGCAACCAGCTATAGTTGGCATTCACATTCCAATGAGAATTAAACCGATAACCGATATTCGCTTCAATTCCCCAGTTTTCTATTTCTCCGGAATTGACGTTCAGCGGAGGCGTCAAACCGTTGCTCATAATTACATTGTCACCATTAATATAATACAGGTTCAGTCCGTAATATAAGGCATCTTCCAATAACCGTTGGGAATAGGAAAGTTCATAACTGACCAGTTTTTCCGGATTCAGTTCCGGATTGGCAGGAGCAAACATATACATTTCCCGAATAGTAGGGTTGCGATATCCTTTGCTCACCATCGCTTTAAGTTCTGCACTTTTGGGAAGATGAAAAGCCAGTCCTCCCTGTGGAATCCATTCTGTACCGACATGAGAATGATGATCTACACGGACTCCTGCATCCAGAGATAACCAGCTATTTATATCCTGACGAAAGTCAATATACCCTGCAAATTCATCCATTTGCTTATCTACTCCCGGTTTCCGCTCTCCGGTAGCCAAGACTTTGTTCCATGATTCGCCTCCGAAGTGCTGATAGTCAAATCCTACCGTCAGACGATTGCCTGTGAAGAACGTAGCGCTCTGATACCAGGAAATGCCGAGCATCTTGTCTTTAGAATTAAAGTGTGATGTTTGTGGTTGTTCTCCTGTTTTATATCCGTCATTGATTTTATGCCGTCCCCAATTATAGAAAAAGGCTCAAAGCTCCTGATGTCTTCTCATAATGGTTTTCTCCAAGGCAAGCGAGGTCATACCACGTGTAATACGCGAATCATTGTCGATAAGTGGAACTTGTATCGTTCCCGGATTGGAAGCATTGAAATGGGTTACATTTACATCTCCCCAGAGTTTCCAGGAAGAGCTGAAATCATATCCTAACTTCGCGTATCCTCCATATTGTTCGAACTCCATATCGGGACGATGTCCGTCCGTACGATTGTAAGAACCGGTAACGATACTGCTGAAACGTCCTTTCTTTACACGGTTGGAAAATTCCGTCTGCAAAGTGTTGTATGAGCCATACCCTACCTGCATATTCGTTCTTACTCCCTCATCCTGCTGTTTGCGGGTGACTATATTGATTACTCCGCCCATTGCATTCGAGCCATAGAGTACAGAGGCAGGGCCGCGCAAGACTTCCACTTTCTCTGTCAACATAGACTGATATGCATCCGCAATCGGGTGTCCCATCAATCCCATATATTGCGGATGTCCATCGATCAAAACCAATAAACCTGCCGTCGGACTGCCTCCGATACCACGCAGACTCATGCCACCTGCCGCACCTGTGGACACACCATATCCCATAATACCACGGCTGGTAGTAAAGAATCCGGGAACCTGTTCCGTCAATAGCGGCAAAAGTGAAGGTTCATATCTTTTCTCTATTTGTTGCCTTCCTACTACTGAAATAGTCATGGGAAGGTGACGAATATCCGTCTCGTTCCGTGTTCCGGTAACTACGACTTCGTCGATAGTATAGTTTCTTTTAACTTGTGTGCTGTCTTTTTTCCGGGTTGTGCCATTCCTGAAATGGAAAGCAGGCTGCCGAACAAAAACAAACAAACTGTATTTGTTTTCATATTCTGTTTCGCGCTTTTATTTCTCCTGCAACTTTTTACCACTTCTTATTTTTTCGAGGAAATCACGAATCAGCGGCAATATGGCTTCTGCCGATTCTTCTTCGCTACACATCGTTTCTACCGGACACCAGCCTGTGTGATCACGATTCCATATAAAAGGTACTTCTTGTACGAAATGGACTTTTATATCCGAGCTTCGTAATAAATCCAACGCTTTCGAACTGATGATGTCTGTATGAAGTTCCCGGATACCTCCCAAAATCATGAGGGCGGCAGCCCCCTTCCCTACTACTTTGTCGGCTATCGAAGCTCCTTTCAGGAAATCCGGTTCCTGTGTCAGCAAATCATATAAATCCGCTACGCCACGTTGGGTAAAGGTACGTATGTTGTCTCCATTGGCAATCACACAGGAATATCCTCCCGAGTGTAATAAGTTGATTAATTCTTCCATTATAAGGTCCCTTGTTTCAGTTGTTCTACAAATTGGTCAATCCGGTGCAGTTCTTTGGGTATATCTATGTTTTGAGGACAGTGAGGTACGCATTGATTACATCCGATGCAATGACTAGCCTGACGGAGTTTAGGTACACTGCGGTCATATCCTACAAGAAATGCCCGGCGGGCTTTGACATAATTCTCATCCTGTCCGTTTTTAGGAACATTGCCTTCATTGACACAACGGTTATAATGTAATAAGACAGCCGGAATATCCAGACCATACGGACATGGCATACAATATTTGCAGTCATTGCAAGGGATGGTAGGATACTTCAGCATTAACTGTGCCGTGTCTTCCAGAAAATCCATCTCTTCGTCAGTCAGCGGTTCCAATGGAGAATAAGTACGCAGGTTATCCTCCAAATGTTCCATATATGTCATACCGCTTAATACAGTCAATATATCGGGGAACGTTCCGGCAAAGCGGAAAGCCCATGAAGCTACGCTGCTTTCCGGACGGCGTTGTTTGAGACGTGCCACCAGATTGTCATTCAGTTTAGACAAGCGACCTCCCAAAAGCGGTTCCATGATAATGGATGGAATCCCCCTTTTATGTAGCTCACCATACAGATATTCGGCATCGGTATTCCGGGCATTTGTCTCTTTCGCATGCTTCCAGTCCACATAGTTAAGCTGTATTTGTACGAAATCCCACTTTATCTCATCGTGTCGGGAAAGCAGATAATCATATACTTCGATGTCGCCATGATAGGAGAATCCGAGATTGCGAATGCGACCTGCTTCACGTTCTTTTATCAAAAAGTCAAGCATTCCATTATCCAGATATCGTCCTTTAAGGGCGTCCATTCCACCCATACCGATGCCATGAAGCAGCATATAATCGATATAGTCCACCTGAAGGTCTGCAAAAAAGATTTATGATACATTTTGAGGGAAGCTTCGCGTGACCATGTATCCGGAGAGAAGTTGGATAGTTTGGTAGCAATGAAGTATTTATCACGTGGATAACGGCTTAGCGCAATTCCTGTGGATTTCTCAGAAAACCTTGCACGTAGGCCGGAGATGTATCGAAATAGTTTACTCCATGAGCGATGGCGTAATCGATTAATCCGTTCACTGCATCCTGATCGATCACTTCACCCTTACCGTCGGGAGCCGGTTTGAGAGGCCAGCGCATACAGCCGTATCCTAAAAGTGACACCCGGTCGCCTGTTGTTGGAGACGTGCGGTAAGTCATTTTGTCGGTAGGAATTTCCCCTTCTGCCGATGCACTGCTTGATGAAGAAGTGCCTTTTGACGAGCATCCGTATAGTATCGCTGTCGATGTAGCCGCACTGATACCTACGATTTTGATAAAATCTCTTCTGTTTATGTCTTTCTTATTTTTTTCTTCCATAATCTTGTTCTGATTTAAATCATACAATTCTGTGCATCTGATGTCCGGTCACGTAAATGGCACTGAAAGGACGGGATGGACAAAAGATTCTCGCAAGCACCACAACCAATACACCGTTCGACATTGATTGCCGGAATCTTCGGTGAGTCCGCTATTTCGGGATCGGAAGCTACCATCTGAATAGCGGCTGCCGGACAATGGCGGGCACAGTTGCCGCATTCCATTCCATCAGTCAGCGGTACGCAGTTCTCCTTGATCCATACAGCATGCCCGATTTGGATAGCGGATTTCTCTGCCAGGCTGGTCAGATGAATGGCATCTGTAGGGCATACTTCCGCACATTTGGCACACTCCGGACGGCAATAACCACGCTCGTAGGACATTTCCGGCTGCATGAGAGTTGCCAGATTACCGGATGGACGTAATACCTGAGTAGGACAAACAGAGACACATAGCTGACAGGCAGTACAATGTTGGGCAAAGTTGCGTGCATTTAATGATCCGGGAGGATAAATCGGATTCTCCCGGTTGGGAATCTTCTTGTCTTCAATGGCTGCCAATCCTCCGTCTACCTTTTTTTCTCCTGTGCTTTCAGTATGGTAGAAGTAGCGAAAATAGTCGATGCCGAAAGAAAACTACGACGGGCATTGTCAATCTGTTCCGAGGTCACGGATTTTATTTTAACCGCTTCCGTATTAACCCCTTCTTTCTTTTGAATACGTCTGGTATATTTAATAGCTCCTTGCTTACATTTTCCCAGGCAATCCATACAAGCGACACAACGGCTATAATCAATTTCATGGGCTTTGGCATTAATACAGGATGCCTTACAATTACGTGCGCACAATCCGCAGCTATTACATTTGGAAGTATCGATCACAGGCTTGAAGATGGAGTATCGTGATATGAATCCCAATACGGTGCCAACAGGACAAATGGTATTGCAATAAGTACGTCCGTTACGCCATGCCAAAACAAAAAGCACAATAAGGGTAATCACAGCAATGATCAGTGTTGAAAGACTTTTCATCCAGACATCCACTTCATAGAAAGCATAGCTTTCTGCCCGTTCGGCAAAATATGCCAAGAGATTATTTCCCCATTGCCATACCGGAGCCAGCAGACTGGAAACCATCCGGCCGTATGCACTGTAAGGTGCCAGTAGAACGACAAAAGCATTCAGTCCGGCAACCAAGGCAAGGATGAATACAGCCAATACACCATATCTCAGCCATTTTAAAGCCGGAGAATAACGGAAGCGATTCCTTTTCTGTTTGTCGGAGAACCATGAAACAGCATCCTGAAATACTCCTAACGGGCAAATGACCGAACAATAAATACGCCCGAATAGTAATGTGAGCACAATAAGGAATAGCACGACACCTATGTTCAAGGCTAATACTGCCGGCAGGAACTGAATTTTCGCCAGCCATCCGAACCATGTGTGCAATGTCCCTGTGAAATCAAGGAACAGCAGAGTAATAAGTGTGAAACACACGATTGCGGCTGTAAGTCTGATAGTACGCAACATAAATTTATTAGATTTTCAATTTATAGTAGTTATATCTTAATTATTTTCAATTCCATCAGAATCGAATCTTATGCTTTTTTTAACCGATGCAAATTTAAGCAGAGTGATTGATTTTTTGCAGTATATAAATTACAGAAAGTTATACCAATATTACTGATTCGGATTTTTTTTTAATTCTGGATTGTTATATCATAATTACCGAAAGTCATTGTACATAAGAGTTTCTGTCATTCAGAACATTTCCCTTGGTAACGGGAGGTTCTGAATGACAGAGCATAATGATTACTTTAAGACATTTAGGATTTTAGTTTGTCTAGAAATAAATCTTATAACTTATATTGGGAATTAACCCTGTTCCTTCTTTTTCTTCAATTTCAAAGGTCTTTTCATTGTATTGGTAAAAGTGCATTCCGGTGCGCATACCTACATTCAGAATCTTCAATGAGAACTCATGAGATACTCTTTTCTTATTTATCCGGAAACTGACAGAAACATCACCGTTTATGGAAGGATTGAATCTTTTGCTGTATGCTTTCGTTTCATCAAAAAAGATGTCATGCTCTGTCTGACTTCTTTCTTCGTTTACGGGGGTGTAGCGTTCCCCTCCCTGAAAGAATAAACGTCCGTTGAGACTCAGTACGTTTTGTTTAAGTTTGCCGACCATCCATTCTTTTTCCGGCAAGTAAGTTCAGCAGATAGTTCTTATCCAGTCTTGTATTACGCCAAACGTTATCTCCTCCCCTATATTTCGATTTAAACAAAGAACCTGTAATCATATAGTAGAAGCCATTTTTCATATATTGTTCCAGCGTGATGTCTATTCCATAATTTCTGCCTTGACCGGTGTTGGTCAAGATTCTGTCCAAATAAAATTCCTCATGGTTAATGACCGAGAAGGAGGAGTTCTTTTCAACCGGTATACGAAATAAATATTGGAAATAAGGCTCTATCTTTAAATGCAGGTTTTGATTGATATTCCAGTCGTATGTCATCCCGACATGATGTGCCCGGGAAAAATCCAGATATCGATTTGACTGGTTCTTGCCGTTGACGACCTTTTCTACAAAAATAATAATCCAGCTTTTCCCTGCGACTATGTAATCCATAGGCCAACGCCAAAGAATGTTTCGGATTTATTTTCCATTTTAGGGCAACCCGCGGTTCGATGGATAAGTTATTGTTCAAAGTAAAATATTGGGCTGTTACTCCTAAGCTAGTGTCCCAGTTATTATTCAGATTGATAACCGAACTGCTATAGGCCGAAAAGACTGTGCTTTCACCATCACCTTTTGAAATCTGTTCCATAGGTCTGTTTAATCCGAAATAACGGCTGACCTGATAATCAAGATCATAGTGAAGGTTTGTAATCGTAACTCCCGTTCTGTTAGTATGTCTCGGACTGAACTTCGTATTCAGATAAGAATTAAAAACGAAGTCCCACCTGCTGTTCCGGATATCTCCTACTCTGATTAGTTTGTCATCTGCTAGTTGATCTACCACTGTATGATCTTTGGAATAAGTGGCAGACAGGGAAGAGCGGACATACGTGTTTTCATTTATCACATACTTGTGTGCCAGCCCTCCCACCATTTTTTCGAGCCTGTTTTCTCCCGATTGCCGGTCTCCCAGAGTTTCCCATTTGGAACGCTCCTCTATTGGAGCTTTGTTCCTGTCAATCAGACCTAATCCCCAAATAGAAAAGGTGCCGGCTTTGGAGGTCGGAAAGTTTAGCTTGAATGATAAATCCTGATATTTAAGATTCAGGTCATTGCCGGTAGCCAGTGATGTAGTCGAAAAACGATAATTAACGAGATAAGAACTTCCTCGTTTTTTACTGATTGGTCCCTCTGATGACAGATCGATACCCATTAGTCCGACTTGAAAAGCGTGTTCGTACTTTTGATTATTTCCATTGCGCAGGTGCATATCGAAAACACCCGATAATACATTGTTATATTCTGCGGGAAAAGCTCCGTTGTAAAAATCCGAATTTCCGATCACCTGTGTACTCAGAGCTGACAGGAAACCTCCGCCCAATCCCGACAAATCGGCAAAATGAGTCGGATTGGGTATCTCAATTCCTTCCAGCCTCCATTGCGTGAATTGCGGGGAGTTTCCGCGAATGGCTACGGCATTGGTGCCGATGTCTCCCGCTACTCCTGCGAAAGCGGCACTTAATCGTGCAGGGTCATCGAAGCCGTTGGCAAATCTGCCGGCTTCTTCCATGCTGATCATACGGCCGCCTGTGATAGCCATAGGATTGATCGTCCGGTTTTTCTTTATTTCCGGCTTCACGAGGACTTCTGCCAGATATTGGATATTCTCGTCCATCGGAATTTCTACATATACTTCTTTGGATGAAGTTACGGATACCTCACTGATTATGCTTATGTGATATCCCGTAAAAGACGCTTGAATATTGTAGCGTCCAATAGGAACATTGCTGATTCTGAAGTTTCCCAGACTATCTGTGGAGCTATTCAAGGAAGGTTCCTCTAAGACATAGACAGAGGCATACTCTATTGGAGCATTAGTTTTGGAATCGACTACAATTCCTCTTATGGTTTGCGTTAGTTTTTGTGTCTTTTCGCCGATTGTTTCTGTTTTTGGTGTCGGCAGAGAGATAATAATATGATATCCCTTTATTTTGTATATGTATCCGGTACCTTTCAATATTTGTGTTAGTGCCTTCTCAATGCTTGCGGACTTTAGCGACAATGCTTGCCTCTTTTTCAGGTTCAGGTTTGACTGTTCGTAAGCTATGCTATAGTCTGTTTGTAGTTCTATTTGCTCAAAGGCTTCTTTTAAAGAGATATTTTTATTTTGAATTGTAATTTTCTTTTCTGCATTTTGGGAAATTGCCGTCAATGACAGAATAGAAAAAAAAAAGAATGATCATCTTATCTGGCTTTTTATTCGCATTAATTCGATTCATTATTTTATATTTGTACGTTGATACTTCGTTTTTACTTCGCGGTTTAAATGAGGATAGACATTTCAGAACTGGGAAGAGGGTCTCAAGCTGCTTCCCGGTTCTTTTTGTTCATAGGCTATTTTTTTTATTTGGTTATTATTATTTTGTTTCCACTCTGCCGATAGCTAAAGCCGATTATATCTCCTAATATATTCAGCATTTCATCCAGATTCTCATCTTTCAGGAATTTGACAGTGTACCGTCTAGAGGCAGAAAAATCGGTAGAATGATCGATAACAGTATCATAACGTCGTTCCAGCGTTCTGAATATTTCTTCGGCAGTAGCATTGGTGAAGATTATTTTTTCCCTTTTACCCAACTGTTCGTGTCAACAGTGTCTACTGTCGATATCTCAATATCTGATGTCGATTTATCATAGGTGAGTTGTTCGTTGGGCTTGAGAGTTTGAGGAGGACGGGATTGCGTACTCACTTCCACTTTTCCACTAGTCAACGTTGTGGTAATATTCGCATCATTAGCATATGCCTTTACATTGAACTTCGTTCCAAGTACCTTGACGGATAGTTGCGATGTTTCTACTATGAAAGGTTTTGCATCATCTTTTCTGACTGAGAAATAGGCTTCACCATCAAGGGTTACGACACGATTCTCTTTGGTAAAAGTTTTCGGATAGGTAATTGTACTTCCAGCGTTCAGCCATACTTCGGAACTATCCGGCAGAACCAAGCGCTTTTGTTCGCCATAGGCTGTGGATATTTCTATCTGCTCGTTTTCTGAAGGGATATAATAAAGCAATCCTCCTGCCAATAAGCATATGGGAATAACGACGGCTACAATGCGGACAAACTTACGATATAAAACAATATTTTCAAGATGTTCTTTGTTGTATCCGGTTCTTAAATTGACCCGCTCTAAAGCACTGTATGTTTTTGAATCGGCTTCCGTATCCAGTTCGTTCCAATACTCTAATGAGGCTTTTTCTTTCTCCTCCGCGTTTTCTTCCTTCATAATCCATCGCTGTACCTTTTCCTCCGTTTCAACAGAAAAACGTCCGGAAAGGAACTTTTTGATGATTCTGGTGATAATATTACTCTTTTCCATTTTTGCTGTATTTACTATATATACAGTCTGATGGCAAAAAGCTCAATGAAAAAGTGGATGTTTTTATAAAAAAAGATAATAAAAAGCACGAGATAGCTTTCCGTATCTCCTTTAATGCGAGGCTTAACTGACTTTCGACATTTCTTTTTTTAGTGGTGTTGAGCTGTATTGCTATCTCAGCATTGCTCAACCCTTCCTGACGGCTTAATGTATAGATCATTTTCCGCTGTTCCGGCATTTTTCCGACAATGTCATCTATTAATAAGCCTAACTCTTTAGCAATAAGATCTTCTTCGGAGGTAGAACTATATTCGATCTCCTGACTACTATTTAGATAAGTGTCATGTACATACTTATGTTTCAAGAAATTTATGGCCGAATTACGGGCAATTGTATGCAGATAAGAACTAAAAGACTTGGATGCATCAATTGAATCATGATTGATCCAAAGGTTGACAAAAAGGTCTTCTGTCAATTCTTCGGCATCCGATTCCGATTTTATATATCCGTCGATGAAAGTCTTTGTTTTATTGTAATAGGCTATAAAAACTGTTTCAAAAGCCTTGTGATTTCCATCCTGGAAGGCTTCAAGCGTTTTTATGTCAATGTTATTACTCATGTTGTCCGACTTTCATTTTTATTAGTGAGGACAAAAGAAGTAATTATTTGGCTTAAAAACGCATTCTTTTGAAAATATTTAAGATGTATCCCTGCTAATTATTCTTTTTTGTAATATAAATAATGCCAACCACATTCAGCAAATAACCGAGTAAACAAATAATGGGTGCAAAACATATACGAAGTCTGCTGAAGATATCAGGATTATATGCGGCAGGGGGGTACTCCCCTCGCCGCTCATTAATACATATCCTGTGATAATCAATATCGAACCAATCGATAGAATAATATAATTTATTTTACTCAATGCATTTCTCATACTTCTGATAGTTTTATTGTTTTCAAGTTTATATTTCCGGATTTTAGTTTCTAAGTCCCACGATTTGAGAGAATAAAAAGCATATTTCTCCTCAAAGCGCTGATTACTTAGCCTGTATTCCTCTTCATCAATCTCTTTTACAAGTTCATTATACTGATTCCATTGCCAGAACTTATACAGGCAATCTCTCTGAACCATATTGATCCTGTTGTCTCCTAATGAGAATGCCCAGTTGATGTAATCTTCCGATTCGGCTGTCAGGTTCTTTAACAGAGGCATTGCTTTCGTCTTTTCTCCTAGGGTAGCATAGGCTTTGGCTATGTCGAATGACCCGCTTTCATAGATCTCGGGGACATTGTACGCCGGAACAGCTTGTTCTGCATAGGTAAGTACTTTCCTTGCTCGGGTATTGTCGCCCTGCCTGATCAGTTCCTTTGCCAGTTGGGCGAAAAGCCTCCGATGATAATAGCAGGTTCGCAGGGTGGTTTCATCCAGATAGAGTCCGGGAGTGTCCAGTCCGCCATACTTATATCTGTTCATTACATTTTCATACAATCTCTCTACATCTATCGCATAGTTATTATCTCCTTTGACATTTCCCCATTTTTTATAATCAAAAGGCGTGAAACGGAAAGCTAATCCTTCCTGAACGAAATAATGATCAAACTTCAGCTTGCTGACCTCACCGACGGATATTGCCATGTACAATGGGCGTTCCCAATTGCAGTTGGCAAGCATTTCCAGCATCAGCATATCTACCTTGGTTAGAATACGCATTTATATCTTTCAGAGAAATATAGATCTTATCCGGTATCGCATTTTTTTAGTTCTTTACCTTTCAGATGACGGATGGAGTCGGGAAGCATTATGCCTGATCGAAGCACTGCATCTTTATCAATGCTGATACTGATCGTATCGGTAGGGATTACGTGGAAGTCCTGTTTCTCCGATAATGCCCAGTACTTCAAGATGTTTTTTACCTCAAACGGATCATTGCCGAAACTATCACGGGCTTCTTCCGGATGTTTCTGATAAAGCTCTTCTATCTGTTTTTTCAGTTCCGGTCGGATGGCTACGTATTCGTTTTTTTCCTTCCTGATATTGGTCTTTACTCCAGGTAATGGGTAATCCGGGTGCATCATACAACGGGCATTGCTGCTGATAAATATACCAATCTGTTTGCGCATAACTCAAATTGCAGATGCGGGCATCTCTGCGTACTCCTTCCGTGTCCTGATTATACCACAAGGGAAAAAGTATCATTATCTCCGTTACTGAAAAATGATAGGATTTCCTTTGTCGGGGAGTGTCATCAGATAATTGGCTCCAAAATCACGGCAGGTGAAACGATTGCTCCGGTCATGATCATCCCACGTCTGACTAGCCATCTGAACCGGAATCAGCAGGCAGAGAAACATTAACAGGCCGACTTGAAGTACTGACGACTTCTTTTTTCGAAGTGCGTCACACAATCCGGCAGCTCCCATTCCTATCCAAATAGCAAAAGCATAGAATGAACCTGCGTATGCATAATCCCGTTCACGGGGCTGACCGGGAGTCTGGTTCAAATATAGCACAATAGCCAGACCTGTCATGAAGAAAAGGAAAAACACGACGCTAAACTGTTGCATCCCCTTCTTTCCCCGCATCCACTGCCAGTAAATCCCGATTAATCCCAATAATAGCGGCAAAGCGTAAAATACGTTATGCCCTTTATTCTGACGCAGAGATTCGGGTAAAAGTTCCTGATCACCAAGCCTTAGATTATCTAACAGAGGAATACCCGTGATCCAGTTTCCATGCTCCGGTTCGCCATGTCCCTGGATATCATTTTGACGCCCGACAAAATTCCAGAGAAAATAGCGCCAATACATATAATTGAGCTGATAAGCGAAGAAGTAGGTAAGATTCTCTTTTTTGCGTGGGAGCTCCGTCCGTTCCTTCCGACCAGCTTTTGTAGGAGGAAGCCATGCGATCATTCCACATTCGTGAAAACAGCATATTTTGAGTATAGCATACTTCCTCTTTATTTCGAATCACTTTATATTTCCCTTCTTCCCTATTCGGTCTGTAGACAGCACCACCCGTTTTCATTTTTACCTTGTAATAATCTCCTTCGGGCACATACTCCGGTTCGGAGGCATACGTTTTGCCGTAAAGTAAAGGGGCGCTTTCGTATTGCTCCCGGTTCAAATAGCTTTTGAGTGCGAAAATATTATCCGGAGCATTTTCATTGAGCGGTGTATTGGCATTGGCACGAATCAATATCACTGCATAGGGTGGTATAACCTACGGTAAGCATAAGTATGCACCATAAAGCTGTATTGATTAATCGTTTTTTGAAACGATAGATACCAGCTATGAGCAGGAAAAATGTGATAGCCAGAAAGCCAATCAGTCCTGTTTGGAAAGGAAATCCCAAGGCATTGACAAAGAGTAGTTCGAACCATCCTCCAATATCCGCCATTCCGGGAATGTAGACAAAAAGTATCAATACAATAAGCAGACCGGATAAAGCAATCGCCGCAATTGCTCCTTTAAGCGAAATCGTTCGATATTTCTGATAATAGAAAACCAGTACAATCGCTGGAATGCAAAGCAGATTGAGCAGATGTACTCCGATGGAGAGTCCGATTATATAGGCAATCAGAATAATCCATCGGTCACCATAAACGGTGTCCGACTCATCCTGCCAGCGCAGAATCATCCAAAAAACCAAGGCAGTAAGAAAAGAAGAGAAAGCATATACTTCTCCCTCTACTGCGCTGAACCAGAAAAAGTATCACTAAAAGTATATGCCAAAGCTCCTACCAACCCGGAACCGAGAATGATAATCACGTCGGTTACTGACAGATTCTCTTTTTTTCTTCTTTCAGAAGAGATCTGACCAGGGCGAGTGATACTCCAAAAAAAAGAAAGAGGATACATCCTGCACTTAGCAGTGCATTCAGAAAGTTGACTGTACGTGAGACCTGGGAGGGATCGGAGGCAAACTGTGTAAACAGATTACCTACCAGCATATAAAAAGGTGCACCAGGCGGATGTCCGACCTGTAACTTTTCGGCGCATGAAATAAACTCAGGACAATCCCAAAAACTGGCAGTAGGTTCGATTGTCATTCCGTATACGAAAGCTGCTATCAGGAAGACAAGCCAACCACTGAAATCATTCCATCTTTTAAATAATAAGTAGTTCATAGTTCTGTAACTTTTTTGTTTGCAAAGTTATAGAACAGTGATATAAAACAGGCATTTTTAGCCGGACGGATACGGACATCCCATTTCTATAAGGTGTTGAAAAACAGAACTTTTTGTCAGGTAATTCCGGACAAATGCGGACTACAATGATTTGATGTAGTCTTCCAGTGATTCTTTGGAACTTACAAGCATAAGTTTCTCCGTTTTTATTCTGGATATTCTTCGGGTAAGAGTTTCTACAGTCAGTTTCATTAGATCTGCAAAGCAAGCAGGCTGGATACCTTCGCGCAGGAAAGCACATACTCTCAAATCTTCTTCTGTAAGTTTAGGACTTATCTCTTTCAATTTGGAAACAAGTCCATATACTCCTTCCTGTAGTCTTAATAATTCACTCCAGTCTTTCTCTGAAAAAGAAACAACCTTGGAAGGGGAAACAGACCGTTCTTTTTATTTGCCGGACTTTCGATACTACCGAAGAACTTTCATAAATATGCTGTTGAAGCGACTGATATTTTTCTTCCAGATAGTTACATTGCAACATCAGTTTATCCGACTCTGCCTCTTTTCGCAACATTTCATCTTTAAAAAAGTAGTCAGTTGAGAATATACAAACTTATTCTTCTTCCAGAGCAGCCCGAGTAACAAGGACATCACACCAAAGACTCCCAATGCAGAAGGAAGAATAATCTTCGTATCGCCTGTCTGATCGTTCAGCATTAGCTGGCTGGCATAGGCTTTTCTTTCCATTTCCAATGCTTCGTCGAAATGACCATATTTCTGATAATAAAGGCTGCAACGTCTGCACACCTTGGCTACATAATCGTACTTCTCTGTAAGAGCAGCAAGCTTTATTGCTTCCTTGAAGTGGGTCTCCGCTTCCTTTTTTCTGGTCAAGATCACTCTCTACGCATGCCAGATAAAAATAAGCCTTTGATTTCTGAAGTTCATTGCCGTGTTGGTCAAAGTATGAAACTGCCTGACGGATTTGCTTATCAGACGTATGGGCGATATTTTTATCTTCATTCAGCTGGGTACACAACAGATTATATTCTGCCAGCTGTGCTTCGTTCATCTGGGGTTGATCTGGATATTTTCGAGAATAATAGATGCTGTATCCGGGTCCTGCCCCATTAGCTGTGCGGCTTTGTCTAATCCCTGTTTTTACATTAGTCCCTTCCGGATGGCATGCAGCCAGTGAAAGGACAACCACGTATAATAAGATTCGAAGATTATTCATAACTCTGCTTTTATCTTTGTATACAAACGATTGGATTTGCAAATATAAAAAATAATATGATACATACACCTCTATAAACCATACAAAAAATGGTGTCACTATCCTCCTCTCATAGTGACACTATACTGTGATCATAGTTACACCATCACGGTAGGATAGTGTCACTATATTATTTATCCTCCTATTATTATGCATATCGCAGATTGCCCTCATGTTTTTTTTTGACAAAGATCAAGCGATGACGGGCTGTTTATTAAGAAGATTAGCCGTATCTTTGTAACAAATAAAAATTGTATATATCATGATTAAGAACATTGTATTTGATTTTGGCGGAGTGATTGTAGACATTGATCGCGATAAAGCTGTTCAGGCGTTTATCAAACTGGGATTGGCGGATGCCGATACTCGTTTGGACAAATACCATCAGACCGGAATCTTCCAGAACTGGAAGAAGGAAAGTTGAGTGCCGATGAATTTCGGAAGCAATTAGGAGATCTGTGCGGTCGCGAACTGACGATGGAAGAAACCAAACAGGCGTGGTTAGGCTTTTTCAATGAAGTGGACTTGCGAAAGCTCGATTATATATTGGGACTTCGTAAATCATATCATGTGTATCTCTTGAGTAATACCAATCCTTTTGTTATGTCATGGGCATGCAGTCCGGAGTTTTCATCCGAAGGGAAACCGCTGAACGATTATTGCGACAAACTATATTTATCTTACCAGTTGGGACATACCAAACCGGCTCCCGAAATATTCGACTTTATGATAAAAGACAGTCATGTCATACCTTCCGAAACGCTCTTCGTTGACGATGGAAGTTCGAATATCCACATAGGCAAAGAACTTGGCTTCGAAACCTTCCAACCGGAAAACGGTGCTGATTGGCGGGAAGAGTTGACCGTTATACTAAATAGTTGAGAAGAGGTATCTTTATGCTCCTCCCACCTACAGGAGGGGACCCCCGGAAGGAAAAGTGCCAGGTAAGCAATTTCTAAAACCTTTTCAGCTCTTTCTTTTCAAATGTCCACTCCGGTGTATACAATCTGCCACTGTCTGTATCTGTCAGTTCATACCAAGGTGACAGATTTCGGTTGGCAGGATTGACGAGGATATGTATTTGCTGGGCGGGCATATAACTTTGCGCCAATAAAAAAACTTTCTTTTTTGTTTTCGGGTGAATTGCCACATCTACTACTATCACGGCATGGCCCGGTGAACCTCCTTTGATAAACACATCTCCTGCTTGCAGTGAAGTATAAGGAACCGTACGAAGCTCTTTTTGAAAGAGAAGCAGTGCCGGCATACATAAATACCATATTCAAGTATTTACGAAAAGTCTTATATGAATAGTCTTTGCCTCCTGCAGCATACCATTCTACCTTATTTCCGGTTACTTTGATACGGTTTCCTTCCGCCCATTTTTTATATTCTGCCGGAAAGCCATTGGTAAAGTTAAATTTGATTTCTCCGTATCTTTTCTGTGCCCATAGGTATTCTGCCCGCAAGCGCATGACTGCATCCGCACATTGCTGTAAATCGCGATTGCCTATTTCCATATCTACTACGGCGAATGCGGCTGCCTGATTCCTTTTCTCCTGTCCGTTGTAAAGTAAAACCTTACTCCCTTTGGGCAATAATGGGAGTTGACGCAGATAGGCGGCAAATGAATGTTCATCGCATACTTCACGAGTGTAGCCCGTAGGAGGAAGAATGGTGCTTTCCACTGACTGTCCCAGCGACACTATAATTGAAGTCAGACATACTATGCTGAATATAAGTATTCTTTTTTCATATCGTTATTTTTCCCGAAGATAGGATATCTTTTGCAGAAAACCAAAGTTTTGCAGGAGGAAGCTTCTGAAACCGTCTAATCAGAATACTATTCGGCAAAAACAGAAGTTTCGGATATTCTCTTTATCTTTGCTGCAAATAAAAGAATATGCAACCACAAATCATACTCATTACCGGAGCTTCTTCCGGATTCGGAAAGATCACTGCGCACATGTTATCAGAACAAGGTCATATCGTTTACGGTACGAGCCGGAAACCTTCGGAGAATATAGGTAAGGTTCGAATGCTTGTCGTTGATGTAACGAATAGTATTTCTGTTCGTCAGGCTGTAGAACAAATAATATCCGAGCAGGGACGGATGGATGTATTGATTAATAATGCCGGTATGGGAATTGGCGGAGCATTGAGCTGGCTACCGAAGAAGAAGTGAGCATGCAGATGAATACAAATTTCTTTGGCGTGGTCAATATGTGCAAAGCAGTGCTCCCTTATATGCGCAAGGCACGTCGGGGAAAGATTATCAATATCAGCTCTATTGGTGGAGTGATGGGTATCCCCTATCAGGGATTTTATTCTGCATCCAAGTTTGCAGTAGAAGGATATAGCGAGGCCTTGGCGCTGGAAGTTCATCCGTTTCATATCAAAGTCTGTCTGGTGCAGCCAGGGGATTTTAATACCGGATTTACCGACAACCGGAATATCTCTGAACTGACCGGACAAAATGAAGATTATGCAGACAGTTTTCTGAGATCATTAAAGATTATTGAAAAAGAAGAGCGTAACGGATACCATCCCCGCAAGCTGGGTGCTGCAATCTGTAAAATAGTAGCGCGTAAAAATCCTCCTTTCCGGACTAAAGTAGGTCCGTTGGTGCAAGTTCTGTTTGCTAAAAGCAAGAGCTGGCTACCGGATAGTATGATGCAATATGCTCTCCGAATATTTTATGCTATCAGATAAAAAAAAGTTTCATGCCTTGAAACTGTTGGTTTCAACGGTTGAAACTTTTTGTTTCAAGCAATGAAACAAAGTGTTTCAAAGAGTATAAACAATAAAGCGCATATACGCTGAATACCAGCGTATTATACAAGACGCATATCAGTCATATTTGGGATAAAAAGCTGAATGAAGCACATTTGGACGAGAGTTCTGTTACTTGGCTGTTACCTCGCTAAATTCGTGCAAGGACAGTCTATAACAGATTATTTTTCAATGTATTGCATCTTTTTTTCATAGCATCAGATAACTCAAAGATTATTAATTTTGTAACAAAATAATTGAGTTATGGAAAGAAGTACTTTTCGTGTGATGTTTTACACCAAGAATCAATCGTTGAAGAATGGTAAAGTGCCTTTAATGTGCCGCATTACTATCAACAAGACCACAGCTTGCTTTAGCTGTAAGAGAGAGATATCCCTCGCACTGTGGGATGCCAAAGCTTACCGGGCGAAAGGAAAATCCGAAGAAGCCAGGTTATTGAATCAGGAACTAGACAATACCAAAGCACAGATCGTGAAACATTATCAATATTTCTGTGACCATGAGGACTTTGTCACAGCTAAAAAAGTCTATAGCCGTTATGTCGGCTTCGGAGAGAATTATCACACTCTCATGAGTCTTTTCAGGGAACAGCTTGAGGCATATAAAGAAAAGGTGGGAAAAGAAAAAGCTGAAAAGCACTTATCTGGGACTGGTAGCTGATTACAAGAGCGTCCTGTTATTCCTGAAAGACAAAAAGGAATATTGAAGACATCACTCTTTCTGAGCTTGACAGGACCTTTATTGAAGACTATTATAATTGGATGTTGGGCACATGCGGCTCGGCCAGTTCTACAGCATTCGGACGTGTTAATACCATGAAATGGCTGATGTATATTGCACAGGGAGAAAGGTTGGATAAGGGCGCACCCTTTTTGTGGGATTTGAATGCCGTCCGGAATACAAGAGACGTTCATTCCTTTCCGAAGAGGAATTGCAGCGGCTTATCCACCTGGAGTTGAGGTATCAACGTCAGCGGGCTATGCGTGACATGCTTCTTTTCATGTGTGCGTTTTACCGGACTTTCGTATGCCGATCTGAAAGCGATTACCTACAAGAATATTCATACGGATTCTGAGGGTGGTACATGGCTGATGGGAAACCGTATAAAAAACAGGAGTTGCATATGTTGTGAAATTATTGCCCATCGCTATTGAAATGGGAGAAAAGTATAAAGGCACGAATAAGCATAAAATCTCTCCTGAAAGTGTCTTTCCGGTTGGAGATTATCAAACGATGAAAAGCAGTTTCAAAGTTTTTAGGGAAAAAAAATGTAATAGCAAAGCTGACATCACCCCTCACCGGGCAGACACACATTTGCAGTTCTGGCTATTTTGAAAGGGATGCCGCTGGAAACACTCCAGAAAGTACTGGGACATAAGTCCATCCTTTCCACGCAGATATATGCCGAGCTGATCAATCCGAAAGTCGGGGAAGATACGGACAAGATGTGTGAAAAGATTGGCGCAGTCTACCGATTGGCCAACTAATGAACGGACCCTGGCAGAAAAAAGATCCTTCAACCGATATACAGTTGAGGGATCTTTTTTTCTGCCGGGATACTACTTCAAGTAGCGTCTGAAATCCTTATAATTCTTTTTAAGCACCTCATACAATCCGCTTTCCGGATAGAGCAGCTTTCTGCTTACAGCGGTTATGGCCGTATAAGGTATCGCTTTCTCATCCCTTAATGTCTGGAGGTACGTTTGGATACATGCAGTTTCTTGCACACGTCCTCTCCTGCAGATAATGTTCACCGGCAATGCCGGGACGTATCTGTGCCGAAGCATTTTCTAAAGCTTTTCCTGCCTTTTTAATCCACCCGGTGAGTTCCTTGAATTCTTCCGAGTCTTTAGTAATAATTTCAGCCATATCCTATTTCCTTTTTAGTTACCAGTCCCTCTTCCAGGACCTGCTGTATATCAATCTCACGATAGAAAAATTTTCCGCCTATAGTTGAATAAGGGATCAGTCCATGGTCCCGATAGGTTTGCAGGCTTCGTTTTGAAATACCGAGAGCGATGCATACGTCCTGTGCATCTATTCATTTGTCAGGTGAAAGCGGAGCTATTTTCTTCTGGAAATCATCCATTTTCACAGACATGTGTGCTGAGCTGTCTTTTCAGCTCCAGATAAGCACTTGTTTCAATAATTGTCCAGTTCCATTTTACTTCTTTTAATGGTTAATAATGAAATTGGGTGCAATATATAGGATAAATGAACTGCTTGAAACAGGGCGTCATCAATAGTCATGGATAGTCGGTTATTGTCATGGAGGTGGCAGATGTCTTAGAAATCCCCACCGGAATAACTGCCCGGAGGATTACGTGCCGCTGGATTTGTACTGTCATTGGATAGCCAATCACCATTTACCGTACCGTCTTCGATATTTATCATCGGACTGCCATCATAGCCACCTTGCGTATTAACAACTGCAACTGCATAGCCTGATGTTAGTGTTACATTACCATTAGGCACTTGTGAAGGTTCTGTTGCCGTAATATTCGCATCTCCGGAAATATGATTGTACCGGCTTTTAGCCTCAATACCGCCTTTTCCAATAACGGTAGCGCCTTCAATATTTAAAGTACCTCTGCGGCTGATAAATTGCTACGGCATTCTTTTTTGATTCTAAAACCGCACTCGAGCCAATAGTAATTTCATTTCGCCGAATTCATTTGAACCGTTTTCGGAGCAGAACTTGAATCAGTGATAATTTTACCATTTATTGTAGCAGTTTGTTTATCTGATTTGCCGAATATTGTTACACCGTATGTGTCAGGTGCGTCAATTGTAACGTCTTTATCAATGACAAGATTAGACTTGTATTTGTGCTGTTATCACCAACACGAATTACAGAACTGCTTTAGTCAAGACCCGCTTTCCCTATGGCTTGTAACAGTACCTTCTCCCGTAAGAGTCAGCGTACCATCAGTAACGTGGAAAACTCTGACATCATTACCAGTAATAGTTTTGTTGTTTAAATCAATAGTAATATCTTTGTCAGTAGCGATTGTTTCCCCCTAATTTCAATGTTACTATCGAGAACAATTATGTCATTTTCTTCTGCTCCGTTGTTGCCTTCTTTAGATTTATAAACGCCTCAAGCGCGCCTCAGAAGCAGGATAAAATGTTTTTTGAACCGTCCTCGTTATAAGCATGCTGATAAGATGTGTAATCGTCAGGTTTTTGTCTTCAGGTGTTTCATACCAAGGCCAGTGATGATATGTTACTGCATGTTGCCCCCAGCCGGTAAAATAACAGGCGCCGCCGTAGCGTCAAACTACAAGATTATTGTTTTCCCCGACTTCTGTATTATCTGTTAAATCAAGTGAATGTCCTGCTCTTCCCGCAACCTGAATAATAATGTCCATCAACTTTATCAAATTTGAATGTATTATCTTTAACCTTCGCATTTTTCAGTCTTTTTTGAAATAGAATGCACCTGCATTATCAAATGTATTCCCCGGTAATTGTGCAGCAATACGTAACTGAACGAAGTACAATTGAT
>VOFJ01000032.1_pt1 | contig 52000 bp, 67 predicted proteins | sample 5384081 | NCBI WGS metagenome assembly VOFJ01 (sample SAMN12384729, study PRJNA508395) | human gut metagenome | isolation source: healthy gut I | host: Homo sapiens | reverse complement strand
ATCATCGCTACCCAGCGGCCTTCTACGAGATATCATCACCGGGGTGATCAAAGCCAACTTCCCGGCCCGAATCGCTTTTAAGGTCGCTTCCATGATCGACTCCCGGACAATCCTGGATTCACCGGGTGCCAACCAGCTGATCGGACGTGGTGATATGCTGATATCGGTAGGTAGTGAGATGACACGGGTGCAATGTGCTTTTGTGGATACTCCCCGAAGTAGATGCGATCACCCACCATATTGCCAGCCAACAGTCATATCCGAGTGCTTTTGCCCTACCGGAATATGTACCTGAAAACGAAGGGAACGGCCTCAACGACATCGACCCGGGATCACGCGATCCGTTGTTCGAAGAAGCAGCCCGGCTCGTAGTCAGCACCCAACAGGGTTCCACCTCTTCCATCCAGCGGCGGTTTTCTATCGGCTACAACCGGGCCGGCCGTATCATGGACCAACTCGAGGCAGCCGGCATCGTCGGTCCCTTCGAAGGAAGCAAAGCCCGGCAAGTGTTGATATCCGACGAATATTCACTCGAGCAAATGCTAAAATGAGGCATTTGCTTTTCAACTTCTAATTTTTAATTTTTTTACAGATGTTCCTAGAAAAAGTTTACTCCGGCCGAAATCAATGGTATTTCTACATTTTTTCGTTACTGATTAATTTCACTGCAACACAAATCGGCAGTCTTCCCCTGGTGGGATAGATGATTATGGAAGACCCTTCCATCTTGCAAGGAGGGGATATATCGGCAACCACAAGTACGAATACAGGGTTGGCTTTAACCTTACTCAGTTTTGCCGTAGGTTTCTTCACCATCTTATTTTGTGTTAAATATATCCATCATAAAAAAACGGCAGATATCGTAACCGGCCGGCAACGGATAGATTGGGGGCAGGATTTTTTCGGTGCTGCCGTCTGGGGTATTTTATCCCTGATCACCCCTGGCCCTCCCTTTCTTTTTCGGAGATACCTCCCATCTGGTATTTCAATTCGAACCGGTTCATTTCCTGATTCTGGTCGTTATCTCGCTACTCCTTTTTTTCCTTTTCAGACCTCTTTTTGAGGAGTTGCTTTTCCGGGGATACCTCATGCAGTGGTCGGCCCTGCTCTTCAAATACCGCTGGGTAGCTGTCGTTATCACGGGTGTCCTGTTCGGCATCCTGCACGGCGCCAACCCCGAAGTCGAAGAATTCGGCATGTGGGTGGCCCTTCCCCAATACATTCTGATGGGATTGATCCTGGGCTTTGTAGCGGTGAAAGACGACGGAATGGAATTATCCCTGGGATTGCATATGGCCAATAATATTATAGCAGCCATCACCATAACCTCCGATTCTTCTACCCTGCAAACCCACGCCCTTTTCAAAGACCTGCATCCGACAGCTTCGCATTTCGACACGCTGACGATGCTTGTCGCCGGTGTGATCTTCATCTGGATTTGCAACCGGAAATATCACTTTTTGGGGAAAGATCTGTTTATGGAAAAAGATCCAAAAGGAAAGCAACGAGATGTAAAGTGTTATTTTTTTTCTTAAAACTTCGGCATTTCCGTGCTGAGACTTATTTTTAAATTTTCAATTGATTACCTTTGGCAGCATCGCAAACGTTAGATTTTTTTATATTAATAACTATTTACAAACATGAGAAAATTTACCTGTTTCACCTTGGGCTTACTGTTAGCTTGTGCAGTGACCGTGAATGCCCAGGAACAAAAAGAATGATCAGGAAGGTTACAAATTTACGGATATCAAACGCCTTCCGACAACAAGTGTTAAATCGCAGGATCGTGCCGGAACCGGTTGGTCCTGGTCGACTATTTCTTTTTGGAATCTGAAATCATGCGTATGGGCAAAGATTCGCTCAGCCTGTCTCCGATGTATGTCGTATGGAACACCTATCATGCCAAAGGAGATAAATATGTACGGATGAACGGCCATGTAAACTTCGGACAGGGAGGCGCTTCTGCCGATGTGACCTGGGCAATCCGGAACTACGGTATTGTTCCGTTGTCTTTATACAGCGGCCTGAACTACGGCGAAGAAGTACATGTACACGGCGAATTGGATGCTATCCTGAAAGGTTATCTGGACGCTGTTGTCAGCAATCCTAACAAAAAATTAAGCACTGCGTGGTTAAGAGGTTATGACGGTATACTGAATGCTTATCTGGGCGAAAAACCGGAAAAATTCACCTGGCAAGGAAAAGAATATACTCCGATGACTTTCGCAACAGATGCCTGTGGGCTGAATATGGACGATTATGTCAGCCTGACTTCTTTCACCCACCATCCGTTCTATACTCAATTCGCTCTGGAAGTAGAAGATAACTGGATCGGCGAAATGTCATACAATCTTCCGTTGGATGAATTGATGGATGTACTCGACAAAGCGATCGACAAAGGCTACACTTTCTCCTGGGGATCAGACGTTTTCTGAAATCGGTTTCACACGCGACGGCCTGGCTGTTGTTCCGGACGTGAACATCAAAGAAATGAGCGACGCTGAAATCGCGAAATGGGTGAAAATGCCGAAAACACAACAACAAGCCGAATTGCTAAAGAAACCGGGTAAAGAAAAAGAAATTACCCAGGAACTGCGTCAGCAAGAATTCGACAATAAACTGACTACCGACGACCATGGCATGCATGTAATAGGTAAAGCTGTCGATCAAATCGGAAATAAATATTTCATCGTGAAAAACTCTTGGGGTGACTATGGTAAATACAAGGGATACCTGTATGCTTCTTATCCTTTTGTAGCTTACAAGACTACTTCAGTGATGATTCACAAAGATGCTCTTCCCAAAGACCTGAAAAAGAAATTGGGTATAAAATAGACATTTGTGACGTAAAAGTTTTGAAAGGCCAAGGAAGTTATGATAATTTCTTCGGCCTTTTCTATTTTACGCCTTTGAGGTTTTCGACCTTTTAACTAACTTTGCAAAGAATATAAGATTAAATCAACGACATATGAATAATGCTATCAAAATCAAAGACAACATCTACTGGATCGGCGTAAATGACAGAAGAACTCATATTTTCGAAAACTACTGGCCTCTCCCTAAAGGAGTAGCCTACAATTCGTATGTGATTGCAGACGAAAAAGTAGTCGTCATAGATACCGTCGAACGCAGCCGGATGGATGATTATCTGAATAGTCTGCAAGCTGTGCTCCAAGGCCGGAAGGTTGATTATTTGATCATCAATCATATGGAACCGGACCATACGGGAGCAATCAAAAACCTGCTCTGCCATTATCCCGACCTGACGGTAGTGGGCAACTGTAAAACTTTCCCCATGCTCCAAAATTATTACGGAGTAGATTCCAACTTGCTCGAAGTAAAGGAAGGCGATTCACTGAACATCGGTAAACGTACCCTGAATTTTTATATGGTTCCGATGTTGCACTGGCCCGAAACCATGGTTACCTATCTACCGGGCGAGAATATCGTATTCAGCGGGGATGTGTTCGGAGCTTTCGGAACCCTGGACGGTGGTATTTTCGATGACCAGGTCGATCTGGATTACCTGGGAAGAGGAAATCAGCCGTTATTATTCGAATATCGTCGGGAAATACGGTATGCCGGCACAAACAGCCCTGAAGAAATTGAATACACTCACTTTCAACACGATATGTGCCACCCATGGTCCGATCTGGCGCTCACATGTGTGTGATATCATCGCTAAATATGAAAAAATGGAGTAAATACGAAACCGAAGAAGGAGTGGTGATCGCTTTCAGCAGTATGTACGGTCACACGGAGCAGATGGCGGACACGATCGGACGTTTCCTCGCCGAACAAGGCGTTAAAAAGATACGGATCCACGACACTTCGAAGACACATCCTTCTTATATCATCAACGATATTTTCCGCTACAAAGGAGTGATCCTCGGCAGTTGTGCCTATAACGGCGGTATCTTCCCAACTATGGAAACCCTGTTGTGCGAACTGGAAAATATGGGCATTAAAAATCACCTTCTGGCCTATTTCGGTAATAAAAACCTGGGGAGGCGGAGCCATCCCCGACTGAAAGCTTTTGCAGAAAAAAATGAAGTGGGAAGTGGTAGCAGAACCCAATGAAGCACTCGGAGCTATGAAATCTTCCGACATCGAGCAATGTAAAGCTATCGCCCAAGCTATGGCAGAAAAAATTAAAAAGAGTTGATAAGTTGATGAGTTAAAAGAGTTGCTAAGTTACTGAGTAACTAAGATATGAGTTGGAGAAGTTAAAAGAATTATTATTAAGTTGAGAAGAGTTTATAATCCCCATACTTATTTCAATTCAGTGTAATTTTATTGAAAACTTATTTAACTCAGCAACTCTTTTTAACTCAGTAACTCAGCAACTCTCCAAGAAGATTGTTACTGTTATCCCCAAATCCGAATTTTTTCTGGTCATAGATGAATGTAGCCGACGTCTTTTTCACCTATTCCCAAAATCCCCAAAACCGAAACCAGGCTCCCTTAACTAATATAACTTGTAATCCTTTTTAAAACTTTATTCATTATCTGATTTTAAGCTGTAACTAATCAAGCTCGTCCATCCGTCCTACATGTGATATCTCGGTTTTTGACCGGATCAAATGGACCACCAGGTTACAAATGAATAAAATCAAGCATATGAATAAAACTCTACTTTTCCTGCTGTTACCAGGACTCCTGATTTCCTGTAAACCCACCCCCCATCCGGAGATAACGGGGAGATCGTTCCCCTGACTTCGGAATGTTTGTTAAAAAACAGTGACCTATATATGAAATATCCATATAAAATAAAAAGTACAGGATTCTATAATGTGTATTTGGGACCTGCATGGAGGAGATCGGTTCTATCATCTCTATTCTTATCCTGAGCTGCAATTCATCACTTCCTTTGCCGTGAACGGCCGCGGGCCGGAAGAATATATTTCGACAGGAGGATTTTGTATGGACGAGCAACATATTTATGTTTTCGACACTAGCCGGGCCCGCCTTTCGATCTTCCGGAAAGACAGTCTGATGCAACAACGCATTTCCCCTGCCCGGATAATCGACTACCCTCAAGCCGGCATTCCGATACTGAATTTTTGCCGGACGGACCAAGGGTTTGCCTTGCTCAATTTCGACGGACCGGAACGGATTGCATTTATCGATACTTGTGGACATCTGCTGAACAAAAATACGAGATTCCGCGGGGAAATACCGCAAAAAACAAAGCCTACCCGACGATGACAGCCTCACTATGGAACTCTTATCTCGACTATAATCCCGACAATCACCTATTAGTCCTTGTCACCCAAAACGGAGAATTACTGGAAATCCATAACCTGGCGTCGGATTCTTCCCGGTTCATTGTCGGCAAAGGAGGTGAACCTGATTTTTTTGAGTGATAAAAACGGACTCCTTGTCGGCAAAATCAAGGGTTATCAGGATGTACAAGTCGGGAAAAAAAGCCATCTACACCTTATTCTCGGGCACCGATCACCAAGAAGAACTCAAAAAAATGATGAAGGGGCAGCCTACTCCTGATGGTGGCAATTTGTTTTTAGTATACGACGCCTCGACGGTAAGCTGATCCGGAAATTTTTTGCTCGATCACTATACCAATGGTATAGATGTCCACGAAGACAGCAATATACTTTATACCGTAAGTTCTTCTGAAGAAAATGCAATCAACAAATATCGGTTACCACTCTGATAGCCTATTACTGAAAATCTATGAAAAAAATTTTTTTATTACCTTTTTGCCTCTCTTCTTGTTGAGTCAGTCCGGAACAGCCCAACAAGATTCATTGACTTTACGGATTACAGACGAGAAAGGCCAGATCATCATCGGAGCCGTAGTCCTGCAATATCCCGAATCGTATCTTCTCGGAGCCTCTAATGAAAAAAAGGTGAGGTAGAAATAAAGGGGCTCCATATCCCCGCTCGGCAACAACTCGTTTTTCAATGCCTGGGATATGAGATGAAAGCCCTGCCTTTTCAAGAAGTGAAACAACATCCGAACGTCCGGTTAAAAGAAAAAACACCGAATTGCCCGAAGCAGTAGTCCTCGCGCACAACCACTGCCTCGACTTCTCGCTCTCACTCACAAAAACAACTTTACAAAAATACCCGGCGAAAAAAAAGAATATGTCCGGTATTATGCCCCTGCCTCCTACTATAAATCGGTAGAATGTAAAGGCCATTGCGTAAATCTACGCCATGAATACGGGCTTTTCATTTGATGAAAGTCAAACGGCCAGAACCATCCTTTTCAATCACTTTTTTTTAAACCCTAATCCGTCATGATAAAAGTCTTTATCTACAGCTGTCTGCTCCTCGTTTTCCTCATAAATTGTAAAAAGCAACATCCCGGAAGCCCGGAATAAGACCGATTATTCACAAATTACTCATTATTCGTCACGTTCCGCTCATCCGATATCTTCCGTCAATTTCGATACCATACGAATCGATGCCGGTAATGAAAACGAAATGACCTCCCTGCTAGGGAGTTTTCCTTTTTTCTGGGAGATACCCTTTGTTTTTGCCGACCGGGAACAATCTACCCTATTCCTCTACGATCGGGACGGGCGTTTTTTTGGTACCCCATCTATCCTACGGAAGAGGTCCGCAGGAAATACAGGGGGATCTATGAGATTACCGCACTCCCACAAGGAGGTTATGCAATTATAAACGACTGGCATTTGAATATTTTCGATCAAAGTTGGGGAGGGAAACAACAGTTACGGATCGACTGGCAAAACGATAAAACCCCCGAAATCCTGCTCGCTTCTCCAGGTCCTGACGAAAGTGGAATTTACGAAATTGAACACTTTACCGGTCGATTATGCCCACTGGGAAACTATCTGGCCATCGCTATCGTTACCGACTGTATTACTTTACAACGGTTTCCGTTCGAACAGCCAGGCAGCTCATTTTTATGAAAACAGTTATACCCTGGGACTCATCGATCCCCGTACCGGCAAAGTAGAACGGATGATGTGTACCCATTCTCCCATTTATAAACAGTACCGTTATATTCCTAATTTCAAGTCGATTCTATTCGATACCGATACAGGAAAATACCTTATTTTTATTCTTTCCAGATCGACTCCCTGATCTATCAAACGGACTTTAAGAACAATACCCTGCAATCTTTCGGCCTAGCCGGCCATCCGATGAATACGGATTACAGAGAAACCAATACTTTCGAAGAAGCCACTAACAATTACAAGGAAGATTATAAAAAAAATTCGGTTCTTACCGTTACCTGAAATACATCCCTGAAACCAAAGTCCTGTTCAGAAACTTTTTACCATGGAGAACCTTCTTGCGGGGGAAACCGTTCAAGCCTATAAAAATCAGACCCTGGTAGCAGAATTCAATGTACCCGACAACTTTCGGATATTCGGTTATTCAGCCCCTTATTACTATGCGTATGGCAAACCAGATCTCGACACCGAAAATATGATTATTTCCAAATTCAAATTGAAATTTAAACACGATTGACAAAACTTTTCTAATTTTGCATTCATAAATAGAAAACATCTATCGATTATGGTAAAATTTTTTTTAGTATTTTGCCTGGTGGTATTACTCCTCTGTAGTTGCCATTCACGCCGGAAAGAAATAGCTCGAATCGTTGAAGAATGGAAAAATAAAGAAGTTATTTTTCCGATCCCTTATTGGTAAAAGTACAAGGGCGGGATACCATCCTCCCGGATTTTCAGGAACGCAAATATAAAATCCTGAATTACATCGACACCAGTGGTTGTACGGAATGCCGGATGAAACTGGCCGAATGGCAATTATTGAAACAGGAAATCGATAGTCTGGGCTACGATGTCGACATCCTATTCGTTGCCTGGGTCCACAATTACGACGAATTGGAAATCCTGCAACGTGCCAATCGTTGTCAGCTACCCTTCCTATACGATCCGCAGGGGGATATGCAAAAAATCAACCAGTTTCCTGCCGAACCGGCTTTCCAAACTTTCCTGCTCGATTCGCTCAACCGGGTCCTGCTTATCGGTAGTCCGGTCGAAAACGATAAAATCTGGACCCTCTACCAACGTTCCCTCTCCTCTTTAAACTCCGGGATTCCGGGACGAACCTTTGTCCCAATATCGGTTATCTATACGATTCACTTGTCAGGCCTAACCTACCCGACGAGAAAATACGCTGAATCGAAGAAAACGGGACAAAAGGTCCGTCCCGGAATCCCTAGCGGGTCACTTTGAGCATATAGCCGTTAAATTTGTCAGTGACAATGGAAGCCGAAGTCAGTGAAATTTTATGCCGTAGAATACTGATGTATTTATTCAACTGCAAATGCAATTTATAATCATCCTTATCCCATCCTGCTTTGATCAATAATTCACGGGAAACTGTTTTCTCGCGGTTACGGCAAAGCATGGTAAAGATTTTAAATTCCAATCCCACCAATTTTTCTTTTTCTTTCTCCGATCCATAATTCTCCGGAAAGCAGATCGAAAAATGATTTTTTCTCCCAAGCAGATTTTATCACTGCCATTTTTACTTAGACAATTATACACCTGTGCTGCCACAACGGCAGGCGCGCAATTTTTCACCAGATAGGTATAGGCGCCACTTTCGAGTCCACGCATCTGGTTGGCTTCATCCCCTAACGAACTGTAGATCACTATCGGTGTATAGTGGTCGGTAAGCCGGATAATTTGCAGCACCTCAAACCCATTATGACCAGGCATATCGACATCCAGCAAAACAACATTCGGTTGCCGCTCCCGGAACAGCTTCAGTGCCTCCGTCCCATTGGTAGCTACGATTACTTCAAATCCCTCTCTTCGAGTTGCTCCGCAACCTCCATCACAGTCAGAGGATCATCCTCTGCATATAAAACCTTCAATTTTTTCCATGATACCTGTGGTAAAATAATTAAAAACTTGCTACCGTTTCCTATTTCACTCTCTATATGTATTTTCCCTCCGTAAGCACAAACCACTTTATGTACGAAGGTCAACCCCAAACCAAATCCTGTTGTTTTTCGTGACTTGCTGATTTCTGACACGATAGAATTGTTTAAAAAATCTGTTTTTGATCTTTAGGTGCAATTCCCATGCCATTGTCTTCAACAACCAAAATATAATCAGTCCCCCTCTTCATAGAAATTAATTTTAACGACCGGATGAGCTCCTCCATATTTAATAGCATTGTCCACTAAATTGATAACAATATAATTGAAATATATTTTATCGAGGCAAGGGTATCCGAGTCCTTCGGCAATGTGATACTCCACCCGGGCATGTTTTCGGATCATCGTAAACATTTCTGTGATCATCTCCAATTCCAGTTGCAGGTCGATCGGTTCGCGTTCCACCTCCAAAACCGAAGTTTTTTAAAGAGGTCAGCATAGTATCGGTAATATCGGCCATCTTCATCAAACGTGCCTTTATCATCCCTAACTTTACTTCATCTGTAGGACATAAAACAGATTCCTTCCGTTTCAACATCCCTCCTATCGCCGAAATCATCGTAGCTAAAGGCTTTTCAGCTCATGTTCCAAATGGGCAATTCCCATGGTCTGTACCCGTACACTTCTTAGCGTCATCTTTATCGAATTCCATTGCCAGACTAAACAAATAACAAAACCAATCAGAAAAAGTAATTCAATCCATAATACTCCTTTAAGGGGCTCGGAAAACGAAGGGAAGTTTGAAGGAGGCCGTGATTTGGTGTTTGTAATCGTATCCTAAATTTAGCGGAGAAGTAGTAATACTATTAGGTTCTACATTAAGCTTATCTGACAATAATAACTTATTTCCATCTAACCCCTTAATTATTAAATAAGGACTTTCAGATATACCTTTTTCTTGTAATGCTTTATGATATAAAACAGCAATCTTCTGTATATCTAAACATTTGTTCTCAAATAAACAATCATAAACAACTTGCCGGCCTAAACTAATATATTTCTCCATTGAATTAATTTTAAGCCTTTTTTCTGTATTATTGTATTTCCAACAAAATTCATCCTCATTAGCTAAACTATACCCTAATTTCAATTTCTTAATAGCAAAAGGAGCTTGATTATCCAAAAAAAATCTGAATAATATCCTACAATACATAATCAGCAGTTTTTCGAAACTCATCGACTTTCATTTCACGCACTCTATACATCCATGCCCCTTGTCCTAATAATACACATATTAACAGTACCACAGATAAACGCCCCATTATACGTATTCTACTCTTCATACACCTAATTTATAGAATATATTTTTTTACAAAATTAAGAATCTTTCCTAAGTTTGCCATCCGAAAACGAACAAATACTCAAAATGAAGAAAAAAAAGTAAAATTTTTAATTGGTGGAATAGTCTTTTTTTATTTCTTTATCTATCAATTTCATTATTTCCTCAAATTCTGAAGAAACTATTCTATATTTTTGATAATATAAATGCGATTGCAGAAAAAGAATCCGGAGACGATTTTACTCCTACCTGCATAAAAGCAGGTTACTTATGTACGGGTATAGACAAGAATGGTAATATAGGAACATTTGACGGGTTAAGCATAGACATGGATTAAATAGCCTTATGAAAAAAATTACACTATATCATCATCTCTGCCCTCTTGTTTGGAGGTTGTCAATCTGATCCGAGATTAGAGAGTGAAGCTTCGCCGTTGGTACGGACGAAAGTTTCAGAGCTTTATTACGCTCAATCGGATAATATCGATTTAGAGGCATTGAACATTATCTCTCCTTATAAATTTGTAAAAAAAGGAAACTTATATGCCATCCTGACCCCGAACAGTGCTTATCGTTTTGCCATATACGACAGTGAAAGCGGCAACGTCACCCGTTTAGTACCGGCAGGAAAAAAACGAAAGGTGAAGGGATGTACTATATTAGCATGAATCTACAAGGCGATATCGTTTCAGCCTTTGATTTCGGTTCCGGGCGATTGGTTGAAATCGACCTAAACGAATATGCCACGCCAGGTTACCGACCTGTTTTCACCAGTCTTGCAGAAGATGGAAAGACTCCATTCGGAGCAATCCGACTCGATGAAAAGAATTTTATCCACAGGTCTCTCTACACTGCAGGGCGTTATTGTATTAGTCAGGCCACAGGGTACAACTCCTATAGCGTAAGTTATCCAACCTGTGCCGACCCCACTCTAACCGACACGTTAAAAGTATTTTCTATGCCAGTAATATTTTGGCTCTGAATCCTATGCATTCCAAAGTCGCCTGTGCTAATATGCAATCCGGTTGTCTGGATATCTGTGAAATTCATGATAACGAACTTGAGTCGTATCAATGAAGTCCATATGACTACCCCAAGAGTTAAATTCAACAGACATCGTCCGAAAGGTCGTGGCCTGACTCATCCGGTGACTTATTCCCGAAATAACCTGTTCGGATTCTGCGATTTGGCGGTATCGGAGAATTATATTTTCGCTCTGTATTCAGGAAGAACCCTGAAAGATTATAATCTGGATGTGGACAAAGGAAAAACAATCGTAGTATTCGATTGGAATGGTTTACATGTCCGGACTTATCAATTACAGAATGCTTGTTCAGCAATCAGCTATGATGCAGCGGACTATACCATTTATGCGCTGTCACAAGAAGGCAACAAACCTCAAATCATTACGCTGAATTTATAGATTCAAGCAGGGGATATTCTACCCGACGACGAGTATTGGAGAGAGCAAGTTGAGCAGTTAACTATTTTTTCCTAAGGGCTGCGTTTCTCGTTCCTCTCCTTTTTTATTTCTTCAGGCGAAAGTTATAATTGCCAATTATTTTTTATAAATTGTATTGTCCGCAGGTCCCTCACGAAGGATTTTTATTGCATTAGCCAGATCACAAAACACAACTTCTATAGTCGAGTCATTCCACCTGTACCGACTCCACTATAACCGACACGCTAAAAAAGTGTTTTATACCAGTAACATTTTGGCTCTGATCTCTACGTATTCAAAGAGTGGTCTGTACCAGATACCACTGTTTACCAACAAGTTAATGATCATTTTTTAGAATGGTATATTAAAGAATATAGACTGTTTTTTTAGTTAAAAAAGATCTTTTTCTACATTTACAGTGTAGAAACAAATAAACAACAGATGAAGAAGAAGTAAACCGTAGCTTATCACTTTAGTTATATAAAGTCAGCCGGTTAAAACTAAATACAACGCAAAGGAGAGAGCATAGTAAAAGTGGAAAAAACATTTCCCAAGCCCACTTTTCTTGTTCCTCTCCTTTTTAGTTCCTTCTTATCAAAATGTTTTAGCAACAAACAACTCACAATAAATAGATTATCGATTATTTTAATTTTTGGTATATTAAAGAACATAGACCATTCTTTAGAAAAAATAATCTTTTTCTAAGTTTGTCATGTAAAGACAAAAAACAAATAATGAAGCATAGATGATAAATGATGGGGAGAATATCAGGTAGGTGATAAAACCTAAGATTAAATAGTTGACACACAGCAACTATTTGGTGGAGAGTGAACCGAAGTTAGATAGAAATCCCAAGTCAATCTTTCTGAAGTTCCTCTTCATTTGTTTTTTAGATAACAGAAAGCGATTTTTTAAATTGCAATGGAGTCGGCAAAGTATTAACTCTAGTTTTGCAATCAAGTGATTAACAAAAATTTGGGACCAGTACGGCAGCTGGTGTTTTATTTTCATCTCCAAGATTTATGGGGTATTTTGTTTATGGGAAATGCTTTTCTCAACAGTGAGTCTTCTCATTTTTCAGATATACAGGCATTTAATCTCATTCTGTTGGGAATTCTTTATCTTACGGTAAGGATATTGTCAGGACTTTCCCAATATATTCAGCTAACGGTAGTCTTAGGGTTACTTTTCTATTTCTTAGGTGAAGCAATAGCAGGTTTCGGTCAGATCCACGATTTCGTAGCTCCCCGCCATCTTATAGCTCAGATGAGCGGCAGTTTCCAAAATTCTGAAAGCTATGACGGTCTTTTTGGCTTGTCTGCTCCCGTTATCTCTTTCCCTGGCTCTCCGGGCGAACGATGCTCCGAGTAAAAGGTATCTCGTTGTACCTGTGTTATCGGGATTTCTGTACATTTCTGGTGCTCACTCTAATTCCAGCCAGCATGAATCCTTTGTTGCTGGTTTATTGCAGGAATAGGATGTTATGTTGTAGTTCTCTACCATTTCCGGACTTTCCGTAGCTATAAGTTATTATTACGTTGGTATCCGAAGAGGGTTATTTTCTTTACCCTACTCCTTTTTGTCCTCCTATTTAAGATCGGAGACTCGATGTACACCTCGATGAAAAAATCCGGAAGCAGATTGTACTTTTTTTATGGGAACAAAGCGTCGGACTTATCCGTCGATCTCCGGATCAGGGATATGGCTTAGGAAGTTTCAGCCAACTGGTATCCACTCCTCATCTTTCTGAAAAAAGGTTCTATTTCGCCCGATTCTCCTGAAATATGGGCTATCGACAACCATACTTCCTACTGTTTTAACGAATATTTACGGATCACGGTAGAAAACGGAATACCAGGTCTCCTCTGGTTTCTCTTATTCCTGATCACGGCTTTTTACAATGTGCCCTTCGCTGCGGACAAATCGGTCTTAGCGGTTGTCTGTTAGCTTTCGGTATATTTGCTTATTTTTCGAACATTTTCGATATTATTCCTTTGAGTATAATCTTGACAATTATACCGGCACTCTGCGGTAGAAGGCTACCGTTCCTGCAACCTCATTGCAGGAAACGTCCCGCTTATTGTTCGATTTTAAGCCAATAACCCAGGGGCTTTTCGGTAAGGATATATACCGAATGATCACCTTTCAGCAATTTTCGTAAACGGCTGACCATTTTGTTGAGTTGCAGACTGCAGTTAGGGGCCTGACTATTCCAACCTGCTTTCAGTAAATCTTCGCGAGCAACCAGGGTATTGCGGTTTTTACATAGGATGGAAAATATCTTATTCTCCAACATGGTGAGGTGATAGACAACATCCGACACCCTCAGGTTACAAGCCGAAAAATCATATTCGACCTGTTTACTCAAACGGATCACTTCCTCCCCACTTCGGGCAATGCATCGCTGGATTTGGGCTAACAGCAGCGTCGGACTATAATTTTTCAGTAAGTAAACGTTAGCGCCCCATTCCAAACCTTTGATCTGTTTTTTCTTCATCAATCAGGCAACTATAAATAATGACAGGTGTTTGACTATCCTGAAGCCGTATAAACTGCAAGACCTCGAGTCCGTCTTTTCCAGGCATATCCACATCAAGAACGATCAGATCGGGTTTACAGGCAATAAATTTTTCCAGGGCTTCATTGCCATCGTAGGCGACAATAACTTCATAACCATTATTCTCCAGTTTTTCCTGAACTTCCATGACTGTCATAGAATCATCTTCTGCATACAAAATTGTCATTTCCCGTTTTTATTGTGGTAATACGACGATAAAGCTGCTGCCTACTCCAACTTTGCTTTCCACCTGAATATCTCCCCCCCATAGGTATCCACCACCTTCCGGACAAAGGTCAATCCTAAGCCAAAGCCCGTCGTTCTACGCACGCACCTAGTATTCATCCGATAAAATGCCCGGAAAATACGCTTCTGTTCTCGTTTTGGAATGCCGATCCCATTATCTCTGACAGCGATTACAAAATTATCATTTTTCTTTCCAACAATCAATGGTTACACAAGGATGATCACCACTATATTTTATAGCATTATCTACAAGGTTGACCACCATATAAAAAGAAATAGACCTGATCCAGACAGGCCGAAGCAGCCTCGGGAGTGATATGAAAACTCACTTTGGCATAGGGTTTGAGTATCTCGAAAAGTTCGAGTACCATGTCCATTTCTTGTCTGACATTCAAATCGGCACACTTGAATTGGGGCATGGAATTACCACAAATCATGAGTAAAGTATCTGTCATATCAGCCATTTTGATCAATCTTACCCGCATCATTTTCAATTTCAGCTGCTCCCGTGCGGTCAGGATATCTTTTTGTTACTTTCCATCAGATCCTCTACTGCATTCAATAAAATCGCTATCGGTTTTTTCAGCTCATGTTCTAGATGAGCAGCCCCCCATCATCTTTACTTCCGAAGTTTTCCAAAAAGTGTGAATGTAATGCCATTGCCACAATAAACTCAATATAAAACCGAGTAAAAAAATAACTTCCACCAGCAAGATACCCATAAAAGCGTTGAATACAAAAGGGAGTTCGAAGGAAGCGATCAGGTGATGCTGAAATCCGCATCCCAAATTTGCCGGCACTGCCTGAATTAACTTATCGGAGCCGGAAACTTTCCCGCAAGTGAGTAAGATATGACCTGTATTCCGGTCTGAGATGGCCCAACAAACCAACGGAGGCATAGAACGTTCGGTCAAGGCATTCCGCAATAAAGAATCGAGTCGTCTCACATCGAGCTCCCGATTCTCGTACAAATCATCATATACCAAGTGGATTTTATCCTCAGAAAACACATAGAAATGATTTACCGGAAAACATTTTTCATCTTTATTTTCTCTTAATCTCCCATTACGGAAAGAAGAATCTCTACCATAAGCCAAATACTTAAGCCCCTCGTCTGCAATATATTCCTCCGCCACTTCCGAAAGAAGATAACCTGCCCGCATTTTGAATTCTTTAACTTTCAATTCACGCACATGATAGATCCAGACTCCTTGTCCTAAGAGAAACAAGAATAACATAAGGAGCGTTAATACATTGATAATCTTTATATTATTATTCACCACATAAAAGTTTTGTAAAAAGAATATTATAGAATACTTGTTTTAGCACAAAAATATAAATCTTTTATAATTTTGCTTTTGAAAAAACAAAAACAATATTCAAAAAAGAGAAAAAACTGACATTTATAAACAATGATATAATTATATCAGTTTTCTTATTTCAGTAAAGAAAATTAATTAATTTAAAAATAATATATAAAAAATAAATACAAACAAGTAATATTTACGTGCCTACAGTTCATAAACCGACTTAACCTATTAGAAAAAGAAAAAAAAACAACATCAGAATATTTTGTAGAATTACCCATATTTCAAAAATATAATGAGGTATTGAAATAGCCAGACCGGCAAGAACAAACGCTATATTTGAGTTACCTAGGATTGCCGACCTCACTATAAAGACGTTGCAAAGCGTTCTTGTTTATTCCGTAACGAAAAAAAAAAGCAAGCATTATCGCTCTTGCCCGGTCTGAGCTAATTTGAAAGTTTTATATAATGAATCAAGCAATAGAAAGCATAACTAGATGATCACTGCCGACTCATCTACATGGGAGGAAAAGAAACCAAGGAAAGTATTCCCAAGTTAATCCTTACAGGTTCTACCTCCCTTTCTTTTTGTCACTATTTCAACATATTCTTCACTTCTCCCTTCTGACATACACAGGCATACCGACCAGTTCTTTTTCATATTTTTCCTTTAAACTCTCTTCAAATTTAAACATTTTTTTGCAAGCGGTCCCCTCAGGCTGTAACTCACGGGGAAGGGAGAAAGCGGGCTATTGTTAAAAAAAATAGTGGAAAGTGATATATTCTTAAAATTATCGTTAACTTCAACCGTTCAATAAAACGGTGTTTCCGATCAGATTATAATGAAAAAAATTATCAAAAAATATACTTCAATATATTGCAGTCATCGTTATTTCGTTAGTGATAGCAATCTTGTTACGACTGTTTGTCGTCGATTTTTATTCCATCCCCAGCGACTCCATGCAACCGACGATAGAACCGGGAGATTTTATTATGGTAAATAAATTGAGTTTCGGTGCGCGGATGTATAAAAATTTCGATTTTCTGAAAGACCGAACAGAACCGGAAACTTACCGGATCAAAGGCTTCTCGAAAATTCATAATGGGGATGTGCTGGTTTTTAATTTTCCCTATTCAGGAGGATGGGACAGGATCAGTATGCACCTTTCCCTGTTTCTATGTCAAACGCTGCATCGGTATACCGGGCGATAGTCTGCAAATCAAAGGGGGATTTTATGAAATCAACGGTAGGCGGGGAATAGGCAATCTGAACGATCAGGAGATGGCTTTCCAATTATCGGGGTGAATATCCGCAGGGAATATACAACACTTATCCATTCGACTACCGGCTAGGCTGGAACTTTATAAATTTCGGTCCCCTTTATCTGCCCTGTAAAGGAGATACCTTACCGATCGATACTTCAGCTGTCCGGATCTATTATAAAATGATTAAATACGAAAGTGGGCTGAACTTGCAAGAGCGAGAAGGTCAGGTGTGGTGTGGCGATTCACTGGTCGAGCGTTATACTTTCCGTACCAACTGGTATTTTATGGGCGGTGACAATATGTGGAATTCTCAGGATTCGCGCTATCTGGGGCCTATCCCCGAAGAATTTATCATCGGTAAAGCGACCTTGATTCTGACAGCCAAAGATCCCGAAACGAAAGCCTATCGCTGGAGGCGTTTTTTACCCGGATCAGGAAAGAGGTAAAGAACAGATAGGAGCTGACCACAAAAGCTAAAACTTTTGGACCAGCTCCTTCTCTAAAAGACCGATTACGATCTTAGCTGAGCATCCATATGAGCAGCTGCCCGGCGTCCGTCTCCCATAGCGAGGATCACCGTAGCTCCTCCCCGGACAATATCCCCACCGGCATAAAACTCCGGCAGATTCGACTGCATGGTAGCATCATTCACGACAATCGTACCTTTCTTAGAAACTTCCAGTCCGGCCACCGAACGGGGAACGATCGGATTAGGGCGAAACTCCGACAGCTACCACTACCACATCGGCATCGATCAGGTATTCGCTCCCTTCAACCGGCACAGGACGACGACGTCCGCTGGCATCGGGTTCACCAAGTTCCATTTTCTGAACCCTGACTTGTTTTACTCTTCCCTTTTCATCAGCGATATATTCTACCGGGTTGGTCAAAGTGATAAATTCGCATCCTTCTTCCTTGGCATGTTTCACCTCTTCGAGACGTGCAGGCATTTCTTCTTCACTGCGCCGGTAAACAATCATCGCTCTCTCGGCTCCCAAACGTTTAGCGGTACGAACAGAGTCCATCGCTGTATTTCCACCACCGACTACGACTACATTTTTTCCCCGGTAGACCGGCGTATCCGAAAACTCGTTATCAGCCCCCATCAAATTCACCCGGGTCAGGTATTCGTTAGAGGAAAGCACCCCCCATTCGCATTCTCTCCCGGAATATTCATAAAATTAGGTAAGCCTGCACCGGAAGCGACATAAAATCCTTTGAAACCCTCCTTTTTCAGGTCTTCGATACTTTCGGTCATCCCAACGATAAAGTTAGTTACAAACTTCACACCCATTTTTTTCAGGTTACCGATTTCCACATCTACGATATGATTCGGCAGACGGAATTCAGGAATACCGTATTTCAATACCCTCCAATCTCGTGGAGCGCTTCGAAAACCGTAACCTCATAGCCTCTCTTCACCATATCTCCGGCAAATGAAAGTCCCGAGGGTCCTGAACCGATCACTGCTATTTTTATTCCGTTGGGAGCAGCCACTTCGGGTATCGCCATCTGACCGGATTCGCGTTCGAAATCAGCTGCAAAACGTTCCAGATAACCGATAGCTACCGGTGCTTTTTTCATTTTTTGCAGATAGAAACATTTCGATTCACATTGTTTTTCCTGTGGACATACCCGTCCGCACACTGCCGGCAGAGCACTGGTCTTTTTTCAATACGGCAGCAGCTTCAAGAATCTCTCCACGCTCGATATTTTTAATAAATCCTGGAATATCGATCCCAACAGGACAGCCTTCCATACAGGTCGGATTAGCACAATCCTGACAACGCCGGGCTTCCCGCATAGCCATTTCTTTCGTCAGCCCGGTATTCACTTCCAGGCGCTGGCTAGAGATCCGTTCCTGAGGAGTACGTTCGGGCATTTTCACCCTTTCGATCATCGTACGCTCTTTCGCTTTCACAGTTTCGCGCAGTGCTTTCCGCCAATCGGCATTCCGATCGCTCAGAGCACATTCGCCATGATGTACGAATTCCTCCATTTTTTCGGTTTCCGCCCCCTTTAAAACCTCCCAAGCGAGACAACATCTCATTGAAATCAATCTGATGGGCATCGAATTCAGGGCCGTCGACACAAGTAAATCTGGTCTTTCCACCGACAGTAACCCGGCAGGCACCACACATACCGGTACCGTCCACCATGATAGCATTCAAGCTGGCAATGGTCGGGATTTCATATTTTTAGTGAGTAAAGCACAAAAACTTCATCATGATAGCCGGTCCGATAGTTACACACAGATCCACTTTTTCTCGGCCGATCACTTCTTCCATCCCCACGGTTACAACTCCTTGTTTACCATAACTTCCGTCATCGGTCATGATGATCACTTCATCGGAAGCTTTGCGCACTTCATCTTCCAGAATAATCAGTTCTTTAGTACGAGCAGCCAAAATACTCACTACCCGGTTACCGGCAGCCTTAAAGGCCCGTATAATCGGCAACAGAGGAGCCACACCGACACCACCTCCACAAGCCAACACGGTTCCCACTTTCTCTATATGAGTCGCTTTGCCCAATGGTCCTACCAAATCCGTTATATATTCTCCTTCTTCGAGATTACATAATTTGGTAGAAGAAACTCCCATTTTCTGGATCACAAGCGTAATCGTACCTTTCACCGGATCAGCGTCCGAAATCGTTAACGGCATCCGTTCGCCTTTTTCACCTACCCGTACAATCACAAAATTACCCGGTTTCCTGGATTTAGCTATTAAAGGAGCCTCGACGACCATTTGCACCACCTTCTCAGAGAAGTACGTTTTTTTCAGAATCTTATTCATTTTTTATACGTTTATAGTTCTTTGTTATATGGGCCGTATGGAATATTTTTCAATTCCACCTTTTGGTGATACAAAATTAGTGGCTATTTTCTCACAAACAACCCTTTAACAGAAAATTAAACAAAAAGTTCTATATTTGTATTTCTATTAAGAGATGGGAGAGAAGTGAAGATGAAAGATTAGGGATGTATCATCTCAGGAATTTAAGATATTAGTTTATGAAAGCAGATAAAAAAGAACCGAATCCATGTAGTTTATTCCACTGATCCGAACTATAATTACGAATACAATAACGAGACAGAAGACGAGACATTACCCCCGGAAAAACAAAATCTGAGAGTAATGCTCGACTCCAAACAACGTAAAGGGAAAACGGTCACCTTAGTACAGGGCTTTGTAGGCAGGGAAGACGATCTGAAAGAACTGGCCAAACTGCTAAAAAAACAAATGCGGAGTCGGCGGATCGGTAAAAGACGGAGAGATCATCATTCAGGGAGAAGTGAAAGAAAAAGTCCTGAATATCCTCCGGGAAAATAAATACCGGGCCAAATAAAGGTTGCTCCATTACGTTCCAGCGATTTTATCAATTCAATCTTCCTCTGAAAGACGATATCATCTTCTTTCAGAGGAGTTTGTCAAGTCACTTCAGCCTTCTCCTTTCTGTTTCAGCCCTTAGCCTATAGCCTCCCCGGCCTTTTACCTCTTATTCATCCCACTCAGTGCCTCCACCGGATTCACCCGGATGATCGCGCGTATTTTCCAGGCAATGGTCAAAGCCACCACCGTTACCATCACAAAGACTATAAAAATCCAAAAGGCCGGACCGTGACCGAAATGCAGGGTAAACCCCTGAAGCCACAAATGCATGATCCAGTTCAGAAAAGGGAAAGTAAGCACCATCGCCGCCACTAATAACCTCAGGTATAACCGGGCAAAGAGACGTACTATCACATAAGCCGATGCTCCGTTGATTTTACGGATAGCGATTTCCTTTCGTCGCCTTTCGGTATCGATACTGATCGCCGAATAAATCCCCAGAACAGTAATCGACAGACACACCAGCGTGAAAAACAGCAACATCGATTTCATCTGTTCCTGGGAGTGATTTTCTTTCTGCACCAATTCTTCCAGTGTAAAAAATCCGGTTGTCCAGACTTTCCGGCACTTCTTCGGCCAGCATACGTTGCACCGTCTCCATGACCTTCGCTTTGGAGCCGGGAAGTACTTTAAGATAACACCACCTGGGATGTTCACTCAACATCCATAAACGTGCCCACGTATGACTTTCTGCATAAATCTGAGGAATAGCTTCCACCACCCCACAGATATTTATTTTTTTTTCCCATCGATATCTTCAAATCCATCGGTGATGACCTTTCCTCCGTATATGCCGTCGATAATCCGGTCAGCCACCCTTTGCCCCGGATACTTAAACATTTCGCCGGCAAGTACGGGAATATGAAAGAAAGAAGCAAAATTCGGTCCGGTCCGCACCTCACAGAATTCCCGGTACTGCCCTTCCCCCAGCCGAACCGTCGTCGTCGAAAAGTATCCGCCGAACAAATCCTTATCCATCGGCAAGACATCGGTGACACCGGCAATCTCTCCGAAACGGGCGATATAAGCCGTTTCCAATCCCTGCAACTGCGGATAGGTGAGATTAACTTCGAGGATATGCTCCCTCTCCTGTTTATCGAGAAAAGGAAAAATATTTCTTCATATTCATTTCCGATTGTAAATAAACAGCCAGTCCGCCGGTAAAAACAGGAAACAAATCACCAATTGCATACCCAACATCCAATTCCGTAATCTGTTTTTCTTATTTTCAGGGAGGTTCCTATACCGGTCTGTATGCTCTGACGATTCAGCCGATGGGAAATCCCCCAGCAAACTCCCAGAAACAGGACGACACAGCCCCCCCAGATATTGTAACAAATGGCGGTACAGCATAGCCGGCTCAAAAACGATCACCTGCCTCGTCAGACTAAAATCCAACCTATCGTATAGTAATTCGAGCAAACAAGCCACGATAATCCCGACAGCCATAAGCATGATCATCGTTTCGGCAAACAACAACCCCAATACCTGTCGACAGCTACTCCCGATAGCCCGGCGGATATTGTATTCCTTTTTGTCGATTCAGAAAATTACCGCTGATGAAAATAAAAAATTCAGTACCGCCACCAACAGGATCAATAATCCGATGCATAAATATACCCATAGCCGAGATCATGATAATATTCCGTACTGTTCTTTCCGGGTGACAATAACTGCGGTCCTCCTTCCATTCCCGAGACAAAAACCTTATTTTTTCGGGATCGATCCTTTGATTCACCGTTTCTTTTTCACTCCGGGATATAGCAAAGCAAACGTCGTACATCCGGTTCCCTCTCCCGGTACATACCCGGCAAATCGGCCCTGCTGATCGTTAATCAACAGGGCATCAATCCGATTCAGGAGACTATAACTGGCATTCACCGGCAAATCCTCCATCACTCCCGACACCACATAATCGATAGCGGCCAATTCTTCCGGAGTATAATTTCTTTCGGACCTTCTTGTCAATTTATTCGGATGGAATACCTTACCGACCGGATTTTGTTTTCCAAAAATCCGACGTGCAGCAGACCGGCTCAATACTACAGCATTCTTTTGCCGGAACAACTGCCTCCAATTTCCTTCGGTCAGTTGCACCGAGAAAACCTTCTGAAAGTTGCTGTCGACCTCGATCGTATAAAAGCATACAGACCAAAGGTTTTTCTCTCCGCGTTCGAAGGTTACATTCATTTGTCCCCCATAGGATACTGCCGTACAACACTCGATCTGTCCCGGAAAAGCCGTTTCCATATCCCCGGCCAAAGTCGGCGGTGTCCCGGCAAAATAATCCTGCAACTCCCCGCCTTCTCCTACCTTGATCTGTATCTCCGCCATCCGGTCATAGTTAGGGAAGACCTTATCTATCGAAAAGAACAAACGGGCACAAAAATTACACAATACAAAACAGAGTAATCCCATCGCCAGACCGACTACCGCAATTCCGGCCGATACTTTATATTTACAGATATTGCGCCAGGCAACAATCAAAATGTGTCGAATCATAATTTCATACCAATCACAAAAAAATAATATCTTCAATCGTTTTTCAATACCTCGGTCGGATTCACCCGGATGATTTTCAGCAATTGAGACCCGATTGTCAACAGCATAATGATCATCATCAGAATAAAAAATCGCAGCAAACACATCCGGTCTCAACGTGATCCGGTGGCTATATTCTTCCAGCCACCGGTGCATCGTCCCGTATATCAGCGGAAAAGCGATACAGGCGGCAAAAGATCAAGAGTTTCGAATAATGCAGACAAAAGATTCCGGCAATATCCGTCAAAGTAGCTCCGTTGATTTTACGGATAGCCATCTCCCGGCTTCGTTTTTTTCCACGGCCAGCATCATTGCCGAATACACACCCAAAGCACTGATCAGTATACAAAAAACAGCCAGCCAAAAGATCATACTGCCGAGTTCGATCACCTTACTTAAATAACCTTCCATATCTACCCAAAGATTTTCAATATATAGAGGGGTAAACGAACTCAACTGAGCTTGCACTTTATCTTTCAATGGCTGTATCCCTTGCTGAACATATCCCGGCCTGAATTTCACATAAAGCGTTTCGTTGATATAACCTTCCGGGAAAGGCAGATAAATTCCCGGTATGATCCGGGGGTTCGTTTCCTACGGGTAAAGATTCTCCATGATACCGATAATCCGGTAAGTAATCACTCCCATCATCCCATCGATAGTCACAGACTTTCCGATCGGATTTTCACCCAGCCAATCGGCAAATGCCCGGTTAACGACCATCACATAAGGTTCACCGGTCTTGAAAAAACGCCCTTCCTCCATTTTCGCATGGATAAAATCGGTATAGTTCGGGTCGACACAATTATAGTTCAACGTCACTTCTTTCTCTTCCTCCACACCTTCTATCCGATAGCCTTTGGGATACATCATCCAGGGGCAGCGAGTAATCCGGTACCACTCCGGCACCATTCTTCGGCATAGGGATTCGCCGCCAGCATATCGCGCATTTGTTTCCGGATCGGCTCGAGACTCTCACCATTCAGATTAAAGGCATAAATACGCTCCATCTCCGCCCGGGTCATCCCCCCCGGCCATCTGGCTTTCCAAGGCTTTTTGCTGATTCTGCATAAACCAGGAGAGACCGATCAGGGGAACATACAAATGACCAGCTGGATTCCCAATAGCACTGTCTGCATACGGGCACGGTAAAGCAATCCCTCCTCCTTTGTAAATTACGTAACATAGTCGCTTGCCGTACCTGCCGGATAATTCCGTATCCGACAACCAACATCAACAGCCACACTCCGATCAGGTATTCGGCTAAATCACCGCCCATTTTAATCACCCAACTCCCACCCTCGGAAAAATTCATATAATAGGTCCATTCCCCGGCAAAAATACATCGAAATCAGTTCCAGCATGGCCGCCGCTATCACTCCGGTGATGAGCAAAGTCAGGGTTATTTCGACCATAAACAGCTGAAGCAGCCTCCCCTGATGTCGCTCCGTGGAGTTCCCGGATACCCAGTTCTTTCCTGCGGTTGAACATCCTGCCGGCCGTAAACAACAGGAAATTGAACAGCGCTGTCAGCAAGACCAGCAACCCGATCCCGGAAAATATCAATCCCGCCTTACTCCAATAGAGGCTTCCCGGTCAGTTTCTTATAGTCTTTGTAAGGATAAACTTTCACAGTCAAAGGTGTATTTCCCTCCACTCCGGATGTTTCTCCATATAAACGCCGATTTTACGGTTCAGCAATTCATAGGAAGTCCCTCCCGCAAGCGATAGTATACGAAAACATAATCCCTGTATCGGGCCTGACGCAATACATCGGAATTCAGGACCACCCCGTCCCCATACTGAAAATCCGTACGATGCGGAAAATTTTCCATCATCGCCGCCACGGTCCAGGAACGCTCAGTATTCTTAAAATCATTTACTTCTGTAAAAACTCTTTCCGACCGCTTCCGAAGTACCGAAAATTTTATCGGCCCCTTCGGATGTCAGTATCAAAACATCGGGTTGCTTTTTCAATTTCTCCCCATTCCCCGCCGTCAGCCGAAAATCATAAAAATCGAAAAAAAACTATCCGTCAGCACAAAGAAAGCCTTCGCAGCTGTCTGTTTCCCATTTTCCTGCCCGACGACACATAATTTATCGCTGACCCCGGACATACCGACATAATATACCGATTTTTCAATCTCAGGAAACTCCTGTTTCAACTGTTCAGCCAGATCCAGGCTGACCAACCCGTCGACCTCCCCATTTTCCCGGATAGTGACCAATTTATAAGTCTCCCCGTAATGGGGTAACTGTTTATTCCAGGCCAACTCTTTCCTCAACATATAATTACATACCGTAAAGCAGGATAATCCTCCGGCTAACCCGAGTACACAAATCACCGATTGTAACTTGTACTTCAATAAATTCCGGTATGCCATTTTCAGTCCATGACAACTCATCTCTTTATTCAATTTTCTGTAATTTCTACTTTCCTTCTTTCAGGGCCCTTGCAGGATCGCTACCGACAGCCCTGTCCATTTGCAGAGCCACCGCCAGACGATCTACAAATCCTGTCTCAACATGCCTGCCTGCTCTTTTATCATTTGAGAATCAATTCTTCGGCATCTCCAAAAGTATCGTAACCTGAGGTGATCACCCGATCCCCTGCTTTCAATCCTTCGATAATCTCATATTGACGCGGATTCTGCCGGCCTACCGTAATGGGTACTTTCACCGCTCTGTTACCGGATTCGTCCAATTTGTAGATCCATTGTCCTCCCGTATACTGGAAGAAATTGCCTTTCGGAATAACGACGGCATCTTCGGGCTGTCCCAGTTCGACCTGTACCCGGTAGCTTTTCCCGATGCGTACATTATCGGGCATCTTTTCACAAAATACCAAATCGACATCAAAGGTACGATCCTTCACCTCAGGAACCACCCGGGTAATTTTCAGCGGATATTTTTCATCCTGATAATTGACGGTGGCGGGTAGTCCGGTAGTAATCCGGTCGATGTAATATTCGCTTAGAGAAGTGTGGATTTTAAACTGGTCGAGCACTTTGATCTCGGCAATGCTTTCATTCGGGCCTACCTGTTGTCCCGGGGTCACTTTGACAAAGCTCAGTTGTCCCTTCACGGGAGCTCTGACCACCAATTTATCCAGACGTTCACAGGCCCGGGCAAATTTTTTCTTTTTCGCGTTCGAGATCGCCTTGCATCAATTCTTTCCGGATCACCGTCACGGTAGAATCGTGCTGTAATCCCTCGAGTTGTAAAGCCGTACTTTTCCTTTTTTTTTATATTCGTACTCATCCCGGGCAACTTCGAGCTGCGCCTTGCTTTTCACTCCCATCTTATATTCTTCCTGATCCAAAACATAGCTTTTTTTTCGAGGCGCTCCAATTCATAAGCGGCCTGTAATACCTGTTGTTTCAAATTCAGGCTTTTTGTTCCATCTCGATCGCTTTCTCGCGGAATGCAGTAATTTGTTTATCCAAATCATCCCTTTGGTCGTCGATAGAACGGATCAGTTCCGGATTGGTCAGTATCAGGATAGTATCTCCTTTTTCCAGCATCACCCCTTCTTCGCCGATGATCTTATCGACACTTCCCCCTTCACGGGTATTTACTTTCAACGTCAGGATCGGTTGTACAATCCCTTCGGCATCCACATACTCCAGGAATTTATCTTGTCTCACCGTTTCGACCGACAGTTTATCGGCCTCTGTACGAAGCTTGCGTCCTCCCCATCGAATTTACGACCACGTAAATCAAAAGGCGAGAAAAACGACACCGGCAATCAGATAGTTCCGATAGCGGATGATAAAAAGGTTTTTTTTTCAAGAATCCGGTCCATACTATTTAATTTTCAAGTTTTTTATAATCTACACTGATCTCCGAATGGCGGGCAAAGTCATAGAGCGTCATACTCCGGAGCATATAATACAAATTCCAGTAATTACTCAAAGCATAAAGGAAATTACGGCTGGCACTGTCTTTCTCGGTGACCGATGCATTCAAGTCGAGAATAGTGGATTTTCCCAGTAAGTACAGTTTACGGGCCACCTCATGACGGCGGCGGGCTGTCTGGTCGGTTTTTCATAGCAATCTGTACCCGTTCGGCGTGCAAGTTGAATTGTAATACCAATTTACGGACATTCATTTCCAGGTTGTTCCGTTGTTGTTCCACCTGTATTTTCACCAATTCTTCCCTGGTTTCGCCACTTTCACCCGTCCGCGTCCACGGCCCCAGTCGAGGATCGGTAAGGAAATCCCGACACGAACCTGTTGCTGATCGTTGGGATTTGTATAGGCCTGGTTAAAAGTGGTCCCCGTCTGTGACAATCCGCACTGCACATACAGATCGGCCTTCAATCCGGCATTCGCCCTGGCCTGTGCCACACCACTCTTACTTTCTAATAATTGCCGTTCGAGATCATCTATATGGGGACTATTACGGTTGAATAATTCGTAGGCTTGCTCCGGATTCACCCGGACCCGGGGAACTTCGACATTTACCCGGACTTTCAGAATAACATTTTTATCCAGACCCAAATACACACACAAAGCCTGACGGCAGTTGTCCATTTCAATGGAAGCATCCATCACGTTGGTCGATTCGTTCAACCGATTGATTTCCAACTGTAAAAGTTCGTTTTCTGTGATCCGTCCGATCTCATACCTGCCTTTACCGAATTTATACAGAGTATCCGCATTATTGTAATTGAACCGGGCCATATCGTAATTACTCTGAGCCTGTGCCAAAGCGAAAAATTTATTCACCGTTTCAGCCGATACCAGCTCGAGCGATTCCACATAGGCCTTTTTCGCCTCCCGATAACGTACCGGTTCGATCCGGCGGTCCCATCTCAGGCTATTGTATCCGAACAAGGATTGGCTATAACCGATAATAATCGGGGAAGAACGGAAGGATACCGAATTGAATCGAACAATTTCATCCGTTGTAACGAACTCTGTACAAAAAACTACCTCCGGTCAGGGAGACATTTTGGGAAATCGACAATTCACCGTCTACCGTCAACATATTCTGACTGACGTATTTCTCCGAACCATCCCCCCAAGGTGACTTTACTAATCGTTCGTGTCAGATCGGGATTAGACGAAAAAACGTCAATGAAGGCAGATAATTCGCCCGAAAAGAACGATAACTCCAATAAGCCGAACGGAAAGTGTGACGGGCAGATACTGCCGAGGGTGAATTTGTACGGGCCATGTCGACAGCCTCCCTGCAAAGTCAATTCGATCACCTGACCGCTATCCCGGGCTACTTTAACCGCAAGATCGCCCCTATTCTGGGCCGAAAGCCCGGTAGCTACCAGTAATGACCATCCTGTGATATAGCATAATTTCAGGTTCATAGGTTTCTTTTTACAAATCAGGGAGGCAAACAACGTGCCATAAACAAAAATAATATAATAATCAACAACTTACAAAACAAAAAGCGATAAAATAGATGTGCATATCCGCACAAAAAATGTTCGAATCCGCACATACAAGCTGTAAATATTATTCCTACATTTGTTTGAAATGAATAACAACACCTGTTCAATCCTAAAACCATGGATGGAAAAATTCTGATTGTAGACGATAATGAAGATGTGCTTTTTGCTTTGAATCTATTATTAGAGCCTTATGTGGAAAAAATAAAGGTCACCACTTCTCCTGCGCGTATAGAATATTTTATGGACAATTTCAACCCGGACATTATCTTACTGGACATGAATTTCAGCCGGGATGCCAGCAGTGGACAAGAAGGCTTTCTATGGCTGGAAAAAATTTTACAAAAAGACCCGCAAGCCGTCGTGTTGTTTATCACCGCATACGCCGACACCGAGAAAGCCGTGAAAGCTATTCGTGCCGGCGCGATCGATTTTATTCCTAAACCCTGGGAAACCGAAAACTGCTGGCCACCATTTCCTCGGCTAGCCGTCTCCGCCAAACCCGGACCGAAGTAGTGGCTTTGAAAGAGCAGCTGACAGCCCTTTCCGCTCCGGACGAAGGAGTAGAAATCATCGGTGAATCGCCGGCCATACTGGAAGTAATTCACACCATCAAAAAGATCTCGGGTACCGACGCCAACATTCTTCTGTTGGGTGAAAACGGTACGGGGGAAAGACCTGATAGCCAGAGCCATTTACCAAAACTCTCCCCGCAACGGAGCTCCTTTTGTCCCGATCGACCTGGGGGCAATCCCGAAACCTTATTCGAAAGCGAGCTTTTCGGTTACGAAAAAGGAGCTTTCACCGATGCCCGGAAAGACAAAGCAGGACGTATGGAAACCGCCTCGGGGGAACCCTGTTTCTGGACGAAATCGGAAATCTCTCGCTTCCCATGCAAGCCCGGCTATTGACAGCGATCGAGAAACGTCAAATCACCCGTTTAGGTTCTACTCAGCCTAAAAACATCGATATCCGTTTGATCTGTGCCACCAATGCCGATATCCACAATATGGTCACTACAGGAAAATTCCGCCAGGACCTTCTTTACCGCATCAATACCATCGAAATCCCGATTCCTCCCTCCGGGAACGGGGAAAGGATATTTTACTCCTGGCCCGGCATTTTCTCAACCGCTATTGCTATAAATACAAAAAAGAAATTACCGGCTTTTTACACGAGACACCCAACAAAAATTGCTCCAATACAATTGGCCGGGTAATGTAAAGGGAATTACAGCATGCTGTCGAACGGGCCGTTATCCTGGCCCCGGGCAAGCTGTTAGAACCGGACAATTTTATGTTACGTCCCCCATATAGTAGTACTACCGGTGACCTGGAAACCTTAAACCTGATGGAATTGGAACAAAAAGCGATAGAGAAAGCGATGAAAAAATGTGAAGGTAATATCAGCCGGGCTGCCGAAATGCTGGGCATCACCCGTTTTGCCCTTTACCGTAAACTGGAAAAATACGAAATCTGATGAAATCTTTCCAAAACTCCCGTCTGATCTTACTCTTACAAAGCGGATCGTTGGTCTTCCTTTCTGTTTTGTTGGGAAGCCTATTGATGAAATCGCTTTGGTTTTGTTCGCTCTTTACTTTTTTTCGTCATTCTCCTGTTTATCCTCCATATCGACAAGCAGCAACAAAAGTTGACCGAAATGGTCATGCGGCTCATTACGGCTATCCGTTTTTCAGATTTTTCGTTATCTTTCCGTCCGGGGAGTAAAAAACAGGCAGACCCTCGGTTAACGCAGGCGATGGAACAAGCTTTAAAAGCAATTCCGGGAAAAAATGTACACCCTCGAAGAACAACACCTATATTATAATACCTTGTTGAGTACCATCGATTCGGGCATATTGGTCCTCAACCGGAACGGCACCATCGAATGGTATAATAAAACCGTGCTTCGGGAATTCGGCCTGACCAGCCTTCGCCAACTTTCAGAACTGGCAGCGATTACCCCTGACTTACCCGACCTATTGCTGCGGCTTATCCCCGGAGAAACTCATATTCTGCGTCTGGAACAATCCGGGCGTGTCCGTGAAATCGCTCTGAATCCGGTCATTTTCAGAATACAGGGCAAAGAATTATTATTGATCAGCCTGAAAAAAACATTCATTCGGTACTGGAAAACAATGAAATCGAAGCCTGGCAAAAACTGATCCGGGTGCTGACCCATGAAATCATGAACTCCCTGGCCCCCATCATTTCTCTATCCGAAACCCTGACGGAACGGGTTGCCCGGACAACGACCGAAGATGCGACCTCACCGGTCATGCTCCAGGCTTTAGAAGCGATCCACCGGCGTAGTAAGGGATTACTCGAATTTGTACAAAATTACCGGAAACTTACCCGTATCCCGGCTCCCGAATTAGTCCCGCTCTCGCTGGAAGAATTATTCACCGGTCTTCGGAAACTCCATGCGACCTCTGTTATTCCCTGTGAATTTATTTGTCACGATCCCCGTCTGCAAATCCAAGCCGACCGTACCCAGATCGAACAGGTACTCCTCAATCTCATCCGAAATGCCGAAGAAGCCTGCCGGGATATACCGGCTCCCCTGATCCGCATCACCACCCAATCCGACACCACTCAGATCACCATCCACGTCGAGGACAACGGACCGGGCATCGTCCCTGAAGCTTTGGATAAAATCTTCGTTCCTTTTTTCACAACCAAATCCGGAGGCTCGGGTATCGGTCTCAGCCTGTGTAAACAAATCATGACCCTCCATAAAGGCAATATCACCGTCAAATCACAAACCGGTGCAGGAAGTGTTTTCACCCTTTCTTTCCGAAGATAAACCAATCACGGGAGGGATCGGAATATCAATAGCTCAGCAGACTTTGCAAGAATTTTCCGACCGCTTTTTGTAATTGTGAAGCAGTACAGGTATAATGGTTGATGAGAACGGTAAAGGCCATTCGTTCATTCCCCGTAGTAGTCAGGTAACCTGCCAGACAACGTACCCCGGACATCGACCCGGTTTTAGCCTGCATCCGTCCTTTCAATGCTGTCGCTCCGATACAATAACCACTTAAACCACCGTCTTTTCCTGCCACCGGCAATGAACGGCCCAATGTCTCCCCTACCACTTTGTCTGCATAAACCAACAGGTCGGTAAAAACAGAAGCCGGCACAGCATCCATCGGCGACAACCCACAGGCATCTTTTAAGATCATTCCTTCCGCCGGTATCCCAGCCTCTTTGAGTAACATTCCGACCTTTTCCGGCCAATCCGCCGGAGCTACCAGGCACCCTAAGGCTTCGGCAAACAAATTGACACTGGCTTTGTTGGTATGGAATACGATTTCCCCAATTCAGGAGAAGTCAGGGTCAACCATTCCGTACGGGGTTGTTCTTCGATTTTTTTTTTCTTCGCAACGGTAATTCCCTGGCTTTCAGTATATCGGTCAATTCGGCCACAAATACCTCAGCCGGACGATGTATCGCACCTTTCACTTTAAAGAGCGTCCGGTTTTGTGGAAGAGTCCCCCGAATACATAAAACTTCACTATAGGGTCCTCCGAACACCCAGGCATCATCCCGGTTTCCGACAGCAGCCGTTACCTCATTCACTATTTTCACTCCCGGCAAAGCAGGGACAATCTCTTTAACTTAGCCGGAGTGCCTGCGACTCCTGTCTGAAAATGATAAAAACAGGTATTATCCCGGTAATTGAAGGGCAGATACAAAGCTGCATAGTAATTCGAAACATCTTCCCAAGTCCACGATCCCGGAATATTCACTCCCGGTAATGCTCCCTCGACCCGGATACTTCCGTCTATTCGTTGTATTCCTGCTTTTTCCAACGCAGTGACGATCGGACTCAAAAGAGAATGATTGGGGAAATAACGGGACTCGAGCGTCGGATCACCCGCTGCCACAAGAATCAAATCTCCGGTTAAAGTACCATCTTGTATCTTTCCGGTATACCCGACCCGGGTTTTAAAACGAAAATCTTTCCCTCTTTCCTGTAAAGCAAATACAGTAGGCAGTAATTTCGTCACGGAGGCCGGAGTCAAGGCCATTCCTGCCTGATGAGCCAATACCGTCGTTCCATCTCCGACTTTTTTCACCGATATACCGATAGCAGCGTGATTCAATCCCGGCGTTTCCAGTAATTGCTTTAAAGCCACTTCCGGCTGTCCTTGCACGCCCCACCCCCAAAGACAAAAACAAAATACAACTCCCCAATATCTCATCATCAATCTTCTATCGTCTTCAAAATCTTCTCTACCTCTTCCTCGGTCTCGTGCAGTTTGGATTTACAAAAAGCAATCAATTCCGATACCCGCTTTACCTTGCCGCTCAATTCATCGACATCCAGTTGATTATTTTCCAGTTTAGTCACGATATCCTCGATTTCGGCCATAGCCTCTTTATAGGTTAATTTATTTTCTTCCATAGGGTTATAAAAGTTTTTGAGTTGCTGAGTTACTGAGTTGCTGAGTTACTGAGTTACTGAGTTGCTGAGTTACTGAGTTACTGAGTTGCTGAGTTACTGAGTTGCTGAGTTGCTGAGTTACTGAGTTGCTGAGTTGCTGAGTTGTTAAGGATTTGACATTGGATTTTACCATGAGCTAATTCGGTTTCCACGATCTCTCCGGCTTGTAAAACCGCAGCTTTTCTGACTGCTTTTCCATTCAAACGGGTGATCGAATAACCTCTTTCCAGCACATTTTTAGGATCTACGTATTTGATCGTCGTTGCAGCCAATTCCAGACGACGGTGTTGATCTGCAAATATCCGACCGGTTTGTTGTTGTAAGGCCTTTCCGAAATTTTCCAGGCGATTTCGCTGACGATCGGCCAAGACATCTATCCGGCCGGTTATTTTCATTTTCAAACGATCGAAATATACCTGCCGGTTCCGGATATAATTTTCAGAAGCATGGTCCAAACGTTGGGACAGCAATTTCAGGTTTGTCCGATTCCCCTGTCAACACCACTTGCACCGAACGTTTAAAATCGGATATCCTTACCACCTGTCTGTTTTGTTCGTTGTGGAGCAATTCCTGCACTCCTACGATAAAATCATTTTTCCAGGTCTCCAATTGCCCATCCTGCTCCCGGAAAGTCCCGATCAAAAAAGCGGCAGCAGCCGTAGGAGTCTTCACCCGCATATGTGCAACACGGTCGACGATTGTTTCGTCTCTCTCGTGACCGATTCCGGCAATCACAGGCAAGGGAAACTGCGCAATATTAGCAGCCATCTCATAAGAATCGAAACAGCCCAGATCGGTCTGCGAAACCACCTCCCCGGATAATGACCACCACATCGAATACCGATTCATATTCATAAATCCGTTCCAAAGCGGCAATCACCGAATCGGTCGTTTTATCCCCCTGCATAATCGCCGGAAAGAGTTTGACCTGAAAACGATACCCGTACGGATTGGTCTGCAGCTGATTCATAAAATCTCCCAATCCTGCAGCCGTAGGTGAAGAAATGACTGCGATCGTTTTAGGCAATACCGGGAATTCCAGTTCCCGGTTCATATCGATTACCCCGTCGGCCTCGAGCTGAGCCAGGATTTCTCTCTTTTTCCGTTCCAGATCCCCGATGGTATAAGTCGGGTCGATATCCCGGATATTCAACGAATAACCGTATAATTCATGAAAAACGACCTCGACATTCAACAGGACTTTCATCCCTTTCTCCAACTGCCGTCCGGTTGTCGTCTCGAAATAAGGACGCAACGTACGAAAGGTAAACGCCCAGATCGTCCCCCGGGCAGTGGCAACAATACTGTCTTCCTGCTCCCTCTTGTCCGCCAATTGCAAATAACAATGACCGGAACGATTCAGCTGTACCTCTGTAATCTCGGCCGTAATCCAAACCGAATCGGCAAAGCTAGCCTTCAAAGTCTGCTTGATCCGGTTGTTCAATTCATATAGACTGATCGCCTCCATCATTCCATCCCGGTTAATTTCATATACCCCTCCGGATCATCGGCAAAAACAGCCGGATCGGGAATCTTTTTTACCGTCGACAACAAAACATCCAACTGCCGGCTTTCTTCCAGCTCATCTTCCTCTGCCGTATCCGAAATACCGGCGCGGTAGTTTTTACGTTTTACCTCTACCCCCGAATCATCGAAAAATACCCAGGTTCCCTCTTTCCGGTCATTCCGGTACCGGCCTTCCGAACGTAATATCCCCCCCTGATAACTATAAGTCTTCACTTCCCCATCCAATTTTCCGGCTTTCAAACCGGCGATCATCCGCAACTGTCCGTTATCATAATACAATTTCCACTCCCCGTCCGGTTTACCGTTCACCCAACCTTTTTCCTCAGCGGGATTACCCGTACTGAAAAAAACGGACCGTCTTCCCATTCAATACCTGATCACGATATTCCTCCTTCATCAAAAGACAATCGTTCTTAAAATATTCCCATGTCCCCTGCTTCATCCGGCCGACATATTTTCCCCCGCATGCAACAATCGCTTTTCCGGCTGTACAACACAGCCTCGACCGTATCCCCACGATACACCATCCGCGCCTGCAACTTACCGTCAGGATAATACCGTTTCATTTCTCCGGCAGGCTTTCCTGCTCTGAAATACCCTTCATAACGTAATGTCCCGTCAGGATAAGTCCCTTTACGCCACTCAGCCTCCTGTCCCCGGCCCTCCGGCATCCCCAGGAGCAAACATCCCCAAAAAACAAGACAGCAAGCACAACGTTCGTCTCCATATTCTAAAAATATAATCAGTTCTTAAAGTTGCTCTTTTGTCACTTAAAGTTTATGTACTTTATAAACTATTCAATCCTACAATTTTACGGTACGGTTCAATTCATCGATATAATCCAGCACCTCTTCCCGTCCCAATCGCTTTTCAGAAGAAGTCATAAAAGCCATAGGTGTCGTCTCCCAGGTTTCCAGCATCACCTTATGATAGTCGTCGATACATTTCAAGCGTTGTGTGGCAGAGAGTTTATCCGCTTTCGTGAAAATCATCACAAAGGGAACCCCATTCTCACCCAGCCATTCCATAAATTCCAAATCGATTTTCTGCGGTTCCAGTCTACTGTCTATCAAGACAAAAAGGCAGACCAAATTCTCCCGTTTGAGAATATAATCCCGAATCATTTTTTCAAATTGCCGGCGGGCGGTTTCGGAAGTACGGGCATATCCATATCCGGGCAAATCCACCATATACCACATATCGTTGATCAGAAAGTGATTGATCAATTGGGTCTTCCCGGGCCGTGCAGCCGTCTTAGCCAATTTTTATTGTTCGTCAGCATATTGATCAACGATGATTTTCCGACATTCGACCGCCCGATAAAAGCATATTCATGCCGGTCCGGCTTCGGACATTTCTCCACTGTTGCATTACTGACGACAAATTCTGCTTTAACAACTTCCATAAATCAACCGATTAAAGATTAGAGTGCAAAAAATAGGGATTTTACGGGATAAAATTACTATTTTACAATTATTGAACTCCACGTGGTGATAAAATGCACTAACGTTACCTCAGACAAATATTGCTGTAACACTGTGTCAACAGGTTCGCTCTCAATAATTACAAGTATTTAGGCTTATCGTTGGCTTCTTGCACCACTTTGAGATTCTTCTTCTGGCGGGAAACGACCTTCAAATTGGCTTAACAACATATGATTTTTCTCCCAAATTCGGTGAGTTTCATCCCATCAAGGTTGAATCAAAGACATAGACGTAACCGTCAAGTTCGAAGATTTTCTGTATTCTGCGTCTGCAGGCTTCCGAAATCACGAAAAAAGATGTACTCCTCGAAGATGCGGTAGTCACGATGCTCAATAGCCTGATTCAGACTGGAAAAGTAATTTCAAATCGTTACACCCTAAAATCGCTTATAACAAATTGAATTTCAGTAATTCTAAAGAGTTATTCTGATTTTTTTTATTGGACACTAATGAAATCAAATCACAACGCAAAAAATAATTCAGGCCATTTCTAATTAAATCATTTCGTTACATCATCAATATTATCAGGAATAGGGATAACCTCTCCCAATACTGTTGAATCCTTCAATATAAAATGTCCCTCCGCGGAAAGATAATAAATGTACACTGTATCATTGAAAAACTCATGAATAGAATCCAGAGAGAAAATGTTATTTTTTTTTGCCTATAGTATTCTGTTATCCATGAATCATTTTCATGCAATTTTGGGAATCTAATAGGGTTTACTTGATTTTTTGTTTTGAGAAGAAAGTGCTGGTGCCGTAAGCAGCACCAGCCCATGATTTAATTGTAATCGTTTGATTTATCGTGTCAATAATGGAATTATTTTGAATGCAATTAAGGGGTACATAATCTGCTTTAACCAGCCCGGTTGTGGTAATTTTATAAACTTCATAGAAATTTCCTCCCGATATCGCCCGTCATCATTTACCAACAGTTCTTGCTCTCCATCAAAATCAATATCCAGGAATTGGAATGGAGTGTGGTAACCCAGTTGAAAAGCTTTATATTCTCTATTATTTTTTTGAGGGTAAATATATTCAAAATGAAAAATATCTCCTCTTGAAATCCATTAAAGCTATCCAAGTATACTAATTCTCTGGTGTGGTAATTACTGTATTTTTCCGAAATATATTGAAAATTTCTCCCTGTTCTTGTATTATAGAAATTCATAAAGTAAATATCCAGTTTCACCTTTTGGACCAAAGGCCTTCCATTTAGCTATTACTTCATAGCCCTCAACAATTTGATCGTATTTAAAATAGACATTAATGTAATCACCCTGCCTCATAAACGAGGGTTCTTCAAGTTTATCTAAAGTATTTATCCATATTGAGTCAGTGGAGGGGGCTCCTTTATAATAGTTAAGAGTTGGCTCAATGCTTTCCAATTCACTTGTTGAAGTGATGCATTTCGAGTTATCTTTTTTCTCTGTCTTACAACATATAAACAAGAAGAAAAGTATTGCGGAATAGGGTTGTATTAATTCATTCATTTTCATGGATACAGTGATATTTATAGTTCATCAATATCTCTCACTCTTATTCCTTATTATCTAGTAAATAAGAACTGGTTATAGTATCAATCATCATCCAAACTTGTAACTGTCGGATTAAGTCTTGACTAATTCAGATAATAAATGTTATAAATATCTTGTACTAAATTCTTCAATTACTTCTATCATCTGTTGTGGTAACATATCCATTACAGTATTAACAATTTCGTCAGGTATCTTTTTTTGTAATAAGCTTCCGCAATACCACCAGTCATACAAGCAATGGTATCACTATCTCCTCCTATTGAAATAGCTAATCTAATGGCATTTTCGTAATCAGTACTATCCAAGAATGATATAATAGCCTCTGGAACAGAACCCTGACAAGTCGCTCTAGCATCAATATAATAACTTGGTCTAATCTCTTCGATTGACCTATTTAGATTATAACCAAAAAGTGGAGGTAATATATTCTTTTTATTTCTTCTTTATTCTTGCCTATTCTGGCAAGAAATACACAAGCCGCAATAGCTTGCGCTCCTTTAATTCCTTCAGGATGGTTATGGGTTACTTCTGCACTTCTTTTAGCTTCTGCCAATGTCTCTTCTAAAGAAGCATGAATCCAACCGATAGGGCTTACACGCATTGCAGAGCCATTACCAAAACTGTTATAAGGTTGTGGAGTTTCTGAGAAAATCCATTTACTAAACAAATACCCATATCCCCGTCCTCTATAATGCTTACCGTAAGTTTGATAGTACAAAGTATAGTTTTTACTTTTACCTAATTGACAGTCCATTGTTGCAACGGTTAATACAGTATCATCTGTGAATCTAGTAAAAGCCCTACTGAACAAAGGAAAATCCATTTTTAAGACATTAAATCTTTCATAAACTGAACCTATTATATCTCCACAAATTGCTCCTAATATCAACTGTTTCATATATTATTTATCAATTAATTCCTAAATTATATAGTAAAGAATACCAAAAACTTGTATTTATGTTCCATTACACCAAAGGACTTAACCATACTAATAGTAAGAATCCCACATTTAACCACTTCCTTTTATAAAGTTGATAGAATAGAGGTGGAATGATGTATGTGAATGGTAGAATAAAAAAGTATATAATATATTGTAGGGATATTATGTCCGTAATGGTGCGTGAAGAAACTTCGTCCTCCAATTAATGCAAATATTAAAATAAAAGATTCTGCAATCCTGTATTGGGCATTTTTATAGACTTCAATATCCTTACTATCATATCCCTCAATGATGCTATCTATTACCAGTTCATATTCATGAAGTGGTAAATGATCTGGTTTATTTAAACAACTGGCTAAATTAATAGTCAGGATAACTAATAAAAATAGTGAAAATTTCATTTTAATGTGATTCAATAGTGTTTTAACAAAGTCTATAAAGTGTTATTCATCAATTCTTACTGTATTTATTTTGGAATTAGAACATTATCCCACACCAGTATTTAATTAAGACAATTTCTTCACTACTAAAATCAATGATTTTATTATTATTGTGGTTATATTCTACAGAACATTTTACTTCTTTTTAAACCATTCCAAGGATCAAACCAATGATGCCTTATGTAAATTCCAGTTTTTTTCAATATGCACAGAGGGAAGTATATTCTCTGTTTTGTATGCATTGATTTCTTTTTGGGAAATGGGGAGGAAAACGTGTAGGGATTCCTTGACAACTTCATCTAAATCATTATAACTATTAATAAATGATCTTCTTGAATAATTAGCATGCCATCTCATTCCTATCAAATTAGAAGTCTTCTTCAATAAATATGCTTGCCATATAGCTTCTTCTGTGCATGGAATAGAAATGTAGTCATACCAGTTATGGTATATAGAATAAGGGGTTTCTATAGTTGAATCGTTCTCTTCTGTTTTTTTTGTTTCATTATCAATGTATTCAAGGTGCTTTGCTAAATTTTCAAGAATATATTTCCTCCAACTTTCATCATCAGGACGTTTAGTTGATCGGTGACGTACGGCTAATGATAGATGAGAATTTGTCCTCTTTCGAGGGCGAGCATCATCTAATAAATAGTTGTTATCCAACTTTAGTAGAGGCAAATATTTTAGCAATATATTTAAATCATCCATGTTTGCAATATCCTGTTTAATAGAATTTGTATGTTTTATGTATTGACTTCCAATTTGTCCTAATTTGTTTGTGGATATTTTTCATGTTGTTCTGTGTAAATATTATTCTTCTATTATTTGTTTAAACTCACATCAGCCCGTAGCCTGCTTGTACTCCTTGTAAGATCCAACAGAAATAAATAGTTTACATTCAATAAGAGAAATTTCTGTTTTAAAGTGAATCATTATTATGAATAAAAACCTTATTACTTTATGTAGGCTAAAGGAGTAAACAATAAACTATAATCCCAAATTTTAATCATAATCGACATCTGCTTGAATATCTATTCCTGCATTCCTAAATATCTTATATGCAATCTGTGCCAATCTGTCTTCTGAGGCTAAATAATAAAAAGAATTGATTGTTTCATTCCATAACTTCAAAGCTATCAAAGCACCTAATATTATTGTCTCTTTTTTACTAAACATGAAGTAAGTAATAGAATTCATGGCAATTACATAATCCTTTCCAGTAAGAACTCCTCTCCGTATTCTTGATTCTTCGAAGAGTTTTTTGACGGTATTTGAGTTTTTGAATCTTTCTTTTTTTACTTCGTCTATTTTGGATTGACCATAGTGGTATTTGTAATATTCAAGATAGTTTGAATATGTTTCTGAAAAGGTTGTGAGTTTAAATGGCAACATAATTAATTAGGCAGTTATATACATATTTATACTCATAAACGTAGAATTATTCTGTTGCTTGCCCGTCTTTGGTGTTCGTGTTTGGAGACCCGGTCGCTTCTGTCGGTCAGTGAAGGAAAGCCTTACCGGACCGTTCCAGGCGAACCGGTCTGACGGGATAAAACCCGGAATCGAAAGAAAAAAATTAAACCCACGTTTATTGGTGTAAATATGTATATAACTGCCATTAATTATTATTTTGGTTTTACATTTTTTTTGATCTGTATAATAAATAAGGCAATTGTAAGAATATCAATCATGATCAATACTCTTGCTCAAATTATTATTTGTGATTCTAAAACTAAATATCGTATTAGAATCTTTATCTTTCTTTTCTTTGGGCTGTAGAGAACTCGACATTGGGCTTTTTGTGTTGTTTTTGGTTTTGTTGGAATATTTTATAGCGATAATCGTAATAAGCATCACTGATTCCATTCTTACCATCCCCAATCTTTATATGTTTTGTATTTTTTTAGGCAGTTATATATGCGAATCAGTAGTTGAAAATTACTTCTGATTCGCATAAGAACTGGTCATAGGATCAATCATCATCCATACTTGTAACTGTCGGATTAAGTCTTGACTAATTCACAGAATCTAATTTATTAGCCAATTCAATAATATCCTCTTTTTCTTGCCAATACATTTAGCCATTCTTCAGGAATAGAATCATGCCCATAAATAATTCCTGCCAATGCTCCTGTGATTGCTCCTACTGTGTCCGCATCATATCCTAAGTTTACTGCACACAAAACGCTGTCTTTGAAACTGTCATGATTGAAAACACTCCAGAGACTGGCTTCGAGCGTATCAATCACATATCCTGTTGATTTTATATCATTTCTCTGCTATATTCCTGAATTGTTCGTAAGTCAGATTAACCAGTCTGTCAAAATGACTGCATTCATTCTTAAACTTTTCTTGAGTTAACAGATACTTGATTTCCTTTTTGAGTATATGCAAATGCAGTTGGGATTTCTTTGGTCGCTAAATACTGTATTGCAAATTTACAAAGAAATATACAAGCTAAAATACTTCTGGGATGTCTGTGGGTCAATGAAGAAACTTCTGAAATGATTTGTATCTGTTGTTCCTCTACTAATCCGTAGATATATGGAATAAGCGGAGCTATTCTCATGAGGGAACCGTTACCATTATCCTTCTCTCCGTCAAGACCGGCAAATTTAGGCTCTATTCCGTTCCTTAAATTACTAATAGCCCACATTGTTGTTCTGCCAATATCAAAGGCTTTATTATTAGGTGTCCAGAGTCCCTCAAACAACCATTCTATAAATTTGCTGGCTATGTCCTGTAAATTATAGCCAAAGCATAAGAATCAGCTAAGCAGAGAGACAATGAAGTATCGTCAGACCATATACCCGAAGGTGATTCAAATGTCCTACACTTTCCCATACCAATAACAGGATCTTTTTGCACTGTTTCTCTGGGAATGAATTGTACAGGAAAACCTAAAGCATCACCTATGGCGGTTCCTAATAGAATATCTTTTGCTAATTGTTGGTTTATTATTCTATCGTATTTTTCTGTATAGAGGTTGAAAAGTTTGTGTCTTTTTTTCATCCTCTTTTTTCTTTGAAAAGTGTTTAAGCAGATTTTTTAGCATGGTATAATGTCATTTGGATTATTGTTTTTGGATATTGATTGATTTGTCAGAACAAAAGTTACGGTTCTGGTTCTTCTGTCGTGTAGCTCAGGAAAAGATGAGTTATTTCGGACCACATGTTGTCAACCTCTTTGAGTTTTATGATTGAACGGGCTGTATTTTTAAGAATTTTGTATTTATAGATACAGTTTCTCCACCAGACAAGGAGGGAACCTTCTTCCGAGGCGATTAAAAGTCGTTCTGCCCTGTCGAACTCTTTTTTTTCGAGATAGGTTTTTAATTGAATTTTCCGGGAAGTTTCCTGTATATCATAAATTCGAACCCGCAAGTGCCCCAATAAGGAGAGAATATGATTAATTCGTCTTTCCCGTCCACGTCTATATCTATGAAACAAAAAAAGTAAGACACATAGAATGTCCGTAGTCTGTATATTTTTGGCGGAATCAAAATGCAAGTTGTAAGCCTTGATGCAAAGACTGTCTTGCGATTCTTTCAAGAATTTGAAGGTGTGGGGGGTAATGGTGCGTCCGCCCGGAACTCCCCAGTAATCTATGCTATCGACCGTGTGTACTTTGTCTTTCATGCATATTTCCGCGTGCCTGTAACCATCTCCGCCGACAAAGAATTTTTTGTTCCCTTTTTCAAAACATAGGACATACGCGTTACAGTCTTCACCGTTCAGTGCATGTATTTCCCCTGACCATGTAGCCGTTTACGCGGGTTGCGTGTATTTTTGAAATAGGGGTGTCCGGTTTCGAGAAACCGGGGAAATCTATGACTTTATATTTGAACATGTCTGCAAAGCATTCGAACCCGGGCGGAAGGTATTTGAAGCCGGTTATAAAAATCCGGTTGCTTTTCCGGGGTTTCGTGGATGTGTTTTTGCCTCTCTCGGCGTGGAGAAAGAGGCAACCCAGTGACAGGCACAAAAGAAATGTTGTGATGATTCGTTTCATCGCTTGTTAGTTTTAGGATTGAAAAATAGATTTTGCCAGAGCTATCTTTGTTTTTGAAATATTTGTACAATTCTTTATCGGGGAGCATCTTTATAGTCGGCAAGTACGTCACAATGTCCCCGGATATATTCCGCTGTTTTCGTCTGAGGGTATTTCGTTACAGCCGTTTTATACAGGCTCCAGTCATAACAAGCTTTGGCGGCTCTTTTCTGCATCGGTGAATGTCTTGAATGCTTTCCATTTTATGTATTCAAATTCCTTCACCACATTGTCATATAAATCGGTCTGGTATTGGCTATAAAACGGGTAGTCATACCAATGCCCGCTATAATACCTTGTCAGATACCAGTGAGGGCCTATTGAATTTTGTAACTCTTTAGCGTATGCAAGCATACACTCCGCCCGATCATCCGGATTTCTCAACCTTCTTATGTTTTCTAAAGCATACATCTTTTGGCAAAGTTCAACTTATAATCTTTCGGTTCTGTTGTATAGTAATATTTTGGTTGTGTTTTGTAGTATAAAGATACATTGGTCGTATGCATAAACTCATTCGATACTTGATTCAAGTAATGAATGGCCTCTTCATATCTCATCGCCGCCAACAGTTGGGTTCCGATGATTTCATAAAAATATTCCATATTGACGTAACTGCGCTCAGTCAAGAAACGGTCAAAATCGCACAACGGCTTTTTGCATGCGGACAACCAACCGTTCGATATGCTGCACTCCGAGTGAATCAAGGTTAATGAAGAAATCGTATGTTGCCATAATCATAGTCGTTGTAAGGGAGGTAATCTAATCGCCAGCGACTTCTGTATGAACAACAAATTCTTTTGAAATTTCCCCATTCCATAATGGAATCCGTCGAATAATCATAGACCTTCCCTACAAGATTTAACAACCGATTGTCTGCCATATTCAACAATTGCAATGCCCGAACCTGATAACCGGAAGCGATACATTTGGGAACCACCTGTGAAAGGAGTATTTTACGCATCATATCATCCCAATAATACAGGCTGTGGCCAAAATTGCGGTAGGTTATTCCATATCGGATTATACGTTTTTTGTCACAGAATCCAAATTCATAACGATTTTCTGATCCAGCCAACTCAATTCATTATAAAGGTAATTCTCAAAATCGACATCGTATTTTGTTGCAGATTTAGCTTTTAAATAACTTTCAAATACACGGATGGCGTCTTTTAAATCTTGTCCGGCAGGCAATTCCCCTTTGCTTGCCGGATATATTCCAAAGCTTGTACCGTATCACACAGTTTATCGGACAGATAGGAAGCTGTATAATACCAGCCAGCAAGATTTTTTGCTTTCCCTTCGTCCAATACGTTGAGTGTGAAATCATATAATGTTTTTAAATTCTTTTCAAGATTAGGTCTGCCCCATTCTATATCGTAATGTATTATATTCTGCATCTGCAGAAACAGTCTTTTACCGTTCGGATCCCTTTGGTAAATGATAGGTAGCATATCATAGCTGTCATAAGTTTTCCCTTCTTTGTTTATACAGAAAACGTATGAAATGATATCTCCGGTTTCTATAAACATCTTTTTTGCTTTTGCTATCTCACCGATATGATAGCATGCCCCTGCCACATAATTTTTAGCCATTTCCTCTATTACATCTCTATGAAAAGAATTCTTTCGGCCTAACCAAATGCTCAGGCATCCATTATATTGACGCAAAGAAAAAAAGCGCCCGCATCATTTGAAGCGTGTAACGGTCGAATAGGCGTTCCCCCCTTGTACTCCTTAGCTTTTTCCACAATTTCCATCAAAAGGGTATTCTCCTCATCTCCCCATGCAGGGTAATACCATTGGGAACACTGTTTTTCCCGGGTCTGCTCGCATTTTTTGCCAAAAGTAGGAACGACGTTATTTCCGTATCTTTTTCCGAATCAACCAGTTAGCAAAAAGCATTGTCATTTTTCTTCTTGCCAGCCACCGCATCGGCATGTAATTTTTTCCAACCGGTCGTATCCCCAATGGTATACGACTTCTTGAATGTCTTTCAGTGGAATATCTGTTGAAGTGATTTTTGCCCAACTACGGCAATTGTCCATTTGGGGATTTTCCCCGCCAAGAGTAGCGCCAACCTTTTATGTTATCTCCTGACATATTTTCTCCACAAATACGAAACGTATGATACTCATCCGGTGTATATGATCTGTCATAAGGACCACAAGCCAAAGAAAGCCGACATGCCGGAATTAGGACGATAAGAATTGAAAAAAGATAATCTCATGGAATTGGGGTATATATTTGGTTAATTTCTTTTTTCTTCAAACATTGATAGATTCAATGAATCGAGATGGTAAAGAACCGTATTGCCGGATTCTGATGCCATTTTAAATGCAATGAGCCGTTTGACACGCATAATTTCGCTGAATGTGGAATTTTCCAGACGAATGATATTCCCTTTACGGATATGATGGTTTTTCTAAATAATGCTCTTGCAAAACCAAATAATTTCCACCGGTCATCTTTTTTATACCGCAGTGTATCCGAGAAATTCATCTCGTGCAGAATTACCCTAAAATTCCTTTCTTCCATCAAAATTCCCCACGAATAAGTCGGGTATGCAAAATCGAGAGGCAATCCGTATGTTATGTTGGATTTCAAATAGGCTTCCACATCTTTGTAGCTGAGGATGGAATTTTTTGTTTCCGGATTGTAAATCGACCCCGTATTGTATAACATCAAAACTCCCTTGTCCACCGGAGGAACCTTTTTTCTTCAACTGATGCAACCGTATGGTGGCGCTAAGCGACAAACTGTCTGCATGCAATAGGTTCCGTAATTTTTGGCAAAACCCGAAAAACGAATCCTGGTACTTGCCGTCCAGTCGCAATCCACCTGGATTTCCTGTACGTTCCGAATCTGGTGACGCATTAGCATGGCATGTATTCTCTTATACATCAATTCTGCAAAATCAGAGTCGTGCCTGATTGCTTTTTGTAGTGATATAAACCGTGGGTACAATTTCTATTCCGGCAGGAATCGTGTCTTGAAACAAGGTCGTGGCAATGGGAATAACTTCCAAATCCCCATCCGCATTTTCTACACGGTCTACATCAAACATCCGCAGATAGATTTTCCGGATATGGTGCTTTTTTAAAAATTGCCTGTCATATTCCGTCAGGCGAAAAACAGTTTTCCAGTAATAGATGGCATTTTTCGCCACTTGCAGGGAATCAGAGGCGGCTTCCACACTAACCAAAGTATCTATTTTTACTCTCGGGCATATCAATACTTTCCGCGCCGGAAGAATCTGCCTTTTTGGTCTGACGCATCCGCAGAGCACTCCCAAGACAATAATTAGAACAAAGCTACACTTCATATTTGCCACCCAATTGGCAGCTTCATCAGATGTCATCGGCTCTTTCGAGTCGCAAGCAACAAGGCTCATCAAAGCCCAAATAGCAATCCGGAATTTTTGCAAAGCACTCTTCATTTTACACTTGATTTTATTCGTTTACACATTTGTTCAAATACAAAATTCATAAAAAGAAATCGTACAATTGAAAGATTCTTTTTCAACTGTACGAAATCATTTTCCGAGTGTATGAAATATCCTTTATTGTATCATTTCATCATATTGCATATACTCTATTTGAAGTTCGTTCGCATTGCTAACATAATAGCCTCACCAACTAATGCGACATTTGCCAGTAAATAATGCCTTTTATTGCCAATTTTTATTGTATGTCCAGCGATTTCCGCAGTTGTTAAGATTTCATTTCTAATCTCAGCATCATGAAAGAAAGCCGAACTACCAGCAAAGAATGCTGTGCCAGATGGACTCAACTCAAATAGAATAGGTCCGGCATCAATATCAATACCTATAGGACAGAACCTATCCCAATACTCTTTTTAAACCTGATATAAATCCATCTTTCCAAAAAAGCGATTTCAATTTTTTGTATTGTTGGTGAGCGAATGTTTCATCTATAAATGTCAGATAATAGCAATTCAAAGCAGAATACGACCCTTTGATTGGAGCATCTTTGTATAAATTACCATTTTCATCAAGGAATGAAACCAACAGACCTGTACCATTATCTATCCAATCCTTTTGCGCTCTCTTAATCCACTTCTTTACGGTAGAACGATATTTACCTTTGTGCATATCTGCATACTGATTCAATGCAACAATCGCAACAAGCATATCTGGTACATAGATGGATTCATCAGGATATGTAGGTAAGTTCAAACCTTTACTTTTTAAGAATTCTGCGATTCATCGTTTTGCAAAGGCTTGAAAGTAATTCATCGTATTTATTGTCACCACCAATATCTTTATACCCACAAATCATCCATGCCAAATGGCTTATGTATGACACATGGCTGCTGTTCCCATCTAAAGTTTCCAGTGGATCTTCATCCCATCTCATTGTATCGTAATAACGAATTTCCGGAGACATCACAATATTTATCAGACTATCAGTGTACAATATATTCTCTTCTCTCGTTTCGGGATACAAATGAGAAATGTTTACTAATGCAGCTGATAACATAGAACAGGAATACAATGCCCATTCGCCCTGAAACTGTGTTCCTATTCCGGCAGGCATTTCATCCAATACATTTTTGTGGTGATGTAATTAATTTGTCAAGCAGATAATCCCTTCTTTCTATAATGTCATTTCTTTCTTGTTCTATTGAGTCGTGTTCACGACACATCCATAAAACACTGAAAGATTTCAAGATGAATAAGAATGTTAAAAACAGTGAGCATAATTACGATACTTCTGAATCTAGTTTTTATAGTCCTTTTGGAATATCTTTTTTAACAGCTTGAAACAAATAAAACATATAAGCCCATGTAATGGTAAAAAGAGACAAGTCCATATAGGAGCATTCCAATTATCGGCAAAATTGTATAATAGTAAGGCTGTCGTTGAATATAATATATATGGGAATAGCAAGCAATTAAATAGCCTTTCTTTAGGTATAAACTCAAAATATGCTACATAGAATAAGGTATATAAAAGAATTAGTGATAATGTTTCCACTCCATATTCATAGTTCCATAAATATGGCGTCAGAAAATATAAGAACACCTGCAAAACAAACCATTTGCAAGTTTTCCACATACAATCAATAATTCTGGTAAAGAAATCGTCTGACATTTATAATTTATTTCCTTCTCCAAACAATATAACTTGTGTTCTTGGGCATTCTTCTACGTCCTGTGTAATAACTGTCCTCTCCAAATTCGTGGGTTGTATCATATTCATCAACGGCCCACCCGTATGCAGAAGATCCAACTAAATATACAGCTTGATTTACTCCCAAATCGGCTAATGCTTGCGCAAAATCATGGAATGACTCAGTTGTACCCGTCTCTACCATGAATATCTCGCCCTGTCTGTCACAGATTGCTCTTCTGATAGACTTTCCCTTTGGCTCGTTATCAATTACCTGACCGTCTTTTACGAGGGGATACTGTCTAAAAAAATATCCACCGCTGACGGTCGCCTCTTCAAAGAGGCATGTGTTATCGGCGACCCAACAGTCACCTTACCATTAATTGATGCACAAAATCCTTTCTTCGACAATCCCCAAGCTATGGGTTCACCATTCAACACAAAAGCTCCGACAATTCCGCCATTATCTGCTCTCACATCTGCTGCTTGTGCTACATATACAATACTTGTATCTGTCTTATCTATTCGCCCAATATGCAGAGACATTTCCGCGTTGTGAGGAATGTATATTCTTATAGGAATATCATTGGCAAATTAGAGTATCACGAATCTCTGTAAATCCAGTTGCCAATGAATCGACTTCTTTTCCTATCCATTGAGGTTTAACAGGCTTAGGCAATCTTACAGGCTCAAACAAGGCTGGTTCAGGTTGTTTTAATTCAATAACCTCTTCTTCCTTATGGTCCGAGCATAGCAGAATGATTACACCGATTACGGCAATACCTAGAATAGAAAGGAGGATAATCCATACATTACGCGGCAAAGAATTCTTACTTCCTCCTTCGCCGATAATGCGAATTTGATCATCACGAATTTCCTTAAGCTCTTTCATCATTATTTTACCTCCTTTTTCCAATAGCTCCTTCAACTGCTTCAGTGCCTCCTTGGATGCAGTAACGGTATGATTGAATGATGCCACATCTGAAAGAATCAATTTCTGTTTAGGAATGTTGAGGTAGTAGATGTAGGAGCGGTTAATGATCAGACTTTTTCCAATACGAATGAAGATATTTCCTTCGTTACCGAGTTGAGACGAGATCATCTTTTCAATTTGCCCCAATTGATAGGCAAGCATACGCGCCTCATTGTCGGTTTGTACAAGCGTAGAATAGTTACCATCCGATGATATATAAACGATTCTTTCTGGTGCTATACAAACCAAATCAATAGAGGTTGATATGACCAATTGTTTCTTCATTCGATTGTTTTTCTAAGCAAATGTATATAGGTTTATCCACATGACAAAATCATATTCTTGACAATGTATGAAATAGCTTTCTAAGTGTATAAAAAATCCCGTATTCAACCACTAAATGTTCTAATAATTGTTCTTAAAAATGCTGATAGTTTTTTCATATCCCAATAGTTCGTCAAAAATTCGCCAAGCCTAAGCGGCTTTGGCCGTAAATAAGATGAGTTCTTTGAAAAGTTTGTCAATTAATTGCGTGTTAGGTTCAATCCCAGACACGCAAATAAATCGTTCAAGCATGTAAGTATTGTGTATGACTGACTTGCATGATGATATGGAAATATTTTATTCCCATCTTCTTACAGGTAGCCTTGGCAAGGTTTATCGCAACAAGTGATGCATTGAAGTGAAATGCCGGTTTCCTGAAGTCGGTTGACTAACAGTTCGTCATTCCGGCATGTTGCCTGGCATCACGAAAGCAGAATTCAAGCAGAAAACGTGTCCTGTAAAAGTCTAGAATGTCCTGTGCGTTCTGTGTTTCATCCGTAGAGAAATACAGCTGCCATTTGTCCGCTTTCCGTTATACAATTTGGGCCTTCCACGTTTTCCGGTCCTGCTTTCCAAAGTAGGATAAAACAGCACGGCATCAGTCTACAAGATTCTTCTCCAGACTTTCCAGCGTTGTGTTGTCAGGTGTCTGCACAGAGCCCAAAGTCATACATTCATGGTTGTCAACATCTATGCCTCCGATACCGGTTATTTCCAGTCCACGCCTGTATTCACCGGCACAACCGGACCGGAAATAACCAATCCACGGCGTTTTGCTGCCTAATTTTGGAAATGAAAGACGGATCAACGACTATCGCCTTACAACCACCTTTAAGGTGTTCCCTGATAATGGCTTCATTGAAGGAAAACCAGTCAAAGCTGTCGTTCTCAAAATTGTTATAGTAAATCTGTATAAGGAATATAGCTATTTGAGATTAAACGAGTTAAAAGAATTATCTTGTTTTTTGGGTAATGATTTGGCAACCGTCCCAATTGCTATGGTCTGCGTTACTTTACCTATTGATAACTCTTTATATACAAAAATAATATAATTTCTAGGATGTCCGTTTTTTACGTTTTCTTGTTTATTACAAATTTAACAATTTATTTACTATAACACTCTGAGAACGCATTATAATCTTCATTATTATTGAATACCCATATTATTAGTAAACGAGCAACTCATTTTTAATGCAAAAACTAGAACGTTAAACTGGATACCCTATATAATTCCTATTATAAGTCTAAAATAAAGTACAATTGAAAATATTTTCAACATTATAAACATAGAAATAGTGCTAACCTCTAATATTGTGAATCTTCACGTTAAGCCAAAATTCTGAACCTGTCGGGGAAGAGGATAGCCAACTGTTGTTCCGTCTGCCCCCAGTTCTGTGCTGGCTGAGTCCACTTTTTTCTGATTCTTGTAAACGCCAGATAGACAAGTTTCTCCAGTGACGTATCGGAAGTGAACACCCCTTTGTTTTTCGTCACTTTACGAAGTTGCCTGTGATACCCCTCCACGGTGTTCGTCGTATAGATTATCCTGCGGATATGTTCTGTATATTGGAAGTATGCGCTGAGGTGTTCCCAATTGTCCCTCCAGCTCTTGATGACAATTGATAGTCCTCGCCCCACTTGTCTTCCAGAGCTTTCAGGGCGTTTTCTGCCGCCTCTTTGTTGACTGCCTGATAGACCAGCTTGAGGTCTTTCATGAAGGCCTTCTGATTCTTGCAGGCGACATACTTGATTGAATTGCGTATCTGATGCACTATGCACAATTGCACCGGTCGTGTCCGGAAAGACGCTCGCTATGGCATCGGGAAAACCTTTAAGGCCGTCCACGCAGGCGATGAGTATGTCCCGGACGCCACGGCTTTGGAGATCGGTCAGGATACTCAGCCAGAAGTTTGCGCCCTCGCTTTTGGATATGTACATGCCCAGCAACTCCTTTCTGCCATCGGATGACAGGGCAAGCACATTGTAGATGGCACGGGTCACCGGACGATTCTTCTCGTCCATGACCTTGTAATGAACGGCATCCAGCCAAACGATGGGATACACCGGATCAAGAGGGCGGCTCTTCCAGCTCTGTATCTCAGGGAGAACACGGTCGGTTATGCTGCTGATGGTCTCTGCGGATATGCGGTTGCCGAACTGTTCTTCCAATATGTCGCTGATCTCACGAGTACTGGTGCCTATGGCATAAAAGACCTATTATCCTGTCTGCCAGCGAGTCTGCGAGTATCTTTTCTCACTTTCTGACAACTTGCGGGTCAAAGGTTCCGTCTCGGTCGCGGGGAGTGCTTATGGTAACCTCGCCCATGGAAGTCTGCACCTGCTTGCTTATATGACCATTACGGCGGTTGCCGAAATCACGTTCTCCATTCTCCAGATGACTGTCCATCTCGCCCTCAAGGGCACTGTTCAACAGGTTCTCTAACAAAGGCGCCAATACTCCCTCTTTTCCAGAAAGAGGAACGCCAGATTTCAATTGATCAATTGCATTGGCCTTGAAGGCCTAAAAGTCAAATGTGTTGCTCATAAATAAAAATGTGTCTGTAAAATTAATTATTTATTCACTTGACACACTTTAATTTACAGTCTCGCCAATCGTCCGAAACTGTACCTACCGAGTCTTGCGGTTCACCTATTTCTTTCCCTATTTTAGATTTACAGCCACCAGTCTATTCTGATAATGGCGAATTACTGATACCATCAGGGGAAGAAACCGTAGTTGGTAATGATGCAGCATCGCAACCGACAGACACCAATGAATCGCCCACTAAT
>VOFJ01000563.1_pt1 | contig 52104 bp, 40 predicted proteins | sample 5384081 | NCBI WGS metagenome assembly VOFJ01 (sample SAMN12384729, study PRJNA508395) | human gut metagenome | isolation source: healthy gut I | host: Homo sapiens | reverse complement strand
ATCCAGGCGTCTATCTTGGCTACTTATCAGATGGACTTCTCATAAAGATTTAGTGGCCCAGTTGTTTAAGCCAGGTCAACAGGTTTTTGTCATTTTTCCCATTCTCTTTCTGACATTTCAGATGTTGCACCTTTATAAGCTTGCTCCAAAGCTTCCCTTTTTTTGCTTTGGAGTCTGCTCTCGCATATACTCCGGTAGTGACTATCGAAGCATGGCCGAGGAAGTCCCTAAGGTTCTACGATATGCATGGCCCCTTTATGAAGAAGGTGCATGGCTCTGCTGTGTCTTATGCAGTGCGGGCTTATTCTTTGCGGTATCAGCCCCGGATTCAGATGTCTTGCCATGTCTGCATATCTTTTTAGTATGTAGGCGATTCCTTCTCTTGTAAGTTTTTCGCCTCTGGAGTTTTGGAACAAAGGCGATGTATGAGAAACGAGCGATTTCTGATTTTCGGACATATACTGTTTCATCAGAGATACTTGTTCCTTTGAGAGTGGTACTATACGGGCTTTGTTCCCTTTGCCTACTATTTTAATTGTATATGGTTCCGACTGAATGCGAAGACTGCCGACGATTAAGTCTGCCATTTCCTGCACTCTTGCAGCGGTATCGTACATCAGAGCCAGAAGTGCAAGATGTCGGCGCCCCATTGAGGTCGATTGATCCGGCTGTTCGAGAAGAAGCTTTATACCCTCAGGAGTAAGATATTCCAACGCCTTCTTTTCTGTTTTTTGGCCTTAGGTATGGACATAATATTCTGCCATTGAGCCATGCGCTCGACATCTTTATACATTAAAAACCGACAGAAAGACTTCACCGCAGCCAACCGATAATTGCGTGTTGCAAGACTGATGCCTTTCTCAGTTTCTATCCAGCGAAGATAATCGAGTATGTTTTCCCTTGTTATATGCTTGAGCATAACACGGTTGACATTTACAGACTTATGCTTTTCCATAAAGATTATGAAGTCGATAAATGCCACCTTATACGAGGCCAGTGTGTTCTTGCTCACATTACGGTCATGAGGGAGATACTCGCTCATAAATGAGCTTAACCGGTTTTTGCAAAGTCTGTCTCAGTCATCATGGCTCTTTGATTTAGATGGATAGACAAACGCGTTAATCGCAGAGCTGTTTCTTTCGATGTCGGCATATGTGTTTCGAGTAAGACGCACATAATATTCAGTGGCTTCCAGAGAATGGTGTCCCATGCTTGCAGACAAAACAGGAAGTGCCGCATAGATATTCATGCCTTTTCTGGTCATGTTCGCCAAAGCTTGTACCGCATAGGTATGTCGCAGAGAGTGGACACATGGACCTCTGGAACGGCCACCATATTGTATCCCGCATTTTTTCAACAGACTTCTGAAGTTGGCGTACACAGCCTTATCTGTGACGGGAGTACCGTCCAGCTTTACAAACAGGTGATGCTCCGGATTTGTGAGTCCGGACAGCGGCATCCGGTTCCTACACTCGATGTAGTCTCGGATTACGTTCTTCATGGTGTCATGAAGAGCTATTACTCTCTCCGCCTCTCTTTTTGTGGCGTGTATGAGTATTGTGCCGTCCTGCAGGTTGACGTCCTTGTTCCTGATTGAAAGAGCTTCGCCCATTCTTAGACCGGCACTGTATAAAGCCGATAAATGGCAGGGAGCGCCATGAGTGGGGAGTCGGCGTTGTTCTTGTGTGCTCTTTGGCGGTCTATTTCCATCCATATGGATGAAAGTTCTGATTCTGTGAACACGTATGGCGTAAACGTGCTATGAGGTCTTCTCATAGCTCTGGGGACATAGCATTTACAACCTCTGCGATTCATCAGAGTAAGAAGTTTTCTCCAGACCGATACTTTGTTATAGACTGTTCTTTCACTCTCGTTAATCCTTGTTTTGAGCCAGTCGGTAATAAAACTCTCACTTACAGATGTGTCTTTCAGACCATAAGAGCAGGCAAACTCATCAAAGGCTTTCAAGGTTCCAGGAAGATGCGTGTTGACTGCGCCTGCAGCGCGCTCCATTTCCATAAGTTGAGCCATATATGGGGCCAGAACGCTTTTATAATCAGTGTCGCTCATAAAATACCCCTCCTTTCTGATTATAGAATGTGTCCGGGACAAGCGGCACTTCAAGTGCACATTGCCGGAGCGATTCCATGTCTATGGACAGATAGCTCATAGTCGACTGACAACTCTGATGGCCGAGAACCTCGGAGATGGTTTCTATCGGCGTTGATTGTTTTAGAAGCGCCGAGGCAAGAGAGTGCCTTAGTGAATGTAGGCCATGATGCTTCCCCGTGACATTCACTCCACTGAGTGTGATCAGCCTGTTTATTTGGCTGCATACTGCATAGGCACTTAGGGTGGTATATGGAGGTCTGTGCAGTATGAACAAATTCACGGACGATGATTTCGGACGGCCATTCTTAAGATAGTCTATTATGGCATTTCCGACCTCTGGCAGAAGTGGCAACTCTATGAAATTGCCGGTCTTTACCATCTTTTTCCTGATAAGATTGCTCTCCCAGTCTATCTCATCAAAAGTCAACGTGGATATATCTGACGCACGGAGTCCGAGCCTTGAAGCCAATAAGATGATTGCATAGTCTCTTTTTCCGAGAGCGCAGTTGCGATTGACGGATTCCTCGATTTTTACGACATCCTCAGATGAATAGAACGAAGGGATTCTCTCTTTGCGCCTGACTTTGAATGCGCGAAAAAACTCATCGAAGTCATTTGCGACTACCCCATGCTTATACCAAAAAGACATAAGCATTCTGATTGAATATCTTGCGCTTACTTTATTAGAGCAAACTTCAATATAAGCCACAATGTCCCCTTCTGTTATCTCCATAGGATGTGTGAGAGACTTACCTTGAACCAGATACTCAAGGAAATAGCTTAGATTACGCTGATGATGGGCAATCGTCTTTTCTGCTCTGCGCAAACGTCTCTGTGAGTCTATAAACTTTAGCATTTCCATGCCAATCGCTCCACTAAAGTCATATTTCACAGGAACTTTGCTTGATCTTCTGATATGCCCGAGCAAAAGCATATCATTAAGCATCCGGACAGATCTGCGATATTCGTTTACAGTTCCCTCAGTATATATACCAAGGGCCTGTATGGAACATAGATATTCATCCCCCAAAGGAGGTGAATAATCGTCAAGGCCCTTTCTCTTCAGATACTGTGCTATGCCACTGTTCCATCGTCTGACATTATTCCGTATGGATATGGCGGCATAGCGAGAGTCTCGGAGAAAAGCCTCACATCTCGAAATGAGATGCTGAAGATTCTCTTCTATCATACATTTACCATTGTGTTTTAGGGCAATATTACCCGTGGCAAATATAGTTATGAGAAGTTGTTATGTCAAGCACTGAAAGGATTTGACTGAAAATAAAGAGAATACAGAATGTACTGGATAATACTTCTCTTAATATTACTCTACTCATAATAGGTCACGCAGTCCTCTACCGATTTGGAGGGGTTCGCAAAGCGGATGGCGAACAAAGCGTCATTATCGGCTCTCTTTTCAAGATAAGCCTTGATTGTGTCGTTGAAGGCTCGTGTGCCTCGGTTTTCTCTTGTCGTTGCCATAGTCATAAATGTTTTAGAGAGTGAGTAGCCAATAGATTGCTCCTATTGCGGAGAGGATTGATATGAGCCAGCCGATGCCCCTCAATATGGGTTTCGCTATCGCCCACAATGCTATCCCTATGACCGCTCCGATGATGATTGCCACCGCTTTGACCGCCTTGCTTATGCGGTAATGATAGGAGGATTGGCGAGCTTGCCTTGACCTATTATCTTTATGTTTTCTTGTGGCTTTCATATCGGTTGGAGCTTTTTTTTAACCTCATGCGTCCAAAGACAGTGTGGTTGTATGAGTTGCTTGACACCTGAAAGGCGTGTGGCGGCAAAAGAGGGATGTTCAGGCCTTGACATAAAAAATACGAGTGCAAAATGAAGTATTCGCCGGAGTCTGCGGAGGCAAATACCATTTTGTGTCTGGAGATTTTTTATGCCGAAGCCAGAAGAATATCCCTTCGCCACACGTTTGGTTATGGCAAGCAACTTATACCTGACCCACTTGTTATCGGTACGCACAGATTGAAATGGCTCCCCCGGATGAAAGCCCATGAAAACATAAATCTTTGCCGCCTCTGCGGTGGCGGCGATGGAGTGGAACACTGAAAGAAAACCGTGGCAGCCCCGATAAAAAAGAAGTGTGCCGCAATGACGGAGATCTGCAAGACCCGGCATTGCGACACTGTTCTTTTCGGTGGCTGCTGTTCAAGCGGGGAGTGAGGGGGCGGTCGTAAAAGTCCTTATCCTGCAATGCGTCCCGGAACACGGACAGGCGGCATTAAGTCTTATGGTGCAGGCAGCGTCCCCGATGCCATTCCATAAGGCGATGCCGGCTATCGGTGTTCAGCATTGCCCATAGGCGTGTTGCGGTCAATAGGTGTCAGTGGCCCGTCCACCGTCACCTATCGACGGCATAACGCCGCCAGCACTGCGAGACCGCCCCGCCTCTCACCGCTTTCGTGTGTCCATTCTACGCCAAATACGCTTTCAAAATAAATAAAATGAGAAATATTCTCACAAAATAAACTCTATATGGAATTTTCTTGTTATCTTTGCAGCATAGAACTGAATAAGATATGTTGGTAAACTTCACTTTCAAGAATTTCCGGTCATTCAAGAATGAAATGACTCTGAGCATGGAGGCGGCTCCGATTCAGGAGCTGTCGGATGCCGTTGTAAAATCCTGTGATGAGGAATTACTGCCTGTGGCTGTAATGTACGGAGCCAATTCAAGCGGCAAAAGCAACGTGTTGAAGGCGTTGAAGGCAATGCGTGATGTGCTGCTCAATTCAGTCAGGCTGAATCCGAAGGACAGGCTTGATGCCGAACCGTTTTCACTTGATCTGACTTCGGGAGATGAGCCGACATCATTTGAAATTCAGTTTACACTTAATGGCTCCAGATTCCGTTATGGGTTTGACTATACAGCCGAGGCAATCATCGCCGAATGGCTGTATGAGAAACGACCGGGAGAGAGGGAGTTTGAACTGTTCCTGCGAAGCGGAAATGATTTCAAAATTTCCAAGACACGCTTTGCCGAAGGTTTGGGCAAACAATCTGCCACTCCCGACAACCGTCTGTTCGTATCCCTTGTCGCCCAGTTGAATGGAAAGGTGTCGCAGGCTATTCTCGACTGGTTTTCCAATATTGACTATATGTCAGGAATGGACGGCAAGGGCTATGCCGGAAAGACCCTTGAAATGCTGTTCCTGAAACAAAACGGAGCATCTGAAATCACACGCTTTTTTGAAGAAACCAACCTCGGCTTCATGGAACTTGATGTGGAACCGGAAAACGGCGATGAAAAGAAAATGAAGTCAGAGACCGTCCATCGCCTGTATGATGCCGACGGAAACGATGTCGGGGTAAGGCGTTTCCCTACCGAGAAAATGGAGTCGGAAGGGACGAAAAAAATCATTGAGATTGCCGGTCCGATATTCGACGCTATTCTGAACGGAAAGATTCTGATTGTCGATGAACTTGATGCCAAGCTGCATCCGTTTCTGACACGCAAGATTATCAGCCTGTTTATGGATAAAGGTATCAACAGCAAGGGTGCGCAACTTATTTTTGCAACCCATGATACAAACCTTCTCAACATCCAATATCTGCGCCGTGATCAAATCTGGTTTACAGAAAAAGACAAGTCTGATTCGACAGACCTCTATTCTCTTGTAGAGTTCCGCGACGATGCCGGCAATAAAGTCCGCAACGACCGTAATATAGAGAAAGATTATATCAACGGACGCTTCGGCGCAATTCCTTTTATGAGTTAAGCGGCATGGGACAACTTCCAAAATCAAAAATAGAGCAGCTAAAACGGGAGAAGCGCGAGGCAAAAGCCGCCAAGAAACGTAAGGTGGCGACGCGCGAAAAAATCGTGCGCTTCCTGATCGTCTGCGAAGGAGAACGGACAGAGCCGAATTATTTCCGTGAACTTGTAAAAGACAGGTATTCGGAAGTGCGCTCCGAGGATATTGTCGGCGAAGGTCGCTCCACCTGCGCACTGGTCAAGAAAGCCGAAGAAATCAGAGACCGCCTTGAACATCAGCGACAACTGAAATTCGACCGGGTATGGGTTGTTTTCGACAAGGATGATTTCAATGATTTCAACGAGGCGATTGTTCTTGCCGAAAAGAAGGGATTTATGGCAGCTTGGAGCAACGAGGCGTTTGAGCTATGGTATCTCCTTCACTTCGTATATCTCGATGCCGCAATCTCCCGTTCCGACTATATCAAAAAACTTGAAAACGAGATACGCCGGATTGACGGCTATGCTAATTACAACTATAAGAAGAATGATGTAGGCATTTATTCTCTACTCCAAAGGATAGGCGACGAGCCACAGGCAAAACAGAGGGCGGCAAAACTCCGGGCCATGTTTGACGATACAAAGGATTACAAGAACCATAAGCCCTGTACCTGCGTCGATGTCCTTGTGGATGAGCTTGAGCATCCCGACAATCTGTTAAGCGGCATCTGAATAGCCTTTAACATTCGGTGTTATAATTAGCTAAAACGAACCCTCGGACTTGCAAGGCTGAAAATTTATGACTAATTTCGCTGATACGAAAAGACGCTGAAAAGTCAGAGTCGCGGAGTCAGAATCCGTCAACGGATTATTTGTCACCAAATCGTTTCAAAAGAATTTCGGTCAAAGCCAACTATCTGAAATAGGCATATTTGGAGTGTAAGGTTCAAGTTCCTCCATCTCCACAGGCTATTGTAGCAGAAAGTTGCCGATTATCTACAACAATCGGCAACTTTCTGCTTTTGTACAGCTAATGATGCCGGAGGACCGGCTATCTCCTATTGCCATTTATCACTCCGCTATCGATTGGGATTATCGCAGGCGTTATATAATATGACGGCAATGCGCGCGGAATCTTTCTCAGAAATCGGGCGTCAGATTCCAAAAAGGAAGGACAGTGGTTCCGCATCCTGCATCTTGGCGGCGGCATCGCCTGAATATATTTCACCATTGGTCAGAGTGAGTTTCCTGACGTTTTTGTCAGCGCTGAAATCGAGGGCATTTAAATCTATCCAAAAAATGTCTGGGCTCAGTGTCGATTCGAAATAATAAACCCTGTTTTTCTGGTCAGCCACTGTGCGCCATCGGGTTGAGGCTATGTTAGGCTGGGAAGGGATGGAGATGCCTAACGGCACTTATACATTTCGCATCACACTGAACACCCCGGCCACAGCCTGACGATAATCCGCTGTCTGAGGTAAGGCTTTTATGTAAAACGATGCCCTGACGAAACGGTCGGACGCGCGATTGGTGCCCGGCAGCATGACAAGACCACCGATCTGCTCCCAATAGTCATCCAAAGTCTGTTGCTTGTCGTATGTAGGCGAGTTGGTCATCACCTGACAGTCGCGCCCGTGATGAATCACGAGATTTCCATTAATATATTCAAATATGGCGCTGTTCCCTGTAGGATCCGATATGGAAAGGTGTAAAGTCGATTTTGCGCCGTTCGGCAAATCAGGGTCATCTATACGGAAAACCTCTTTGCCAAGGACCTCCACCGCCTCATCGACCGTAGCAAAATTGTCAAGCACATACTGTGTCCATATGCTAAGTCCCATGACGGGGCGTTTGTCGTCCGGTCTATGATAATCCGATTCCGCCAGGAACAGCAGATTTGCCACAAGGCCTTTTTCGTTCATCCCGTCACACACACCGATGTCATATCCGGCCGTCACCACACTGCCGTAAACCGATGTCCATTTAACTGTATTATCGGTCTTACTCCCCGGCGTTCCATGCCTCTTGGAAAGAAATAGATGTTGGACTGTGGATCTTCTTTCCAATCCATCGTTCGGCCTGTCACTATCATATTGTCCGGACCGAGATAAACTGCACGCGTACACGCGTCTGATTTGCCGGTAACAGCTGCCGCAGCAACCATAATGCATGCAATTGAAGCCAATCTGTAAATTCCTGCTTTATTCACCATATTTCAATCTTTTCTAAATGTATTTCCTGCAATACCCCCTCCCCTAACAATATTGCAACGCACAGAAGGAGCATGCGGTTCAGACTGAATTTAGATTTATCTCAGGTGAAAGCACGGCAATATATAAACCTCGGCAATATCCGGCGAGGATTGGATGACGCGGACGCCACATCATCCGGCAGAGCATCACACTTGGCCTGTCACCGTTTCACAATCCCGATACCGGGAGTGGACGGAAGGGTGACTTTGCCATCCACAATCTTCATCCCGTCAAAAAGGTCATTTGCTATCAGCAGGTTGCCGTCAAGGTCCACCCAATCGGCCAACGGTGCGAGCTGAGCGGCGGCCGACACAGCACACGAGGTCTCGGTCATGCAGCCGATCATCACCTTCATGCCGAGGGCGCGGGCCAACACAGCCATTTTGTAGGCTTCATGCATACCGCCGCTTTTCATGAGTTTGATATTGATGCCGTCGTAGCATCGGGCAAGTGCCGGGATATCGGCCGACGTCTGTACTGCCTCGTCGGCTATTATGGGCAGCGGCGACCGCTCACGCAGCCACGCATGCCCCTCGAAATCCGACTTTCTCAGCGGCTGCTCCACAAAAAGCACATTACGGGTAGCAAGCCACATTATGTTGTCAAGAGCCTCCTCCGGTGACTTCCATCCCTGATTGACGTCAACACATATAGGTCGGTCTGTATGGCGACGGATTGTCTCAATCAACTCGCGGTCGCCGGGCACCCCCATCTTTACTTTGATGATACGGTATGGTTCAGCCTCGGCAAGCTTGCGTGAAAGCTCGTCGGGCGAATCAACGGAAACCGTATAGGACGTACACGGCGCCAAAGCGGGGTCAAGTCCGTAAATCTGATACCACGCGCGTCCCATCATTTTGCCCGTAAGGTCGTGGAGGGCAATATCGATTGCAGCCTTTGCGGCACGATTGCCCGTCGCAAGTGAATCCATATATGCGTGTATGTCCTCCAACGCAAATGGATCAGAAAGCCGTGACGGATCAATGAGCGAAAGGAATTCAGTGACGGATTTTACCGACTCTCCAAGATATGGGGGCATCGATGCCTCACCATAGCCGGTGATTGAATCGATGGTGATTTCCACCTGCACTCCCGGAGTGGATGTGCGCGACATGGATGCAAGATTGAATGCATGACGCAACTTCAGCTCATAGGGATAGAATCTTAATTCCACTGCATTTGATGACACCAAAGAAATTAAAAAGACAAATAAAGCTATGATTTTTTTCATGACACCGCAAATTTAAACATATTTACGCACAATAAGAACTAATGCATGCATTCAGCGCCCGGCAGACACTGTCACACTCCTCCATGGCCAGCGCGATAAGCCCGCGGCGACTGATGGAAACGTTCTTTGAAACAGCGGCTGAAATACCGTGGCGACGAGAAGCCCAAGGCATAGGCGATATCGGATATATTGGTTTCAGGCTGCTCGCTGAGCATTTTCATCGCATGTTTCATCTTTATGGCAACCACAAAGTCGTTTGGCGTCTGTCCGGATACTGTCTTGATGCGCAAGAACAGCGATGTCCGCGACACATTCATTGCCGCTGCAAACCGGTCTATATTGAAGTCGCCATCGGCGAGGTTCGCTTCCACCACCTCTACTGCGCGGCGCATGAACGCTATGTCCGCGCCATTAGAAGCAAACATGGAATCTGTTGTATCATCGGGATGCGCCGATACCGGTACTTTGTTGTCGGCACGTTTCTGGTGCTTTGACACAAGATTTCGGCAACGGGCCAGCAATTGACGTACATCGAACGGAAGAGTAAGGTAATCGTCCGCACCGGCATTAAGAGCCTCAAGAATCTCGTGGTCAGCGCTATGCGAGCTAACAAATACATACGGTGTATCGGCCGTCGCGCTCTGCGACTTCACTTTCCGGCATAGTTTCACACCTGATATACCCGGCAGACTGTAGCCGCTGACAATCAGGCGCGGCGAGTTCTCTTCAATCATATTCATGGCCTCTGTGCCGTCACCAGTTGACAAGATGCGGAAATAAGGACGAAAAATATCAGTAAGCATGTCACGCAGCTGAACGTTTCCCTCTGCGATTACCATGACATCATCACGCATAGGCTCCGGCTCCTCCTGCTGGACAGCCGGAATCTCGACCGGCAACATCGGACGCGTATGCTGAACGTTATACTCCTTGGCCTGACGGTAATCTCCGGAACCGGCAATCTGGTCATCGGCAAAATGATCGCGTCCCGTTTGCAGTGTCACAACAAACGAGGCTGATTGCCCTGGAGTGCTGAACACCTCGATTTTGCCATGATGCAACTCCACGATACCTTTGGCGAGTGCAAGCCCGACGCCCACACCCTGCCAGTCGCCGTCTACATCAGCATTCCCCTGATAGAACCGGTTGAAAATTTTGTCGATGTCCTCTGCCGGGATACCACATCCGGTGTCTGACACCTCGATTACCACTGTGCCGTCGCCACGGCGCACACTCAGTGTAACCTCCCCGCCGGCTTCCGTATGCTTGAATGCATTGGAAAGCAGATTATTCACCACCTTCCGCAACTGCGCGGGATCATACCATAACATCAACGACTCATTGGAACGGTTAAAACGGAACCTGATATCCTTGTCCGCTGCATAATCACGGAAAAGAGCATGAATTTCAGCCAGAAACTTGACCACATTATGTTCACCTACCTTGATATTCATGGCACCCTGCTCGTAGCGGCGGAAATCGAGCAGTTCGGCCATCATGTCACGCATAAGGACGCAATTGGTATATGCCCCGTTCACTTTATTAAGAAGTGCATGTGGCATCTGTGGCGAACGCATCAGCGACTCCATTTTCCCCATGATCAGAGCCAACGGCGTGCGGAACTCGTTGGATATATTGACAAAAAAACGCAACTTGTTCTGATTCAGCTCTTCCATGTCATTGCTGCGCTGGCGCTCGAGCGCTATGGCCTGATGCATGGCAACCCGTCGGCGGTAAATGCTTACACTCCACCATCCAAGTCCCAGGGCAGCAAGAACATACGCCACAATCAGAGTCCAGTGCAGATAGAACGGAGGGAGCACGCTGACCTCAAGAATATGCTCCGGTGCATCGGGGTCCGACGATCCGCGCACATGCAGCCGATAGTCGCCCGGATCAAGATTGGTAAAACTTACCTGACGGTCGGAAGGCATGGGCAGCCAATCGTCCGAATAGCCTTCAAGACGATATTGCGGAACGAGATTGCTGTCGTGAGTGAAATCAGTAATGGCGTACTGCAGCGTAAAGAAGTTATGAGCGCCGTTGAGAGTGAGAGATTTTGTGGCAGACAAGGCTGCGGGCAATATCCCTGAATCGTCGTCGGCGACAATCTCCCTGCCATCAACAAAAAGCCTGACAGGGAACACTGAATAGCGCGTTTCACGCGGTTTAAGATCGTTCGGGGAAAATGTAACAAGTCCGTCGATTCCTCCTGCATAAGCCATGGTCCCGTCAGCCGACAAATGTATTGCCTTGTTATTGAATGCACTGAGCGGCACAGCTCTGCCGATGCTGTAGGAGGTGGTCTGTTCTCCATCAAGCAAGGCAAGAGCCTTGTCGGTCAGCACAAGCAAACGTCCGTCGGGCAACTGACGCGCACCAAACACACAATCGGACGGCAAGCTTCCCTCTGCATGCGTATAATGTATGAATTGCTCCCGCTCACGGTCAAAACGGTCAAGGCCGACCTCCGATGTGCCGATCCAGATATCGTTGGAGGGCGACACATAAAGAAAATTTATGCCGTTACTGCCCAGCGAATGCGGCAAAGCATCATCGTGACGATAAAGCTTCATGCGCCTTGTGTTGAAATTATAGCTGTACAAACCGCCCTCGGCGCCACCGATCCAGAGAGTACGGGCATGGTCAAGGACTATGTCCAGAGCGAGCGATATGACGTGCCCCTCCGAGCCGGTGCGGAACAATGGTGAAAATGCGCCAGATGGGATATCAAACCTGTAAATACCGTCATGAGTTGCCAACAGGAGGGTGTTCCGGTCGTACATTTCTATGTCGCAAACAATATTGGCCTTATCATTCCCCAGAGGGAAGACGGCGTACTCGCCCGTGGTCGGATTGTATTTTTTGAGGCCGCCCAGATGAGTGCCTACCCACAGACATCGCCTGTGCGCATCATATTTAAGCGCCTTTATGTTATTAAAGTCACTTCCGGAATGCATATGCCAGTCAATGGCACCTGTAAGAGGGTCAAAACGGTTGAGTCCGCCCCCCCTCGGTTGCAATCCATACCTTCCCGTAATTATCTTCAGCCATCTCTCCCGTCACCGGATAACTTAGCGACATGCCGGACGAATTGTCGGCACGGTATGTATTGAAAATGTCATTCTCGGGGTTATAATACAACAGACCGTTAAAGTACGTGCCCACCCATACCGTACCCTGCAGGTCGCAGGTAAGCGACCATACAGACGAATGGCTCAAGCGCTCGGTTGTAGTGCTCTCCGGAGCATATGCCCCGGTAAGATAATTGTCGAAGTGCGCACCTCGGCCACTGTAACACGACAGACCCTCGAACGTGCCCACCCAAAGGCGCCCCCTGTTGTCGCGGCACACACTGCGGATAAAGTTAGAACATACAGAGGTAGGGTTCCCGGCGTTGTGTCTGAACTGCTGAATGTGTCCGGAGGGCTCTATCATATACAGTCCGTCAGCATGCGTGCCGACCCAGATTTTACCGTCATAATCGGCAAAGACACATGTGATATTTCCATGCGGGAGCACTGTTTTGTTCTTCCCGTCATGCAGATCATGCCTTATCAGCCCCCCATCCACCATACCTATATATAAAGCGGAATCAACTACGCTTAGAACAGAGACTTCCGAACCAACACCTTTGATATCTATTTCGGTGCTCCTTCCATCAGGGGTCAACGTAGCAATGCGCTGCCCGAACGCGTAAAACAGGCGCCCACTGCCGTAGGCCATTGCTGTTGCCTGCCTCACCGGAACATTCGTGAACCGGTCAGCCGACAAGTCATAAATGCAGATGCCCGGGATGGTGAGCACATACACATGGCCGGCTCTGTCACCGGTAATGGCACGCACATAGTTACTCATGGGCGAAAATTTATCGCCCGGAATTTTTCTGAAATTCCTGATATGGGTACCGTCGTATACATCAAGTCCTCCTCGCGTACCGATCCATAACAAGCCCCGCTCATCCTGATACGTGGCCATGACCGAATAGTGAGACAACCCGTCGGCCATTGTCAGGCGGCTGAACGCCGGCTCTGACGCAATTGCCGTGCAGAATGAATACAGCAGATTGATTATAAGCAATGTCAGCACTGTCAGGTGCCTGGATCCGTTGAAATTGGCATGTGCTGTGCGGATGTTTTTCATAACACTGCAAAATTAGGCATTATTTTTCAATAATATGCATAAATAATCCAACTAAACGTACAATATAATTCCAAATAGCACGTATTATTCTTTACATGTGCATTATTTGTACGGTTTGCACAGATACCCTTTATCCCAAAGTAATAAATTTGCATTGTAAATGAAAAACAACAAACACAACACCCTCCATGAAAGCACTCTTTAAATTATGTCCGCTGTTGTTCGCCGCTACAGTTGTGACATCGGCAGCAGGTTCGCCTGCATCGGACTTCATCAATGATAATGTAGCCCACGCAGCAAATCAGTACCGGGGTCACCTGGATACAATTGACAGCATAGGGCATTTTGTAAATCCGCGTACCACCTTTCCGGGCGGTAATATATGGTATGTGCCGGTCGACGACTGGTGTTCCGGATTTTTCCCCGGCAGTCTGTGGTATCTTGGAGAGCTGACAGGCAATCAGGATTGGAGCCGTCGGGCCGCTGATTACACAGAGACGCTCGATTCAGCCCAGTATCTCACCTGGCATCACGATGTCGGCTTTATAATAGGGTCAAGCTATCTCAACGGCTATCGCCTCGGGGGAAAAGAGCAGTATGCCCCCGTAGTTGTCAATGCCGCAAAATCTTTGGCAACACGCTTCCGTCCCGGTGCCGGAGTGATTCAGTCGTGGAACGTCGACAAAGGATGGCAAAGCGAACGCGGATGGGCCTGCCCTGTGATCATAGACAACATGATGAACCTCGAGATTATGTTTGAGGCCACCCGCCTTACAGGCGACTCCACCTTCTATGATATTGCCGTATCACATGCCAACACAACTATGGCACACCATTTCCGCCCTGATTTCAGCTGCTACCATGTAGTTGACTACGATCCGGCTACGGGCGATGTGCGTCACCGGCAGACCGCACAGGGATATGCCGACGAATCGTCGTGGGCCAGAGGACAGGCATGGGCGCTCTACGGCTATACCATGTGCTACCGCTACACCGGCGATCCCAACTACATATATCAGGCTATCAAAGTGTGCGATATGATTTTCAACACACCTTCGATGCCCGACGATCTGGTGCCGTACTGGGATTACAATGCCCCGAACATACCGTCGGAACCACGCGACGCATCGGCTGCGGCATGCACCGCATCGGCGCTCTATGAACTGTCAACCTACCTGCCCGGCCGAGGCTACAAGGAATTGGCCGACAAGGTTGTCGCATCTCTTTCAAGCCCTGCCTACCGCGCCGCTACGGGAGAGAACAACCATTTCCTGCTCATGCATTCTGTCGGCTCAATCCCCCACGGTCATGAAATCGACGTGCCCATCAACTATGCCGACTACTATTATTTAGAAGCACTCCTTCGCAAGAAAAAGCTTGACGAAGGCTGCACCAAGCTGTTCTGAACAAATAAACCGACCCCTGCAAGACATGAAACAACTTACAGTTCTCTCGCTCCTGCTTCTTATGCTTCTGGTTCCGGCATACTCGTCGGCTCAGACAGCATCCGGAAGCGTCACGGTCACCGGCACAGTGGTCGACGAAGCCTCTTTGCCTCTGATTGGCGCCAGCGTGAACGTAATCGGAACCAAGCCTCCCGTCGGTGTAATCACCGACATCGACGGGAACTTTGAACTGCAGCTGACAAAACCGGATGCAACGCTTGAAGTGCGTTACGTCGGTTATGAAACTGCAGAAGTGAAAGCCACGCCGGGTACAAACATGGAAATTATCCTCAAGGAAAACTCCACAGCCCTTGAGGAGGTGGTGGCAATCGGTTACGCCGTCACAAAAAAAAGCGACCTTACCGGGTCGGTGGAAAAAGTTTCGATGAAGGACCTCAACAAGGCAAACGTGTCCTCCTTCGACCAGGCTCTCGGCGGCCGCATTGCCGGTGTGCAGGTCGTTGCTTCCGACGGACAGCCCGGCGAGGGTGCCAACATCGTGATACGAGGCTCAAACACCATTTCCGATTCGGCCGACGGTACTCCGCTTTATGTAATTGACGGTTTCGCAACGGACGACCCCAACGCCGGTGCCATCAATCCCGCCGACATCGAGTCAATCGACGTTCTGAAGGACGCTTCGGCCACGGCCATCTACGGCGCCCGCGGCGCCAACGGTGTAATCATAATCACCACCAAACGCGGCACGGAATCCGCACCGCGCATCACCTATGAAGGCTCCGTCAGTTACCAGCGGCGTCCGAAGGGACTGAAACTGCTGCAGGGTCGTGAATTTGTTGAGTTGCAAGCCGAAATGCTCACTCCCGACGAGATGAACAAAACCTACTTCAGCTATGATGAGGCTCTCGGCCGCTATCAGACGCTGGACGATTACAACAACCGCAAATCCACCGACTGGCAGGACGAGGTGTTCCGCAACGCCCCGATGACCAACCACCATCTGGCACTTACCGGCGGCACAAAGAACACACGCTACTCCGCTGCTCTCTCGTATTATCTGCAGGAGGGCACGATCATCAAATCCTCTTACGAGAGCATAAAAGCACGCTCCACTCTGGACCAACGCATCTCCCCCACCGTAAAAATAGGCGCCGCAATCAATTTTGCCAACAATCTGTCGGTGGGATCAGCACCGACACAGGGCGACGGTCAATCCACTCAGTATTTCCTCTATCAGGTGCTTGCCTACCGCCCGGTAAAATACCGTTCCACCGACGATCTGGAAGACATAGTTGACAACAACGGAGGGACTTATCCCTACAACCCGGTTAAGACGATACAGAATACGTATGAACGCCTCCGCAACCGTCAGCTGTCAATGAACGCCTATCTGAACTGGGACATTATGCCCGACCTTCTGTTCAAAGCCACCTTCGCCTACACCTGGCGGGAGGCCCGCACCGAAAAGTTCTATAACAAGGACACATATTTCGGCGATCCGGCCTACTCCCCTACCGGCTCGAACGGCAGCTTCAACATCAAGGAATGGAACAGCTGGAGCAACGAGTACACGCTCAATTACCGCCACCAATGGGGACAGCACAAGTTCAATGGTCTTGTCGGTATGTCTCTGTCAAGCAAGCAGATTTCAAATGTCGGGGCAAAAAGTGTCATGATTCCCTGGGACGAACTTGGATTCTGGGGCATAGACTCCGGAACTGCCCAAAGCGTATTGGCAGACAACGTACGCGACCGAATGATGTCGTTCTTCGGACGATTCAACTACGATTTCCGGGGGCGCTATCTGTTCACAGCCACCCTGCGTGCCGACGGTTCTTCACGGTTCGACAACCACAAATGGGGCATTTTCCCCTCGGCATCCATGGCCTGGCGCATCATCGACGAGCCCTTCATGGCCGGAGCCACCGGATGGCTCAGCAACCTGAAACTGCGCATAGGCTGGGGTGCTACAGGCAACAACGCCACCCGTGAGATGTATCCCTCCAACCTTCTCTACTGGGGAGGTGAGAACTATCCGTGGAACAACAATCTGCATCAGGCCCTGTACATGCTGCAGCTGGCGAACCGCAATCTGAAATGGGAAACCACATATCAGACCAACATCGGCCTCGACTTCGCGCTATGGAACAACCGCCTGCACGGGTCGGTGGACGTTTATGACAAGGACACACGCGACCTTCTGCTCTACGCCGACGTTCCCCCTTCAATCGGTTTCACACAGGTGCAGCAGAACATCGGCAGCATCTCGAACCGTGGACTTGAAATCACGCTTAACGCCACTATTCTTCCCGGCATACGCGGATCGTTGAAATGGACCTCAAGCTTCAACATCTCTTTCAACAAGAACAAGGTCACCGCGCTTTCCAACGGACAGGAGAGCCGCATGGCAGGCATCAGGTATCCGTCGATTCCCGACCTCTACATATGCAAAGTAGGTCATCCTCTTTCCGAAATGTACGGCTACGTCTACGACGGTGTGTACCAGTATTCCGACTTCGACGAGGTGTCGCCGGGAGTCTTCCGCCTCAAGGACGGCATTCCCGACAACACCAACGACCGCGCAAACATACGCCCCGGCGACCCCAAGCTCCGCGACATCAACGGCGACGGGAAAATCACCACTGAGGACCGCACCATCATCGGCCACGGACTGCCGATACATACCGGCGGATTCATCAACAACTTTGAGTGGAAAGGCTTTGACCTCAGCATATTCCTGCAGTGGAGCTACGGCAACGACGTGATAAACTACAACCGCGTGCTGCTCGAAAGCCTTCAGGGCAGGCATCTGAACCAGCTTGCCTCTGCCGCCGACCACTGGCGTCCGGACACCCCCACCGACTACCTGTGGGCACCCAACCGCGGCCTCAACAACCTGCACACTTCGCGCGAAGTGGAGGACGCATCCTTCCTGCGTCTGAAAAAAACATTCAGCTAGGCTACACCCTCCCGACCAAATGGCTCCGCGGCACACGCCTCTCAGCTGTCCGCCTCTACCTCGCCGCACAGAATCTGGCCACATGGACGCGCTACACCGGGTACGACCCTGAAGTGTCAACCCGTAATTCCGCCATGACACGCGGATTCGACTATTCTGCCTATCCCAAGGCACAATCATTCACCTTTGGAGTAAAAATCGATCTATGAAACTTAAAAACATATTTTCTTGGGGCTGCATGCTCATGCATGCTGTGGTCCTGCTCTTTCCTTGAGACCGAGCCCTTCGACTATATCGACGGCGACGATCTCTACCACACACCCGAGACCTGTATGGCCGGGCTGGCGGGCGTCTATGATGCACTCACCGCCACCGGTGCCTACGGCCAGAACCTGTGGGGCGACCTTGACGCCGGAACAGACATTCTCGTCTACAACCGCAACTAAGGAACGGGATATATCCAGATTTCCAATTATAACTACAACAACAGCGACAAGGCGCTTCTCGACAGCTGGACAGCTCTTTACAACGGCATAAACCGTGCGAACGATTTCATTGAGCGCATCGGACGCAGCGACGACGCACAATGCGGCGGCCCTCGCGCCAAAGCCATGTACCTCGGTGAGGCCAAGGCCCTCCGCGCACTCTGCTACATGAACCTCGTGGCATTCTGGGGAGAAGTGCCCTTGCGGCTTGAACCCACATATAACCTCGACACACAGCTTAAAGCGAAAGCCCCGCAGGCCGAGATATATGCCCAGATCACCGCAGACCTTAAAGATGCAGCTGAAGGATGCCTTGACGTGCGCGAGCTGCCATCGCCAGGACGCATGTCGCAGACTGCCGCCGAGGCTCTGCTTGCACGTGCCTACATGTGGCAGGCCGGCTATCCTCTCTATGCCGACACGTGGGGAGAGGCTCTGAACTGGGCACGCAAAGTGGCCGATTCCGGACGCCACAACCTCCTGCCGCGCGAAAATGGCGGCTACCGGCAGGTGTTCATCAACATGTGCTCGAATCTCTACGATCTCTCCACCTATGAGTCCATGTTCGAGATAGAATTCTACGGCAACGGACAGACGCAGACCAATGAGGCAGGCCGTCTCGGCCTGTACATCGGCGTGACCCAGCAGACACCCAGCGACAACCACCCTTACGCCTATGGTCTGTACGACGCCACCAAATACCTGTTCCGCCTCTATGAGGATGGTGACGACCGCCAATGGTGGAACATCGCCGACTACAAATACGTAACGACCAACGGCGTTGTGAGCGAACAACCCCGCACCACCGCCGAACGCAATCAGGAAGACGGCAACGCGGCAAAATGGCGTGCGAAGTATATACCCGAACGTCCGCTGTCACGCAACAATTCGTCAATCAACTTCCCTGTCATGCGCTTCTCCGATGTACTGCTGATGGTGGCGGAATGCAGCAACCACGTTTACGGACGCCCCACCACCGAAGCATTCGCCGCCCTGAACCGTGTGCGCCGCCGCGCAGGAGCATCCGAAGTGAACCCCTCGGATGCCCCCGACTTCGAAAGCTTCAACAGGCTTGTCATTGAAGAGCGCACACGCGAACTCTGCTTCGAAGTGCCGCGCCGCATGGAACTCCGCCGTCACGGTGCCGATTTCTTCACATCGCAGATAGAGGTCCTCGCCGACCAGTCGCTCAACGCCCAGAACAAAAAGACCGGCTACGACCTTGAATCCATCAAAGCGCTGCCCGCTCTCAACATGCAGCCCAAACACATCTATTTCCCCATCCCGCAGGCCGAACTCAATGTGAACACCGCCTGCACACAAAACGTCAACTGGTGATGAAACCTCTTCTGATTTTCTCCATAGCAGCCGCATCCATGCTGAGCGCATGCAGCGATTCGGTGGAACCTGTCGACTTCACGGTAAGCGTGCCCGCGGGAGTGAACGCATCCGCAGGAGAACCGGTACGCTTCGTGTTCTCCGGCAATCCTGACTACATCACCTTCTTCTCGGGTGAAAGCGGATGCGACTATGCCGCGGCAGGACGTCTGGAAGCCGACATAACAGGGCTGGAACTCACATGCGCCATGCGCCAGCAGTACAACGACCGCGAGTACCTTGACCGCCAGCTGGTCTATGTCTACGTTTCCACCGATTTCAATGGCGACTACACCCCTGAAAGCCTGAATGCTGCTACATGGACACCGCTCACCGGTGCAGGCGCCAACAGCCTGCCTGTGCCTGTGGCCACGTCGGCATCGGCTGTCGAATGTAGGGGCAGCATTGAGCTGGAGCAGTATATCAGGCCTGACAGCCCGTTCTATCTCGCCTTTCTATACAATGCACCCGGCCGCGCAAATATCCCGGGTGCCAACGGTGGCGGCCGATACGTGGTAAGGCCACGAATCGACATAACCGACCTGGAGCTGACCAAGAAGCTCGCCGACGGCACAACTCAGGTTCTCGACAATGCATCGGCACAGTTCGGCTTCCGGCCGGTCTACGAGCGTTCCTATAAGCAGTCGAACTTTCTCGTAACAGACGACGGAATGCTGTTCCAGCCGGTGGCCGCCGTTGTCGACCCGCTCACCGGACACGAACCCGACGAGCGTGTGTGGATGGTGTCAACACTTATCGACCCGCGCAAAGTCGAACCCGACCGCGGTGTGGCAATCAAATCGATAGAAGCTCGTCTTGACTTCTATGATCACGTCTACACCCGACCGGGAACCTACACCGCCACATTCGTAGCCACAAACGCAAACATGTGGGACAGCGAACGCAACATCCAACAACTCACAGTCTACATACGATGAAACACACACTAACACCAATCTTTCTCGCTCTTGCCGGAGTGGCATGCAGCTGCAGCGACGATCCTTCGGACGCGCAGCTGCCTCCGGTAACCGAGGAAAAGCCGCAGCCCGACATCCCGGCCGAACCTGTAACCGGGTGCCGGTTATGGGTGGATTTCGCCGAAGGGCGTTCAGCACTGCTCCCCGACTTTTCATACGCAGGTTATGCGTGGGGTGAAAGGCCGTTGCCCGATGTAGACCATCAGATATTCAACGTATGCGACTACGGTGCAATCCCCGATGACGGCCTCTCCGACCGCGCGGCATTTGAAAGCGCCATCCAGGCGGCCACAGCCGACAACCGGCATGGAGCCGTCATCTACGTGCCGGCCGGACGCTACGAGCTCCACGGCAACTCAGATCCGAACACCCCGATAATCATTGACGGGGACAACATAGTGCTCAGGGGCGCAGGAGCCAATGCTACCGTACTCAGCATGTCATGTCCCGGTCAGGTGCTTGACGGCACGTTGTGGAACACGCCCGAACTCCTCTCGTTCCGTTATGTACGTTCCCGCTCCGACGAACAGTTGCGACTCACAGAAATTACCGCTGAATCGCAGGCCGGTTCACACGAAATCGAAGTAGCATCAGCCTCCGCCCTGTCGGTGGGACAAAGAGTGCTCGTAAAACTCGCCGGCGACAAACGCCCCGGGACAATTGCCGCCGAGCTTGCCCCGCATGCCGTCGACGATGAGTTCAGCGAACTGATAACCGAAGGTGTGACTGTGGCGGAATATCACACAGTGAAACGCATCAACGGCCGACGCATCACCCTCTACGAGCCTTTAGGCCACGATATCGACCCTCTTGGCAACTGGACGTTGCATGCTGTCCTTGACCGTAACGGTTGTGGCGTGGAGGACATATGTTTCGAAGGAGCCTTCACCGACGAATTTGTCCACCACAAGGATGCCGTTCACGACAGCGGCTGGCGCATGCTCACATTCCTGCGCCAGGCTCACGGATGGGTGCGACGCTGCCGGTTTGTCAACGTCAGTGAAGCCGTCAGCATAATGCAGTCATGCAATATCACAGTGGATGACTGCACTATTGAGGGCAACGCCGGCCATTCGGCCATACGCTCGCAGGCGTCCACCAACGTGCTGATATCCAATATTGAGGACCGCTCCGGTCAATATCACTCCGTGGGTGTGTCAAAAACCGCCTCGCACACTGTGCTGCTGCGTTGCACCATCGGCGCGTCCTCAAGCTTCGAGGCCCACTGCAGCCAACCGCGCAACACTCTGCTCGACCTGTGCCAGGGAGGGCTGAATCAGAACCACGCCGGCGGCGACGCCGCTCTCGGCCCTAACCATCTGCGCGGCCTCGTGCTGTGGAACTATACTCAGACCGGCGGACAGTCCGGAGAATTCTCCTTATGGAGCCGCAACAACCGCTTTGTCATGCCCGTCATCGCCGGCTTCAAAGGTCCGGCAACATTCAGTCCCTCCGAAACCTCCGTCATAGAGAGCTACGGCACACCCGTAGAACCTCAGTCGCTCTACGAGGCTCAGCTCAAACTGCGACTGGGAAAATAAAAACCGAACACCAGCACCATGATGAAAAAGACAATACTTACCTCCATCCTTCCGGCATTAGCTCTGTCGTTTACCGGATGCCATAACTCCGACGATCCGGAAGCCGTGAACCAGCCGGCGCTGGTACTGGTTGGCGCCGTCTACGACATAGACGCCGAAAGTTCCTCCATCTGGCATTCCGGACAGGCTTTCGGGGTTTACATGCTCGACAACGACCATGCCCCTATTGCAGCCAACGTGAAGCACCTTGCCGACAACCGCGGCACCACTGGTTATCTCGTACCCGAAGGGGCATCGCTCTATCTTCCAGCCGACGGCCGTGCTGTAAACATCACCGCCTACTACCCGTTTGACGACATGGCGGTTGAGAATGGACATATCACCACCATTACCGTGCGCGAAGGGATGGCCGCCGATGCCTGCGTCTGGGCTGACGCCCGGAATGCAAGCGGAGCCAATCCTAAGGTGTCGCTCGGATTCAAGTCCCAGCTGTCGCAGATACAGGGGCGGCTGCTGAACGAGGACCCTGCCACGGCACGGATTGTTGTCAGAGTTAATGGCGCTCCCCGAAGTTGCGGTTTCGATGTCATCAACGGCCGCTATGTAGGCACGCCCGACTGCACAAGCCCCATCGGCGCAACCGTGAACGTGACAGAAGGCGCCTTTGAATTCACCGCGATAGTTGCGGCAACAGAAAGCGCCGCCAACGGACCATCAATCGAAATAACTGCTCTCGACAGGAACGGCAAGGAAATCCGCACCTACCCCGCAGTTCCTTTAGGGGATATGCTCGGGCTGTCAGGCGGCCGACAGTTCGAACAGAACACAATCTACAACCTTGCCGGCAACCTGAGTGCGGAGAATGTTGACATGAAATTCACGGGTTCTTCGCCCATCTGCATTCTCAACTGGGGCACGGATCCCGACGAGGAAACAGGCACCATCATTAAAAATCAAAAAAATTAACCATATAAATCATCCCATAAGCTATGGATTACAAACACATTTCCCTCTTTCTCGGGTTAACACTCCTTATGAGTGCGTGCAGCAACGAACCGGCCGAAGAACCGGCAGCTGCCGACGGTCGCCCTGTAAGCTTCAAGATCAGCTCTGTGCAGAACCGTTCCGTAACCAACCCCGACAACAGCACCGAATTCGTCGCCGGCGACCGCATCGGCATCTACGGTCTCAAAGGCGCCACAGGCTCCAACGTTGCCTTTATGGTGGGCAACGACGGGCAGCTCCAGGCCGAGGCAGGCAACGGCATCTTCTACAACACAACCGGAGGAGCCACTGCCGATTTCCATGCCTACTACCCATTCACAGCCGGCCAGAGCAGCCAGAATGTCAGCTTCACTGTCGGAGCCGACCAGTCGACCGCCGAGCTGTTCAATGCTTCCGATTTCATGACAGCCTCCACTCTGGGCATACCCACAGGTTCCGAATCGCCTGTCACTCTTATCTTCCAGCACCGTCTCGCAGTGGTGCAGCTCGAGGTTGTGACATCTCAGACCGATGCACTCAAAGGCGCGTCAGTATGCAACGTGGCAGGAACCGCAGTCTGGGACATGGTGGCGAACACTATGAGCGCTACCGGCGCCAACACCACCGTGAAGATGTGGGGACGCAGCGACGACGGCCTCACCTACTGGGCAGCAGTTCCGGCACAGACCGTTGCACAGGGCACTCGCCTGCTCACACTCGACTTCGGTGACGAGGCATATGCATTCACCACCACCGCCCCCGTAACACTCAGCGAAGGTCTTATCAAAAAATTCCGCATCGGCATAGGCGACAAGAACGACGTTGTCGTATTCTCACCGGATCTTGAGGTCAAACCCTGGCAGGAAGATCCCGATCACGTGGAAGGTTCCGGCGAACTGGTTGAGCCCGATCCCCTCATGCCCCTGCAGGACTTCTCCGCCTTCAATCCCATAGCGATCAGCAAGAACAAAGAGGAGATCACTGCCCCGGGCTGGTATATCTTCCATCTCTACGACAATGATATTCTGGAAGTCACCGCCGACGGCAACCGCGACAAAGTGATGCACATCAAACGCGTGCTTCAGGATGGCAAAACCGGTCTCGAATGGCATAACGGCGCCTACTATTATGCCGCAGCAAACCCCGAAAAACGTGTCTACACCCTCACCTTCACCGCCCGCTCGTCGTTTGCCGAAAACATGAAAGGCAACCAGCTCCGCATCGGCGCATACATGAAGGATGCCGAAGGCAAGGACAATTTTGTGGCAATGCGCAAGGGCGATGACCTCGTGACCACCATCTACTATCAGGTGCCCTCTGAGGAATATGCCCAGTACACACTTGAGTTCGACATGTCGAAAGTATCCACCACTCACAACGGCAACCCCCAGACCGCATGGACAGAACCTGATGCCGACATGCTGAAACTTGTGACACTTTACATCTCATCCAACGCCGCCGGAATCGACTTCTGGATTGACGACATCTCCTGGAAATAAAAACAGAAACACACATCTATCTCAAAAAAAAATCATAAAACAGAATATTATCATGAAAATTTGCATTCATAGCAGTCAGCACACTTCTTCTCGCATCGTGCTCGGAAGAAAACGCCCCGGTAAATCCTGCCGAAAACCAGGCCATCACACTCAGCATCAGCGAACCTGTAGTGCTGTCGCGTACCGTCACCTCTGAAACTGACGGTGTTCTGAAAACCACATTTGTTGCCGGCGATCAGATCGGCGTTTCGGCCACCGGCGGAGCATCGGCAACCAATGCGAAGTTCACCGTATCGGCCGACGGCACAAGCCTCACCACCGAGACTCCCATCACATTCCAGTTTAACACTGACGCTGCGCTCACAGCCTACACTCCCTATGTGGAAGGCACATCGGCCAACGTAACTTTCAGCATCAAACCCGACCAGACTGTGGCCAATGACTTCAACGCATCCAACTTCATGACCTCGAAAGCCACTGTCAGCAAGGCTAATCCAACTGCCAGCCTTACCTTCAGCCCCCGCATGACTCTAGTTTATGTAGAGATGGCTGGCGCTCTTGGCGTAAACGCCACCAACCTCAAGCTCCGTGGCATAAAGCCCTCACTGTCTTGGACTGCAAGCAACGACGCTGTTGCAGCTGACGGTGATGCAACCGACGTGACAATGCACAAAGCAGCCGACAAATCTGTGTTTATGGCATTCATTCCGGCCCAAACCACCACAGCCGGTGAGCAGCTTTTTGCAATCACCATAGGCTCTGACAGCTATTCCTACAAGCCCACCGGCGCCATCGAGTTCAAGGAAGGCACTGTAAAGCGCTTCAAACTCACTGTAAATGCCGACCAGACCGTTAACATCGAATCGAGCGTTGTAAACGGAACCGACTGGACAAATGACGGAAATGCAACAGAGAATGAAAGCGGAGAATTAACCCGCAATTATCTTGAGCTTATCTCTGTAGCAGATGGAAAATTCACTGGCAAAACCCTGACTCCCGCAACAGGCATGCAAGGTGCCAAAGAAGGTTGGAATGCTATTATTGCTAACAATAGCTCTACCATCACCATTGAAGGTGATGCTGCAGTAATTGCCACAAACGGTGGTTCATGGTATCAGCGCGCGCTCTACTTCCGCACGCCAAACAACATCAACATCAATACTGCACATAAATATCAGCTCCAATTCGAAGTAAAAGGCGGCACTGATATCCAAGTTGCTGTAATGCGCGGACAAGAAAAGGACATTTTCACTTCAAATGCTTTTTTCGCAGTTGCAGGCATATTAGAGAAGAAAGTAGAAAAAACGGAAGCCGACTATACCACAAAGACTCTTGTAGTTGACTTTAGTCAAATATCACAAGGCAATGTGGATTTCAGTACCGGAATCGGTGTAATCTTCAATGCAAAAGACTACACCGCCGGTCAGACCCACTACATCAAGAACGTATCGCTCATAGAAATAGAGTAATGCCATGCGGCATCTCTCCCCTGCTAACCCCGCTTTAGAATGAAACATATAATCACACTTGCAGCTCTCATCCTGTGTCAGGCCGGCGGTCTGGCACAGGAGCTGAGCTTCGAGCATCTCTCGCACGATTTCGGAGTTATATCCGAGGCCGACGGCAAGGTGAGCCACGACTTCCGGTTCACCAACACCGGCAACGCCCCGCTTGTAATCAAGGACGTGATAACCGGATGCGGATGCACAGCGGCCAAATGGTCGGACAAGGAGTATGCGCCCGGACAAAGCGGCACAGTGCGCATATCCTATCATCCTGAAGGCCGCAACGCCGAAACAATCTCGATTGTGTCGGAAGTGTTCAGCAATGCAGGCAAGCCCGTGGCCCTCACCATAGAGGGGCGCGTGGAGCTTGCCCACCATTCGTATGTGAATTTCTTCGACCCGACGCAAGGACAACGGTCGAATGCACCGGTTCCTCAACCGGCCGACGACTACGAGCGCGTGTTGCAGCGCATACGCGAGCAGATTTTCGCCTCTATCGCAACAGAAAAGCTCGACCAGAACGCATGCTCGCTGATGAAGCTCATGACACCGGAAGGCACATGGCCCGACATTGATTACGCCTGCCGTTTCCGCACCAACTGGGATCCGCTGAAACATCTGAACAATGTAAAACGCATGTGCACTGCCTTTGCCAACCCCGCATCCTCCTACTACGGACATCCGGTACTGTTCCGCGCCATCGACGCATCGATACGCGCATGGAACAAGCACCACCCCACTTCGTTCAACTGGTGGTACAACCAGATTGCCGCCCCCAAAGTAATGGGCGACATACTGGCGCTGCTTGAAGGTGCGCCGCAGAAACCGTCGGCCACTGTTCTGCAGGGTCTGATGGACATGATGGCAGCCAGCGATCCGCGCGAATGGACCGGCGCCAACAAGCAGGACATATCCATCCACCACATTGTGCGCGGATGCGTGATGAAGAACGACTCGATTGTCACCACCAACGTAAACGAATTTTTCGAGCCGGTGCGCATCACCGATTTCGAGGGGATACGCGAGGACCTCTCGTACCAGCAGCATAAACGGCAGCTGTACATAGGCGGCTACGGCACGGTGTTCATCGACAACATCTCAAAAATAGCGCCCATGCTCACAGGCACACGTTTTGCCATGCCTGACGACAAGGTTGAGCTGTTCTCACGGTTTGTGCGCGACACTTACCTGAATGTATTCCGCGGACGGCACATGGACTTCAGCGTATGCGGACGCTCCGTATCGCGCCCCAAGATGCTTGACGGAGGCACATCCGAGGACCTGTTTGCCCGAATGAGCGCACTCGACCCCACGCATGCCGACGAATATGCGCAGATTGCCAAACGGTTCGCCACAGGCAATGCATCGGCAGGCCGCAAAGCGCGCAACACCATGTTCCATACCTCCGACTACATGCTCCATAACCAGCCCCGCTACGACTTCTCGGTACGTGCCGTGTCGAACCAGACGTGCCGTTCGGAAAGCGGAAACGGCGAGAACCTGCTGGGACTATATCTGAGCGATGGTGCAACCTGCATCCGCGTTGCGGGCGACGAATACACCGACATATTCCCTGTGTGGGAGTGGGACCGCATTCCCGGCACCACGCTGCCTGTGGGGGAGAAGCACAATCCGCACGAATGGGGTGTTGACGGTTGCTCCGACTTTGTGAAAGGTGCATCCGACGGCCTCAACGGTGTCATGGCATATGCTATGGACGATTACGGGGTAAGCGCCCGCAAGTCATGGTTCATGTTTGACCTTCAGGTGGTTTGTCTCGGCGCCGGAATTAAAGGCGACTCGATTTTCACCACACTGAACCAGTGCCACCTCACATCGGATGTCTTTCTGATGTCCGACAGCACCACCACAAGGCTTGCTCCCGAATCGCGCTACACAGGGCCGTTCAAGGGCTACGTATGGCAGGGGAAAGTGGCCTACTATCTCCCCGACGAGGCAAACATCGACCTGCGGAACACCACGCAGACCGGCAACTGGGCCCGGATAAACTTCAACCAGTCCACCGAACAGGTAAGCAAACCGGTGTTCAACTTCGCCATAAGCCACGGCGACAAGGCTGACGGCGGCAATTACGCCTACGTGGTCATACCCGGTATCGCCTCCCCAATGGCACTGCAGCATCTCGACCCTGCAGAGATTGAGATAGTGGCCAATACGCCCCAGTGCCAGATTGTGGTTAACAAACGGCTCGGCATTGCCGGAGCGGTGTTCTATGCCCCCGGCAGTGTCACGTGGGAAGGGCATACATTCAGCTCAGACAAACCTGATGTGAAACTGATAAAATACGATTCCAAAACATAGCGGAATCAACTGCTACAATTCTACGGTACGATTAAAAAACGAGAAAAGATTGAACTGGTAGATGCGAATCGGCGGGCACTCCCCGCCGGTTTCGCTGTTTATATCCACCGCAACCCGTATATGCCATTTGCATTCCCGATTAACTCAAAATGTTAATTCGGCAAGAAAAAAGGAAATGTTGCCGCACCACTATTGCGTGTCTGCTAAAAAATATAATATCTTTGTAAAAACTTTTAACGGCGCAAGCACGCCGAAAATCCCTCTTACAGCTAAATCACTCATATTTGGTATTTTTTATGAACAAAATCCGTTTTTTATTACTGATTATTGTACTGGCCGCTACCGGCAATGCAGCCGTAGCGCAATCGAACGGTGCGGCCTTTAAGAAACAGGCACAGACATTTCTTGACAACAAGGAGTACATCAAGGCACGTTATTATTTCCTTCAGGCCTATAACTCGTTCGCACAGCACAACGATATGGCCAATGCTGTGGAATGCGGTGTCAAGGCCAGTGCCCTCTATCATCGTGAAAACTACTACAAAGAGGCTTTCGACGTGCTGCGCCGTGCGGAAACGGTATTGTCGGAATCCGAGACCAAGGGTGGGAAATCCCTGCCTCAGCTCCACTACCCTATTGTCCGGGAGCGTATGCAGATGTACATGAAACTGAAAAACGGAGCGAAGACAAAGGAACTGGTCGACCAGCTCAACCAGCTGGCCAAAACCGCGGCCACAGATTCTCTCGCAAATGACGCCCTGTACGCACAGGCCAACTACTATTATTCTTTCGGAATGCCGCAGCAAGGCGACGCCGCGCTCGACCGTCTGGTGGCCAAACACAAGGAAGCAAAAGAATACGGCAAGGTGAGCGACTGTTACAAGACACTCATTGGCATAGCCACCAAAGCCAACAACGCACGCCTCACCTCGCGTGCCTACGACAAGCTCATGGCATGGAACGATTCCGTGCGCGCACTCATGGCTGCCGACGAACTAGCGGTGCTCACCAAGAAATATGACGAAAGTCTGGCAACCATTGAAGCTAAGGACAGCACCATAAGCACCAAGCAGTACACAATAGTCGCACTATGCATTCTCGCTGCCATTCTGGCGGGAGCCCTCGTGTTCGGCGCGATTGTCCTGATGCGTTTCATCATGCTCACCCGCAAACAGAAACACACAATCGAGACAGCCAACGAGCATGCGCGCCTTAAGAATGAATTCATAGCCAACATTTCCAACCAGCTGCGTCCAACCATTGAAAAGCTGGATCAGTCGCAGCCGCCCGTCAAAGCCATTCAGGCATTTCTGAACGATGTGCAGGAGCTTTCTGACCTGGAAAATTCTCTCGGCCAGAAATACGAGCCAGAAGAATGCAATGCCCAGACATTCTGTCAGGATGCCATAGACGGCATAAAGGCCATGACAAAGCCGGGGGTATCGCTTGTTGTGGATGCTCCGAAGGTGACCATGCCGCTGTGTCGCGAACCACTTGCAGAGGTGCTTCACCATCTGCTCGTCAATGCCGCACTCCACACACCGGAAAACGGCCGGATATCTCTGGAACTAAAGAAACGTGGTGCCAAAGTTTACCAGCTTATCGTCACTGACAGTGGTGCCGGAATTCCGGAAGACGACTGTGCCGACCTGTTCAAACCGTTCTCAAGCATCCGTGACCTTACGCACGGCGATGGCCTCGGATTACCCATCTGCAACCTCAAACTGACAAAGATGGGCGGATCAATAAGCCTTGACACGGAATACAAGCGCGGTGCTCGGTTTGTCATCGCATTGCGTTCCTGATTTCCACAACAACCCGAAAAACAACGCCCCTGCCATCTCTGTCCTTGGCAGGGGCGTTGCGGTTATCTAATGCAAACGCAAGCAGTCGATTACATCAATTTATATTGGTTTATACCGGCGTCACATCGTTCACATCCACAAGGTGATGGATAATGGCAAAGATTGTCAAACCGGCAGCCGAATGAATTTCAAGTTTGGCACTTATGTTGCGTCGGTGCGTGGCAACAGTATGCACGGATATGCACAACTCATCGGCAATCTCTTTATTCACTTTTCCTTGCGCGATGCAGCGGATTATATCTTTTTCTCTCTCGCTGAGCAGCAATAGCTGCCTTCCGGTCTCATCTTCCGTTATCGCCGCCGGCTGCACTTCGGCCGTGGGTGATCTTTTCAACTCCTTTTCAAGCCTTTCCACCGCAGGTATGAACAGCTTGCTTTCCACGTCGAAGTGGCGCAGCATGTCGCGTTCACACATGATTATATCGAACAACGCTCCGCTCAGACGGGCGTTCTCCTTCTGCTTATAATGGTATATGAATATATCTTTCAGTTCCTTGAGCTTGGTTACCGGATCGACATGGTTTACCGAATACATGGCGATGTTAAACTTCCCGTCTATCTCCCCGTTCAACAAACGGTTCACATACCCGAAAATCACATCGTTCTCATGCTCCATGTGTTTTTTCACCTCAATTACATAGTCATCGTAGAACTTCATCAGCAGGAGTGCCGTCTCGTTTGATGCGGAATAGTTTATGGCATCAATGAGATAATGGCGGATTTTAGGGAACTGCACATCAAGGAACGAGGTGTGGGCACGCTCGAGATAGCCCATGAGCGAACATAACGAAATCTGCGAAACCTCATATTGGTATCCGCTCAGCAGATTGCACACACACAGGAACGTTCCCGTGTCCACTCCGTTTTCCTCACAAACCGCCCTCACCGGACTGTCGCCGAATCCAAAGGCTATATCGAAACGACTTATTGCCGGCAGGAGCATTGCATTGTCGCGAATCAACTCCCTCATGCTGTTGGAAGGGAGATACCCTCTCTGTTTGTCAATCATTTTTAATTGTCAGGAATGTATTTTTACCCATGCAAAGATACGAATATATATCATTGTCCGGAATACCTAAAATCAGTGATTATAGGCCTATAATAAACCGGATATTATTGAAAAGAGAGAGCCTATCACGGCTTTTTTTCATTTTTTTACGGTATTGCCCCCCTATTGGATTGAGCATAATTTTGCAACGTAAAAATGCAGCCAACGCCGCCCTTGCGCCATGCGGCATATGATATAAATAGCGGAATCTATTTTTGACAACAAGCTTTAACAACTAAATAGCCAACCAGTTATGAAAACATTGACCAATCTTTTTGCAGCGATGATGATGTGTATCTGCTGCGCCACAACAACTACTTCATGCTCCGATGATAATGACGAACCGGTGATTCCGGCAGCAACAAATGTTGCAGGAACATACAACGGTAATATGACATGCTCGGTCATGGGCCAGGAATCTACCTTTGACGATGTGACTTTCATAATTGAGAATACGGACGAAGCCACGGTCAACATAAGCGTCTCGGCGTTCGGCGAACCTCCCATGCTGGTTCCCGGTCTGAAAATAACGGGGGTTATGGTATCGGGAGCAGACGGCGCCTATACACTCGCCGAGACGGAATTCACCGGAAACACCGATACAGGCAAAACCTATTCGGGCATCCTTCAGGGGACATTTGCAGACAACACACTCTCTGTCCGGATCAATCTCAAATACGGTGCTATGCCCATGCCGATGATTCTCTCATTCTCCGCACCAAAAAACTGACCCGCCATGTCAAGAAGTCTTGAATGCATTGTTCTCTCTGTCTGCGGGCTTCTTTCGTCAGCTCCCACCCTTGCCGGCAACTTTGTCGGCAGGGTGCTTGATGAAACCGACAATCCACCTAAAAGCGACACCATGCATATGGTGCCGGACCAGCATGTGCTCGGTGAGGTTGTGGTGACGGCTACTCGCACCCCAAAGCTCTGAAAGACGTGCCCGTGGTCACACGCCTTATCACAGCCGATGAGATCAGAAAAACCGATGCCACCAACATTCAGGATCTGCTTACGGAGGAGATTCCGGGTCTTGAATTCGGATATGCCATGAGTCAGGAGACGTCGCTCAACATGAGCGGTTTCGGCGGAAGCGCCGTCCTGTTTCTCGTTGACGGCGAACGCCTGGCAGGCGAAACAATGGATAACGTGGATTATAACCGCCTCAACCTTGACAATGTGGGTCAGGTGGAGATAGTAAAAGGAGCATCCTCAGCTCTTTATGGAGCAAATGCCGTCGGTGGTGTTGTCAATCTGATAACGAAAGAGAACAAGGAACCGTGGCATCTCAATCTGAATTCCCGCTACCGCAGTGCCGGTAATGAATGGAGAAACGGAGGCGACCTTAATTTCAACACAGGCCGATGGAACTCAAACACCACCGTGCAATACTCCACGGTAGAGACCATCCGCCTCACCGGTGCATTCGATACGGAGTCGAAAATCCATGAGATTTTCGGCGGCAACACGCTCAACGTGAAAGAGAGGCTTACCTATCATGTAAACGATAATCTCCGCTTCATAGCACGCGGAGGATATTTCGCCCGCGTAAGCAACCGTGCCAACTATGACGACCACTATCATGACTACTCCGGAGGGCTGCGGTCCGTATGGCAGATAGATGCCACACAGAACCTGGAACTATCCTACAGTTACGACCAATACGACAAAGCCCGTTACACAGGCGGGGAGAGAACCCACGACCACGACTACAGCAACCGTCAGCACATTGCCCACGGACTTTACACTAAGTTCTGGGGAGCCAACGGCCTGACCGTAGGTGCCGACTGCATGTATGATTTCCTATCCACCTATCAGTTTGCCGGCAACAATTCGCATGCGCAGACCACATTGGATGCTTTCGTGCAGTTTGACTACAACCCTCTTTCATGGCTGAATATCGTGGCAAGCGTACGCGACGACTATTTCTCCGAATCGGATAACAATGCACTCACGGCGCGCTTTGCCACTATGTTCAAGCTCAAGCCTCTCTCAATCCGAGCATCATATGCCGGAGGCTTCCGCGCCCCCACCCTGAAAGAGATGTACATGAGCTTCGATATGGCCGGCATCCAGATGATCTATGGCAACCCGGACCTTAAACCGGAAAAAAGCCACAACATAAATCTGGCACTCGAACGCAACGGGCATGTGCAGCACGGCATATTGGCAGGTTCCTACAGCCTGACACTTTCCGGCTACTACAACTATTACACAAGCCGAATCACCACCACCGACTATCCCGGTGATGACGAGCGCGAAGAGGGTGCCGTATATACCAACGAAGACGGTGTGAAGGTCTTGGGCATCGACTTAAATGCACGTTACCGCACCGAAATGGGTCTGGGAGCATCCCTGAGCTACAACTACCTCCATATCGGCAACAGGTCAATCGACTCACAGTTCTCTCAGCCTCGTCCTCATTCCGCCACATGGCGACTTGACTACGACAAACAGATTTGCAGCACGTATGGGATATATACCTCACTGTCCGGCCGGTATCTTGCAAAAGCACAAAGCAGATACGAAACCGACAACGCTTATTCCCTATGGAAATTCACGCTGCAGCAGCGGATGTGGAGAGGTATAAAAGTGAATATGTCAATTGAAAATCTATTTGACTATAGACCGAAAGTATATTACTGGAATTCAGCACCAACCGCCGGACGTACATGGTCAGTTGGTGTGACACTTGACGTAAATGAATTCTTCAACAGATTGATATAATGAGTAAAAAGAAAATAATCATTCTGTCCATCCTTTGCCTGGTGCTCATAGGCGTGGCTTACGTGTTATGGCACGCTATGATGGCTCCGACACACATAGCGTTTGTCAATTACCAGACCATCACCCTTGGACAGATTGCCAAAGCCAACGACAATTCGTTCATAAAAATTGAAGAGATTCCGGTGGAGGATCTCGGAAAAGCCGGCCGGTACGACATGGTGTTCGTAAACGGCATGGGGCTGCGAATCACCGACGAGCAACGGCAGGAGCTGATTAAAGCGGCCGAATCCGGCACCCCTGTGATAACAACAGCCGCCACCAACCCGCAGAACCAGATTGTATCGGTGGATTCTGTCGACAATGAATTCCTGCGGCAATATCTCGTAGGAGGCAGAGCCAATTACCTCAACATGCTCCGGTATGTCAGGAAATTTATCGACGGGAAAAAACTTTTTGTTGATACTCCCGGCGATCCCGTTATCACAACCTCCACCCTGCTCTACTACCCGTCGGAAAATGACGATTTGAATTTTTCAACCGTATCAGAGTATGAGCACTGGCTGAAAAACAACGGCAAATGGAACGAAAACGCGCCCAAAATCATCCTCACGGGACAGATGGGCGTTTCCGACAGTCTGGTAGCATATCTTGAAGCCACAGGCAATGTGGTGTATCCCGTAAATATGATCCAGTGTTTCATTGCCGACGGCCATGCAGATTCAATCCATCCGGCTGCAATGATCAACATGGCACACGGCCGCATAGGCGACATGGTGGTGCGTTGGCTCGAACAGACCAACATACCCCTGTTCTCCCCCGTCAACGCCAACCGCGACTTTGACGAATGGATGGCCGACAAGTCAGGCATGAACGGCGGATTCCTTTCACAAAGCATCGTCACGCCTGAAATAGACGGTGCTATCCGCCCGTACACCCTCTTTGCCCATTTCACAGGCAACGACGGACTTCCATATGTAGAGCCATACCGGGCCGTCTGAACGATTTCGTAGCCACGGTCAACAACTATATCTCCCTGCAGCGCAAAGCCAATAAGGATAAAAAGGTAGCAATCTTCTACTTCAAAGGCCCCGGACAGAATGCACTTGTTGCCGAAGGGATGGAGGTGGTTCCGTCGCTTTACAATCTGCTTGCGCGGTTGAAATCCGAGGGATACAACACAGGCACCCTCCCTGCCGATGCCGCTGAGCTCGGCAAGATGATTGCCGAAAAAGGGAAAGTGTTCAACAGCTATGCCGAAGGTGCGAAAGCTGATTTTGTCAAAAACAGCAACCCCCAACTCATATCAAAGGAAGAATATGACGGCTGGTGTGCAGCCTCACTGTCTGACGACATGCGCCGCCAGATTGACGCTGTCGACGGCCCGTTCCCCGGACACGGTCTGAACGACGGCGCCGGAAATGCAGCTGTCGCACGCCTTCAGTTCGGCAATATAGTCCTGATTCCACAGACTGCCGCCGGGCTTGGTGACGATGATTTCAAGATTATACACGGCACCGAAGCCGCGCCCCCTCACAATTATGTGGCGGCCTATCTGTGGGCGCGTCACGGGTTCAAGGCCGATGCGCTCATGCACTTCGGTGCGCATGGGTCACTTGAGTTCACCCCGCGCAAACAGGTGGCCCTCGGCAGCGCAGACTGGTCGGACCGTCTGGTAGGCACAATGCCGCATGTGTATCTCTACTCCACATCCAATGTCGGAGAGGCCATGATTGCCAAGCGCCGAAGCTATGCCGGCATTGTCAATTATCTAACACCTCCGTTCATGGAGAGCAATGTCCGCGGCATCTACAAAAATCTGTCGGACGCCATCAACGAATATAACCGCGCCACCACTCATGCCGATTCGGCACGTACATCCGCACTGGTAAAAAAATACACTCTGGAACTCGGCATACACCGGGAGCTGCGTATTGACAGCATGAAACCATTCTCGGCCGACGACATACTGCGTATAGAGAACTTCGCCGAAGAACTTGCCAACGAAAAAATCACCGGCGCGCTCTATGTGCTCGGCCAGCCCTATTCGTCCGACCATATCCGCTCAACCGTGGAGGCAATGACAATCGACCCCATTGCCTATAGCCTGCAGAAACTCAAAGGTGGCGACATACGCTCATGGCGCGAACGGGCACGCGGTCTGGTCAGCTCCGGCGCGCCGGTCAACGACGAGGCCATCTGCCGCATTGCAGGCATCACACCTACCGGACTGGACAGCGCACGCAACATCAATATGGCAGCCGATGGCTCGAAGGATATGCTGTCGCGTATGATGGTGATGGGGGCAATGGCACCGGCCAATCCAGGAAAAGTCTCTAAAATCTCAGAACGTCCCGCAACCCCAAAACACCCGTCCATGATGTCGGGCATGTCGCCGGAAAAAGCCATCGAAATGGCCCGCAAAATGGGTGCGAGCGAGGATGAGCTGAAAAGATGAAAGAGGCCATGAAACATAAGAATGTTACGCCGGCTGCAACCTCCGGTGGTGCTCATGGACATGGGCACGGGCACCGCCATGGCTCGATGAAACGGAAAGAATATACTGCTGCAGAGCTGGAGTTTGCAGCAGCAGTTGGTGAAGTGGAACGTACATTGCGTAACATTGACGTCTACCGTGAGAAACTGGCGCATAGCCCGGAAAACGAACTGTCGTCCATTGTCAACGCCCTGAACGGAGGTTACATCTCCCCCACTTCCGGAGGTGATCCGGTGCTGAACCCCGACATCCTCCCCACCGGACGCAATATGTTTGCCGTCAATGCCGAGGAAACCCCGTCGGCAGTAGCATGGGAAAAAGGGAAAGACCTGGCAGACGGTACGATTGCCATGTACCGCAAGGCTCATGGCGATTCAGTGCCCCGCAAAGTGAGCTACACCCTCTGGAGCAGCGAATTCATAGAGACAGAAGGTGCCACAATAGCCCAGGTGCTTTATATGCTCGGTGTTGAACCTGTGCGCGATCCGTTCGGACGTGTCACCGACCTCCGGTTGATTCCGTCGGAAGAACTCGGGCGCCCGCGCATCGACGTTGTCGTGCAGACATCCGGACAGCTCCGCGACCTTGCGGCCTCACGTCTGTTCCTCATAAGCCGTGCAGTGAAAATGGCGGCGGACGCCAAGGACGACAACTACCCCAACTATGTGGCTGAAGGCGTTGTCGAGTCGGAAAAACACCTTGTTGACCACGGTGTTTCCCCAAAAGAAGCGCGTGAACTTTCAACAGCACGCGTGTTCGGCGGCGTGAACGGCAATTACGGCAGCGGAATCCAGGAGATGGTCGAGGCCGGCGACCGCTGGGACAACGAATCGGAAATAGCCTCGGCATATCTCAACAACATGGGTGCCATCTACGGAAGCGAGGAGGACTGGGAAAAGATGCGCGAGCATGCCTTCGAGGCAGCACTGACACGTACCGATGTCGTAGTACAACCGCGTCAGAGCAACCTGGGGCGCCCTCAGCCTCGACCATGTATATGAATTCATGGGAGGGATGAATCTGGCAGTGCGCAATGTCACCGGCAAGGATCCAGATGCCTACCTGAGCGACTACCGCAACCGCAACAACGCACGCATGCAGGAAGTCAAGGAAGCCATCGGTGTTGAAAGCCGCACAACGATTCTCAATCCCCAATACATCAAGGAGAAAATGAAGGGTGGAGCTGGCGATGCATCGTTCTTTGCCGACATAACCCGCAACACCTACGGATGGAACGTGATGAAACCTGAGGCCATCGACGATGAACTGTGGAACGACATCTATGCCACCTATATCGCCGACAAAAACAATCTCGGACTGAAGGAATACTTCAAGTCAGTGAATCCTTCGGCAATCCAGGAGATGACCGCCGTGATGCTTGAGACTGTGCGGAAAGGGATGTGGAATGCCACTCCCGAACAGGTGGCGACCCTTGCCGAACTGCATACGGAGGTAGTGAATGAATCGGGAGCGGCCTGCTCTTCGTTCGTGTGCGACAATCCCAAACTCCGCGAGTTCATATCCTCCAAAGTGTCACGCGAAGCCGCCTCAAACTACAATCAGTCGGTGGCACAGGTAAGAGCCGAAAACATCAGCGCCGACAACGACGGAATGGTGATGAAACGTGACGAACTGAACGCCACCGAAACCACCGTCAACCGCATCAACGGCGTTCTTGTGGGCATCGCGGTTCTTGTCGCTGTAATCGGGCTGGTGTTCCTTATCCGTCGCAGACGCAACAAGAACGAAGAATAAATAAATGACAACATATACCGCTTAATGGAATTAGTGATAATCCTGATAATGGTGATGGTCGGCTTCAGTTTCGCGCTGAAGCTGACCTGCCACAATCTGCGCGGTCGATTGATTTTGTGTGCTCTGGCGGCTGCCTTCCTGCTGCTCACATGTGAGTCGGCCATATCGCAGTCAAAGACCCAGATTGCCGATTGGCTCGGGCAACCCGACCTGATGCTTGACACGTCGGTATGGCTCACCATAGATGTGGCGTTTCAGATATGCTTCTGTGTGTTTTATGCCAAGCGGCAGGGTGCTCCCCTCACCCGTTTCGAGTCAGCTGCCTACCAGATCTGCCTCTGGTTTCCCGGCATACTGATATTTCCGGTGCTGTTCGCAGCCCTTACTGAGCTGATATTCTCTCTGCCCGGCACGGATTTCAATCTCATCGGTCGGGGGGCTGCCATTGCCGTGGTGGTGCTGTTTCCCATGGTGTCATACGGTCTGGGATTGCTTATCCCTGAAAAGGAGATACGGCTTGAGCTGCTGTTCATGATCAATCTGCTCATTGCTGCCCTCGGCATTGTGGCCACAGTAAACGGACGCACGGCTGCCACTGGAACCAATCATGTGGAATGGACTGCCCTTGCCGGAGTGTTTGCCATACTCATAACCGGAGCAATAGCCGGAATGGCCTGCAATAAATATATCACCGACAAAAAAATCTCAAAACTGAAATGAATACAATTTCCAACATCCTTTACTGGATTTCAACCGGACTGCTTGTACCGGTGATTGTGCTTCTAATCTTCTTTTTTGTGCGTGCTCTCATTCTGATCGGAGCCTTTTTCGGACAATACCTGAACCAGAAGAGAACTGCCACGAAATTCTACGACCGCATCAGGAACCTGACACCCGCCACGTTGCCGGAATTCACCGCATCTCTCCCCGAGACACCTGCATCCATCACTATGGCGTATGCAAAAAAAATCATAGGCGAGCGAGGCAACAATGCGAAAATCGAGCTGCTGCTTGCCGAATACGAAATTGAGGCGGACAAGAATATAGCCACCTCAAAGGTGCCCACCAAAATGGGTCCCATCCTTGGTCTGATGGGCACACTTATCCCTATGGGCCCGGCACTCGTCGGACTGGCTTCAGGCGACATCGCCTCAATGGCCTACAACATGCAGGTTGCATTCGCCACCACTGTTGTCGGCCTGGTGGTGAGCGGCATCGGCTTCCTTACCCAGCAGGGGAAGGAACGCTGGGCCATAAGCAACCTTACCATTCTGGAATATCTTGCCGACGTTGTGAAACAATCTGAAACCCGTGCCCTATGAGACGCCGTTCACTTCTGAGACGCAGCGAGGACAACGACCCGATGAGCGTGGTCAGCAACCTCTTTGACGTGGCCATGGTGTTTGCCGTGGCACTAATGGTGGCTCTGGTAAGCCGTTACAACATGACTGAAATGTTCTCACAGGAGGATTTCACAATGGTGAAGAACCCCGGTAAAGAGAATATGGAGATCATAACCAAGGAGGGCGAGAAAATAAACCGGTACACCCCCTCAGAGGACTCCGATCCCTCCTCCAACAAAGGGAAACGCGTCGGCGTAGCCTACGAACTGGAGAACGGCGACATTATCTATGTGCCGGAGAACTGAAAAATAGCTAACTTTGCAGTCCCGTAACCGATGTTGCAAAACCTCTTAACAAACACGAAAGGTAGGGATACCGATTTCTGCAACATCATTTTTCACTCATCAGGACTACAAAGTAAATGTGGATACTTTTAGCTATCGTCTCAGCCCTCTGTCTGGGCTTCTATGACATCTCCAAAAAGCTCTCCCTGCGTTCAAACAATGTGCTGATGGTTTTGATGCTCAACACATTGTTCTGCAGCCTCTTCATGCTGCCTGTGCTAATAGGCGGCATAACGGCCGGCAACTTCGGCATGGACAACTCCATCGAGGGGCATGCGAAAATATTATTGAAGTCGCTGATTGTGCTAAGCTCGTGGCTGCTTGGCTATTTCAGCATAAAACACCTTCCGCTCACCATTGCAGGGCCGGTCAATGCATCGCGCCCCGTCATGGTGCTTGTGGGGGCGCTTGTTGTTTTCGGAGAACGGCTGAACACTCTCCAATGGTGCGGCGTAATCCTCGGATTCGCGTCATTGTTTTTCATAAGCCGCATCGGCGTCAGGGAGGGTTTCTCGTTCCGCCGCAGCAAATGGCTATGGATGGCAATCGGAGCGGCAGTCATGGGCGCCGTGAGCGCACTCTACGACAAATATCTGCTACGCAGTTACGCACCGCTCGAAGTGCAGGCCTGGTATTCGCTCTATCAGCTCATAATCATGGGAATTGTGACAGGGCTTCTGCTTAAAAGCCAGCGGCATCCCACACCGTTCAAATGGAAATGGAGCATCCCGCTCATTTCCCTTTTTCTTACAGTGGCCGACATAGCATATTTCTATGCGTTGTCGCAGCCCGGCTCGATGATTGCCGTCGTGTCAATGATCAGACGCGGAAGCGTGATCGTCACATTCTTCTACGGCGTGCTGATGCTCAAAGAGCATGATGTCAAAGCCAAGATGATTGACCTCGCCATTCTGCTCGCAGGTCTTATTCTGCTCGTAATAGGTTCGGCCGCTGACTGACGGTTCCCCTTTTAATCTGTTGCGTGCAGGCAAATCAGAACAGCAACGCAAGACGGTAGGCAACAAAAGCCAACACCCAAGCCACTGCCGTGTTATACAGAATAGAGAACAATCCGTAGCGCCACGACCGTGTTTCCTTTACGATAGCTACGATAGTTGCGAAACACGGGCAGTAAAGAAGGATAAAAATCATGAAACTTAAGGCCGTCGCCGTATCGAAATCGGGCTTGTCGGCACCTACCAGCGGTTGGGTAAGTCTGGCAGAAAGGGTCTGGTCCGTAGCCTCTTCGTCACCGGTGTAAAGCACTCCGAGAGTAGACACTACAATCTCCTTTGCCGGCAGACCGGCCACAGCGGCCACAGTGGCGCGCCACGAAAAACCGAGAGGCGCCAGTGCCGGATTGACAGCCTTTCCTATCATTTCCAGATATGAATCTCTTTCAGGGTCTATCTCATTGCTCTCAGCGATGTTCTCTGCCTGCACATCTTTGGCAGACTCATCACGCAGCGGGAAGAAATTCAATGCCCACACAATGACAGAGGAAAGCAGGATGATGCCACCCATCTTGTTGAGATACTGCTTCCCTTTTGCCCACATATGACGCAAGGATGTTTTGAACGTCGGGACCCTATAAGGGGGCAATTCCATCACGAACGGTGTCTCATCGCGTTTGAAGAACACTTTACGCAAAAGTCTGGCGGTAAACACGGCCACGAGCACACCGAGCGCATACATGGACAGAAACACCAGCGCGGCATGTGAACTGAAGAATGTGCCGATCAGCAACACAAACACCGGCAGGCGCGCGGAGCAGGACATGAACGGGGTGATAAGCACAGTAATAGCCTTGCTCGATTTGCTTTCGATGGTGCGCGCGGCAATCACAGCAGGCACATTGCAGCCGAATCCCATTACCAACGGAATGAACGACTTGCCGTGCAATCCTATGCGATGCATCATGCGGTCCATGATGAATGCAGCCCTGGCCATATATCCGGAGTCCTCCATGAATGATATGAAGAAAAACAGAATCAGGATATTGGGCAGGAACACTATCACACCGCCGACACCGCCTATCACGCCGTTGGCAAACAGATCCTTAAGCACGCCGTCGGGCATATATCTGTTCACAAGTCCCGCAAGCCAGTCCACACCCGACTCTATCCACCCCATCGGATAGCCGCCGATATAAAACGTGGCCCAGAACACAAACAGCATGACAGCGAGAAACAGCGGAAATCCGAACAGCCGGTTCGTCACCAGAGCATCTATCATCTTGGTAGTATCTGCCACTGACTTCCGGCCGGATTTCTGCAGGGTTTCGGCCAATGCGCCGGATATGAAGCCGTACTTCTCGCCGGCGATAAGCGAAGGCACATCCTCCTGAGGGTGTTTCTTGGCCAATGACGCCAGTTCACGATCGCGTATCTCCAAGATAGCGGCTCCCCCCGGCACACCGTCGAGCGCCTGCTCGGCCTCCTTGTCCTCCTCCATCAGCTTGATGGCAAGATAGCGGGGGGAATAGTGCCGGTTGATGTGCGGATCGGCCTTGATGGCGTTCTTCACGTCTGTTATCGCCTCCTCGAAATCGGAGCCGAGAGGCACATGGATGTGTCGCACAGCTTCGTTGCGACGGTCGTACACGGAAATAACCGTATCAAACAGCCGATCGATACCTTCGCCTGTCCGGCTCACCGTCGGAACGATTGGGACACCGATCATCTTGCCCAACGCATCGAAATCAAGTTCCGATCCGGAAGCTCTCATCTCGTCGAACATGTTCAGGGCAATGACCATAGGGAGGTCCATGTCAATGAGTTCGGTGGTGAGATACAGGTTGCGTTCCAGATTCGAGCCATCCACCACATTGACAATGATATCCGGGTTATTGTCACGAAGATAACGGCGCACAAACAGTTCCTCCGGGCTGTAGGCAGACAGGGAGTAGGTGCCAGGGAGATCAACGATATTGAACGTGTACCCTCCGTACTTGAAAACACCGGTCTTTGAATCGACTGTAACGCCGCTGTAGTTGCCGACATGCTCCTGTGCCCCGGACGCCACATTGAAAAGCGACGTTTTGCCACAGTTGGGATTGCCGATAAGAGCCACGTTGATGATATGGCGGCTCCCTTCGTAAGCCTTACGGCTTGCATCATCAGGGACTGTCACGGGCACCGGCTGCTTCTGGTCCGCTTCTCGGAGGTCTCGGCTCTTATCCATCTCCTCCTGTCCGGTTGCCGGTGGCAACTGGATGTCGGAGAAATCGGGAGCGTCATTGCCTACAGGAAGAATCTCTATCATCGAGGCCTCACTGCGGCGCAACGACACTTCATAGCCCATCAGACTGTACTTCACCGGGTCGCGCATCGGAGCCGACAGAATTGCGGATATTTTCCGGCCTCTCACAAAGCCCATTTCCATCACTCTTTTACGGAACGCTCCGTGGCCGAACACTTTTACAATGACACCCGATTCACCGGTTTTCAGTTCTGACAGACGCATGTGCAATTTTCTCTATCAAATCAATTATATTGTGGAATCAGCCGCATTTGGAGGTGCCGCAGGATGTACATATCAGACATCCCTCCTGGTACACCAGTGTCTCCTGGCCACAGTTGGGACAACGCTGGCCGCTTGCGCTGGTGCCGTTGGGCAGATACTTTTTCAATGCACGCTCAACACCCATTTTCCAAGTATTGATGCTCATGGAATCAAGTTCCAGGCCACCCACAAGTTTCAGCACCTGATCTATAGGCATTCCATAACGAAGCACACCCGAAATTAGTTTCGCATAATTCCAGTATTCAGGATTGAATTTGTCCGACAGCCCCTCGATGGTGGTCTTATGGCCGCGTTTGTTCACAAACTGGAAATCATAACGTTTTGAACCGTCGGGGGCGACTGCCTTGATAATCTTGCCGTGGTTAACCGATTTGGGACAGAAAATACCATCCTCATCATCCGCCAGACCGGTGAAAATCTCATACGGACGGCCGTCAACCAGTCCGACAAAGGCAATCCACTTTTCTTTGTTATTCTGGAAACGCACCACATCAGCTTCAAGCTCGATGGGACGTTTAAGAGCGAGAGGTGCGCCTTCGGCTTTTGCCTCCGGCTTAGGCTCGCTTTTCTTCTTTTTGTGTTCTCAAGAGCCACAAGCACACCTGAACGTGAACCGTCGCGATAGACCGTACAACCTTTGCATCCGGCTTTCCAGGCCTCGACGTACAGACGGTTGACAACCTCCTCCGACACATCGGCAGGCAAATTGATTGTAACAGAAATGGAATGGTCAACCCACTTCTGAATGCGTCCCTGCATTTTAACTTTCTCAAGCCAGTCAATCTGATTAGCGGTAGCCCCGGCATAAGGAGAACGGTTCACCAGCTCATCGAGCTGTTCCTGAGTATAGTCATCCTTCTGCTCAATATTGTTCACGCGCATCCATTCAAGGAATTTCGGGTGATAGACCACATATTCCTCGAATGCATCGCCTGTCTCATCCACATAGTCCACGCGGACGTCGGCATCGTTCGGGTTCACCTTGCGGCGACGTTTGTATACCGGCATGAACACAGGCTCGATACCCGATGTTGTGCGGGTCATAAGGCTCGTTGTACCGGTAGGCGCGATGGTCAGACACGCAATGTTGCGGCGACCGTACTTCACCATGTCCTCATACAGTTCGGGCGACTGTTCTTTAAGGCGCAATATGAAGGGGTTGTTCTTTTCGCGGTCGGCATCAAAAATCTCGAACGCACCGCGCTCCCGTGCCATCCCGACAGAAGAGGAGTAAGCCGCAAGTGCCAGCCGGCGGTGCACATCTTCGGAAAAAGACGTCGCCTCCGGCGTTCCGTAACGCAAGCCCATGGCTGCGAGCATATCACCTTCAGCTGTTGTGCCCACGCCAGTACGGCGGCCTTTCAATGTCTTTGCCTTGATCTTTTCCCAAAGGTGACGTTCCGGGCCTTTCACCTCAATTGTTTCCGGATCGGAGTCAATCTTATTGAGAATCAAATCGATTTTCTCCATCTCGAGGTCAATGATATCGTCCATTATGCGCTGGGCTTTGGCCACATGATGCGCGAAGAGCTCATAATCGAATTCGGCCTGCGGTGTAAAGGGATTCTTTACATACGAATAGAGGTTGATGGCCAGCAGACGGCACGAATCATAGGGACAAAGCGGAATTTCGCCGCACGGATTCGTGGAAATGGTGCGGAAGCCGAGGTCGGCATAGCAATCGGGGAGCGACTCGCGGGTGATAGTATCCCAGAACAGCACACCCGGCTCAGCCGACTTCCATGCGTTATGGATGATTTTGGCCCAGAATGCCTTGGCATCCACCTCCCGGGTGATTTCAGGATTTGCCGCATCCACCGGATACGACTGAATGTAAGGCTTCCCTTCTGTGGCCGCCTCCATGAATGCATCGTCGATACGGACAGAAACATTGGCACCTGTCACCTTACCCTCAGTCATCTTGGCATCAACAAATGCCTCCGAATCGGGATGCTTGATACTTACCGACAACATCAAGGCGCCGCGGCGTCCATCCTGCGCCACCTCACGAGTGGAGTTGGAATATCGTTCCATGAACGGAACAAGGCCGGTGGAAGTGAGGGCCGAATTTTTCACAGGTGTGCCTTTCGGGCGGATATGGCTCAGGTCGTGTCCCACTCCGCCGCGACGCTTCATGAGCTGCACCTGCTCTTCATCAATACGTATTACACCTCCATACGAATCGGGGGTTCCATCAAGACCAATGACAAAGCAGTTGGACAGCGAAGCCACCTGAAACCGGTTTCCGATTCCGGTCATAGGGCTGCCCTGAGGCACAATGTAACGGAAATCCTTGAGATATCCGAACACCTCGTCATGGCTCATCGGATTAGGATACTTTTTTTTTTCAATGCGTGCTATCTCGGCTGCAATGCGGTGATGCATGTCGTCGGGGGTGAGTTCATAGAGATTTCCGAACGAGGTCTTTCAAAGCATATTTGCTTGCCCAGACGCGTGCAGCAAGCTCATCGCCGTCAAAATATTCGAGACTGGCACGGTAAGCATCGTCGAAGGTGTAGGTTTTGTTGTCCACGTATTTGATATTTAAAGTATTTTACACTTGGCTCTCCATGCCGCCAGAAGCCGCAGGGTAAGCAACTACGATTGAAAAGTATGGAAAAATGTTGAACGATTGTAAAACAGTGCAAACTTCGCAATTTAAATCCATTTTGCCAAACTTGACATGTTCTAATTTTGCCAAATGTTGATAAGTTTTCCATTTAAAAAGCGAACAACCTAACACACAGCGCATTATAATTTTATCCTAATTACAATGTTTCCAAAATCGAAAATTTAGCATTATCTTTGGCAGTAAATACATAAAAACCAGCCGCCATATGCAAAACGATTATTGGATGAACAGGCGCACCATTCGCCGCTACACATCACGCACCATTCCGACCGAACTTCTGAACGAGTTGCTTCTGAAAGCATCGCACGCCCCCACCACGGGGAATATGCAGCTATACAGCGTGGTCATAAGCACATCAGAAGAGGACAAGGCTGCCCTTGCGCCGGCCCACTTCAACCAGCCGCAGGTAAAAAACGCAGCAGCAGTCCTCACGTTCTGCGCCGACTTCAACCGCTTCAGCAAATGGTGCGAATGCCGACAGGCTGAGCCCTGCTACGACAACCTGCAGTCGTTTGTAGCCGCAGCCATCGACACTATCGCCTTTGCACAGCAGTTCAACACGCTGGCAGAAGATGCCGGACTGGGATGTTGCTGGCTCGGCACAACAACATACAATGCTCCACAAATAGCCGAGATCCTACAGCTCCCCACGCTGGTGGTGCCTGTGATAACCTTGACCGTAGGATATCCCGATGAGGACGGAACCGATGTGGGACGTCTGCCGGTCGACGCCATCATACACAATGGCAAATATCATGACTACCCCCCCGCCGACATCGACCGTCTGTACGCCGAAAAGGAAGCACGTCCCGACTCAGAAGCATTCGTGAAGGAAAATGGCAAACAGACATTGGCGCAGGTGTTCACCGATGTAAGATACCCGCGCAAGAACAACGAGCTGTTCTCCGACATTTTCCGTTCGTTCCTGCAGAAAGCCAAGTTCATCTGATTCCCGGGAACTCTCATCATACCGATATAATGAGAGCGGCGGCCTGCGTAGGCCGCCGCTCAGGCTATATACAAAATGAATAGAATTAGAATTCAGTTTCATTCAGTGACAAACATCTTTTCAATCGCCGAGACATCTTCCTGGAGGCTTTTCTCAAAAGGCAGGCGCTGCTCAATGTTCTTGCAGGCATATATCACTGTGGCATGATTGCGCGAAAGACGCGTACCGATACCGGTCAGTGGCATCTTAGCATACTTTTTCGCCATATACATCACCATCTGGCGCGCATCAGAAATTTCACGTTTGCGCGATTTGGTGAAAATGGCATCCGGATCAATCTTATAATGAGCGGCAACGCTGTTGGTAATCATCTCGAAGTTGATGGCCTTTTTGTGCATGCGCACCACATTGGCCATCACCACGCGGGCAAGATCCACATTGATCTCACGGTTCATCACCGTGGCATGTGCGAGAAGCGACACCACAATCCCTTCGAGCTCGCGGACACTGTCGGTCACATTCTCCGCGATAAAGTCCATGACATCGTCGGGCAAAGACAGTCCATCCTGCTCGGCCTTGAGCTGAAGCACCTCACGGCGAAGCTGCAGGTCAGGTTTTTCAAGCTCAACAGTCATTCCCCATTTGAACCTCGACAACAACCGTTCCGTCATACCTTTCAGCTGGGTGGGGCAACAGTCGCTCGACATGATGATCTGCTTCTGATTCTGATGCAGATGGTTGAAGATATGGAAGAAAGTACCCTGTGTGCGCGGCTTGTCAATCAGATCCTGAATATCGTCAACAATCAGCGTGTCAATGCTCTGATAGAAATTGATGAACTCATTTATCTTCCCGTTGTGAGAGGCCACGGTGTACTGACTTTCAAACAGACGGGCGCTGACATAAAGGATACGCGCATCGGGATTGTTTTCCCTGATCTTGATGCCGATGGCCTGAATAAGATGTGTCTTGCCAACTCCGGTAGGTCCGAACACAAACAGAGGGTTGAAGGTCTTGCACTTGGGATCGTTTGCGATGGCCTCACCGATGGCACGTGCAATCTTGTTGGAGGCGGATCCGCAATAATTCTCAAAAGTGTATTTAGGATTAAGCTGGGAATTGAAATTCGCCTCAACAGGTGTCTGGAACAACCCCGCCGGCTTTTGGCGCAATGCAGGCGAAGATGTAAGACCAGCCTCATTAATACCTGTGTCCGGATTATTTGAAATCTGGTTGTAATGGTAGTACAGTCTGATACCCTCACCGTAAACTCTACGCAAGGTCGCACCCAATATATTAAGGTATGTGTCCTCAATGTGCTCTTTAAAGAACGGCGAAGGCACACTCAGAGTCAGGCGCCCGTTTTCATATCCGAGCGACGTAACAGGCTTGAACCAGGCGTCGTATTGCTCCGGGCGAATATTGTCGGCGATGATGCGCTGACATTCCGCCCAAAGCTGTTGGTGAGTTTTGTCCATTTGTTTTACAATTTTTACCTTTGCATTAACCTGACTGGATGCGCAGGCAATGCAAACAGTGGCTCCGGATAAGGATGCCCGACAGTTATTTTTCTACCATTTTTCCAATACAAATTTCCAACGATTTTTGTAAAAAAACAATGCTGTTTTTATTTGCTTTTTAAAATCAGCCTAAATACGATTGTTTTTCAAGAGTTTATAATTAGATTAAACCAACACTTTAATTTAATACGCCTATATATCATAATTTCGATACTTTACATTTCAATACAAATACCATTTTACAAATCCATTTCATTCTTTAAAATCATATCAGCTATAGAATTATTGCTCCGTTGGCTGTGTTCGTAAATAAAGTGGTAATTTGTCTTAAACAGAATGATTCCTAATAGTTGAAAACCCACTCATCCGGCCTTTTCAAAAGAAGGATATGAACCTGATTACACAAAAACAAGGTGGCGTTGAACGAAAGGCTCATCTAATTGTTAATTATGTGGTTATGGAATATTTTATAGCGCAGGAAATGTATGCTGCACACGCATGTTGTATAACATATATTTTATAACCACATGAACCTCAGACTAATAAAATTTGGTCGTTTCAAATATTTTGCGTAACTTTGCAGCCGTAATTAAAACGCACCCGTAGAGACGGGGCGTGAATGCCGAAAATCGGCAGGGATATTACATGGCACATACAGAGAATACGCATCGCCTTGGGTGAGGCATACGCCATGTAGCACGTACGGCATAGTTCATGCCTACATACACCTCAGAGCCACAAACACACGTTTTCAACTGTCAGCGCACCGCGCACGACGAGGAACACACATCCCCCCCTCACATTGTGGCATCCAGCATGAACGCATCTACGCTGCGGAACTCCTTGGTTCCATTATCCTTAGTTATGAATTTCAATAAAATGAAATGAAAAAATTCTCATTAATCATTGCAGCCATCGCAATCGCTCTGATCACCTCATCATCATTTTCAAACCGCAATGCGGCTCTGGAAATAGGGAAACAGATGCCTCTGACAAATGTTCAGGGAGCCGATGACGCAATGAACCTCTCAACCCTCCATGGCCAATGGGTAATCCTGTCATTCTGGTCGGCAGCTGATGCTGCATCGCGCATCGCAGCTTCACAGACATACAGAAATGCAAATGCCCTGAATGCCGACATAAATTTCGTATCGGTCAACCTTGACCGCAGCGAAGCGCTAATGAATGAAATTGCACAGATCGACGGTATAGGCGGCACACTGCTGCATATAGCCGACACAGATGCAGCGATGCAATTACGACGGAAATTCAGCATGAACTCCGGATTGCGCACATTCCTGATTGATCCCGAAGGCCGCCTGGCGGCTGTAGACCCGACACCGGAGCAGATCAACAGGCTAATAATCTGAAAAAAAATCAGTTTGTAAATAGACAGAACGGCGGAATCGCAACGATTCCGCCGTTCTATTTTTCATACAACGCAAACAGCTTGTATCAACTGAACTTGAACACGATGCTGCGGCGATATGTCTCACCAGGACGGAGCACCTGCGACGGGAAATTCTCATGGTTGGGGGCATCGGGGCAACCCTGGCACTCTATGGCCACGGCGTCATAATCCTTATATGTATAGCCTCCCTTACCTGTTGGGCATCCGTCAAGCCAGTTGCCGGTGTAAACCTGAGCGGCCGGCTGGTCGGTGCTGACCACAAGTTTACGCCCTGAATGCACTGCTTCCAGTTCGGCCACAACCTTCATAGTCCCGTCATAATCGTCAACCATCCAGCAGTTGTCGTAACCTTTGCCATATTTCAAAGCAGCAAAATCATCCTTGATGCGTTCGCCAAGAATATGGGGTGCAGTAAAATCCATCGGTGTACCGGCCACCGGAGCAATCTCGCCTGTAGGAATCAAGGTGTCATCGGTTGGCAGCCAGCGGGAGCAGTTCATCTTCAAGGTCTGTCCAAGGCACGAACCTGCATCATGTCCGTCAAGATTGAAATATGTATGATTGGTGAAATTTACAACCGTAGGCGCATCCGCCTGTGCCTCATAGCTGATGGCAAGCGCATTGTCGTCATCGAAAGTATAGGTGACCGAAGCATGCAGATTGCCGGGATAACCGGCATCGCCGTCTGCACTGTCAAGAGTGAACACCACGCGGTTTTCGCCTTCAGTTGAGCAGTTCCAGATGCGGTTCTGATAACCGTCGGGGCCGCCGTGCAGATGGTTGGGACCATTATTCACCGGAAGGTCATACACCTTGCCGTCAAGACTGAAATGGCCATTGGCAATACGGTTTGCATACCGGCCCGGGGTCTTGCCTGCGCAGGGACCGTCGCCGAAGTACGCCTCGGGGTCATCGTACCCGAGCACCACATCCGTCAGTGTACCGTCGGCCTCGGGGAGACGTACAGCCACTATACCTGCGCCGAGCGATGAAAGCACCACCTGTGCGCCCTTGCTGTTGGCTATAGTTATCCATGTGATTTCGCCTTTGGACGAAGGGAATTTTTTCGATTCGAGTTTCATGATATAGGAACTTGTTTAGGGGTTTGTGAGGTGCGAATTTACAATAAAAATCGTAAATTTGTAAGGTAATCCATTCAAAATTTGAGCCACGATACAATGAGCCACGAGTCAATCGATATTAACAGCACCTCACAGGCCAACAATTCCGACAGGCTGCCTCTGCCTCCGTCCAGGAGCGAATATGTGGAGGTTCTCGTGCCTCTTCCGCTCCATGCTGTGTTCACCTATCGCCTCCCTTCCCATTTGATAGGTAATGTAGGTGTGGGTCATAGGGTTATAGTACCGTTCGGAACCAAGAAATTCTACACCGCAATCGTGACAGGCTTCGCCAATCTTCCGCCGGCCAACATGGAGGTGAAGGAAGTGGCGCTGCTGCTTGACAACGCACCCGTACTGCGCCATCCACAGCTAAAACTGTGGAGCTGGATTGCTGATTATTATCTCGCTGCAGTTGGCGACGTCTACAAGGCCGCCCTTCCTGCCGGACTGAAAATCGAAAGTGAAACGTTCGTGGAGGTCAATCCCGACTACAATATCGCTGAAAACGCACCGATTACTGAGCGTGAGACGGAAATCTACCAGCTTCTCAGCCATGAAGGCGCAATGACCACCGGCGCAATCGCCAACAAGCTCAAACACCGCGGAGCGGCATCGACGGTTAACGCCATGGTTGACCGTGGCATCCTTATCGTTGCCGAGAAGCTTAACGAGCGTTACCGCCCAAGATACGAACAGCTTGTGGAAGCCTGTTTTGACGCCGCCAGTCTCTCGGATGCGTTTGCCGCCGTTAAAGGTGCGCCCAAACAGGAGAAGCTGCTGCTTGCGTTTCTGGAACTCAGTGGTCTGCAGCAGGGCAAGAACATACCTGTGAAGCGGGAACAGCTGCTCGAAC
>VOFJ01003018.1_pt1 | contig 52201 bp, 64 predicted proteins | sample 5384081 | NCBI WGS metagenome assembly VOFJ01 (sample SAMN12384729, study PRJNA508395) | human gut metagenome | isolation source: healthy gut I | host: Homo sapiens | reverse complement strand
TTACTGAACCTCAACCGGTAGAATTTCATTGTACATTAACGCTCGTGCCTTACGAGCCGGTTATTTATCAGGATAAGGTTGTTTGTAAACGAACTTATTCGCATCAATTGCGTGCACCCCCTGTTGCATAATTACATAATCAAACTTTTCAAGAAGGCGGGCTTATCGTAACCTGTCCTCACATTCATTTTACACATTATATAAAAGATTGTAATTGATGCGTATCGGAATTATTTCGGGCGTATTGGGGCTGACTGTAGTCTTACCCGCCCACGCACAGAAATCCGATTCAAATCAAGAGTATGCTTTTGCCTGATGTTGTGGTGACCGAAACGTACCAGCAACGTCAAGCCAAAAAGTCTGCCCTTACGGTTGATGTAGCCGATCAGGATTTTCTGCGCAAACATTTTACAGGAAACTTCATGCAAGCGATGGAGAACATTCCCGGAGTGCAAGCAATGGATATCGGTTCGGGATTCTCCAAACCGATGATTCGCGGAATGGGATTCAACCGGATTGCCGTATTGGAAAACGGAATCAAGCAGGAAGGACAACAATGGGGAGCCGATCACGGACTGGAACTGGATGCTTTCAATATCGGAACAGTCAATGTCCTGAAAGGTCCTTCTTCACTACTATATGGCAGTGATGCAATGGGAGGGGTGATTGACATAACTTCACCTCCCGTACCCTCGGTAGATATGTTATTCGGAGACGTTACACTTCTGGGAAAGTCCGTCAACGGAACGCTCGGAGGATCATTTATGCTGGGAATAAAGAAGAGTTTCTGGTATGCACAAGTCCGTTATTCCGAACAGCATTTCGGGGGATTACCGCATCCCTACGGATACTATTGTTTACCTGACGCAAAAAATGCCTGTTTACGGGCGTAAGCTAAAGAATACGGCAGGCATTGAACGCAATATCGGATTCTTCGCCCAATATCAACGGCAAAGATATAAAGCGAACTATTCCGTAAGTAACGTCTACCAAAAACTGGTTTCTTTCCGGGGGCGCATGGTATACCGGATGCATCCCGCGTAGAAGATGACGGGGACAGCCGTAACATGGAATTGCCTTACAGCAAGGTGAATCATCTGAAGGTGACTACCCTTCAGCAGTATGCGTGGGAGAAGCTAGTTTTGTCGGGCGACTTTGGATTCCAGAATAATCACCGTGAAGAATGGAGTGTTTTCCATACCCATTACGGTTCGCAACCCGTACCGGAGAAAGACCCGGACAAGGAACTGGCTTTCAACTTGAATACTCTCAGTGCATCGGTAAAAGTCCGCTTTTATCGGTTCTTCTTCGTGGGAACATGCATTGGGTTGGGACGGACAGCATCAACGGAACGATATTTCCGGTTATTCATTCTTATTGCCTGAATACTACCGTTCCACCACCGGATTGCTTTTGGCTTACGACTTATAAGCCTAATAATGTTATCTCCGTCAGCGGAGGAATGCGGTATGACTATGGATATATTCATATATCTTCGCATGAAGACGCCTATCTTGCCGATTATCTCCGAAAACAGGGATATGATGAAGAACAGGTAGAACACTATAAGTGGAACAGCCATGCAGTGAAAAAGAAATTCGGTGATTATTCATTCTCTCTGGGATTGGTATGGACACCGTCCGAACGGTACATGGTAAAAGCAAACGTCGGTCGTAGCTTCCGTCTGCCCGGTGCGAACGAACTGGCGGCTAACGGTGTGCATCACGGGACCTTCCGGCATGAACAGGGAGATGCAAATCTGAAATCAGAACAGGGATGGCAAATGGACGCTTCTTATAACTTACGGTATAACGGGTTTTCCATTTCCGTTTCTCCCTTCTTCAGTTGGTTTAGTAACTACATCTTTCTGCGTCCTACGGGCGAGTGGTCTGTCCTGCCGCATGCCGGACAGATTTATCGTTACACAGGAGCCGAGGTGCTGTTTGCCGGAACGGAAGCAACGATAGACATTCACTTTCTGCGTAGTTTCAATTACCGTATTTCCGGTGAGTATGTTTATACCTACAACTGCGACGAGCATATCCCGTTAAGTTTTTCTCCTCCGTTTAGTATGCGGAACACGTTGACATGGCAGAGGAAACAGGTTATGCTTTTATGCAGAGTGGCAGTCCATAGCCCGGCAAAATCGCGTAGATCGTAACGAAGACCGTACACCGGGTGCAAACCTGTTCCATTTAGGCGGTTCGTTGAATATTCCCATTCGGGGGAATCAGGCAATAGAAATAACCCTGACCGCCCGGAATATTTTCAATACCCGATATTACAATCATCTTAGTTTTTACAGGAAAGTAGAAATCCCCGAACCGGGACACAACTTCCAATTATTAATCAAAATTCCATTTAAAAAAATTACTGTAATGAGAACTAAATTATATCTCCCGATAATCAGCCTTTTGGCAATGTCTGTTTTTGTATTTATCTCTTGTGACGATTCGGATAGTGATACCACTAAGCCGGTGATTGAACTGCACGAACCCGAAGAAGGGCAAGCGCTGAAAATAGGAAGTGAATACGGCGTGCATTTTGAAATGGATCTGTCGGACGACGTGATGTTGAAGTCGTATATGATTGAAATACACAGCAACTTCGATCACCATTCGCATGGAAAAGCAGGGGGGCCGGAGAAACCATCGATTTCAGCTTCAACAAGTCTTATGATATTTCCGGAAAGAAAACGGCACATATTCATCATCATGATATTATGATTCCGAAGGATGCAACTCCGGGAGATTATCATTTAATGGTTTATTGCACGGACGCTGCAGGAAACGAGACGTATGTTGCCCGTAATATCGAATTGAGTAACGATGTAGAAGAAGAATATCATCATCATGAATAGAATAAAAGGTATTATAAGTAGGTGCATTGTAAAAAATGCGACCTTTGTAGGTACAAAATTGGAGAAAGAAATTTAAAGGTGTAATAGATATTACACCTTTTTTGTTTCCAATCCTTTACTTTTGTGAAAAATACTATTTCCTATGATAAAGTTGCCAATTATAAATCGAATTTTTCCTTCGTACAAATCGAAGATAATAGCTGTCATTGTTACCGGCGTTATCGTGGGCGGAGGAGTTTTATTTATGTATATGCTTCGGGCACATACATATTTGGGAGATGATCCGGCAGCATGTGTGAATTGCCATATCATGTCTCCTTATTATGCAACCTGGTTTCATAGTTCGCATGCCCGGGATGCCACTTGCAATGATTGTCATGTTCCTCATGAGAATGCCGTAAAGAAATGGACATTCAAGGGGATGGACGGTATGAAGCACGTAGCGGCGTTTCTCACGAAAAAGTGGGCCGCAGGTGATACAGGCACACGAAGCCAGTTCGCAAGTGATTATGAACAACTGTATCCGTTGCCATACGCAGTTGAATGCGGAGTTTGTGAAAACCGGGAAAATAGATTATATGATGTCTCAGGTAGGCGAGGGTAAGGCTTGTTGGGATTGTCACCGGGATGTGCCGCATGGCGGGAAGAACTCGCTGTCTACGGCTCCGGGAGCTATTGTACCGCTTCCCGAATCGCCCGTGCCGGAATGGCTCCAAAAAATGATAGATAATAAAGAATAAGCAAAATATAACTACGTAATAAAACAATAAAACCGATATAGAATGGAAAAAGAAATTAAAATCATGGCAAGGATGGCTGTTGTTTGGTGGAGCAATGGTCGTTGTATTCGTCTTGGGTCTATGCGTTTCTGCATTAATGGAGAGGCGGGCGGAAGTAACTAGTATCTTTAATAATCGCAAAACTGTCATCAAAAGGGATTGAAGCACGCAACGAACTCTTTAAGAGTGATTTCCCCCGTGAGTATCAGACATGGGTCTGAAACTGCCAAGACCGACTTCCAGAGTGAATTCAATGGAAATGTGGCTGTGGATGTATTGGAACAGCGTCCCGAGATGGTGGTGCTCTGGGCTGGATATGCCTTCTCCAAGGACTATTCCACTCCGCGCGGACATATGCATGCTATCGAGGACATTACGGCTTCGCTTCGTACCGGAGCACCTGTGAATCCTACCGACGGTCCGCAACCGTCTACTTGCTGGACCTGCAAGAGCCCGGATGTTCCCCGTATGATGGAAGCATTGGGTGTTGATTCTTTCTATAACAATAAGTGGGGTGCCATGGGTGCGGAAATTGTGAATCCGATCGGCTGCTCCGATTGCCACGATCCGGAAACAATGAATCTGCATATCAGCCGTCCGGCTCTGATAGAAGCGTTTGAACGTCAGCAAGGATATCACCAAGGTTACTCCACAGGAGATGCGTTCGCTCGTATGTGCGCAATGTCACGTAGAATATTACTTCAAGGGTGATGGCAAATACCTGACTTTCCCCTGGGACAAAGGTTTCACGGTAGAAGACATGGAGGCTTATTATGATGAGGCCGGGTTCTATGATTATATCCATAAGTTGAGTCGTACTCCGATTCTGAAAGCACAGCATCCTGATTATGAGATTGCTCAAATGGGTATTCATGGGCAAAGAGGTGTTTCTTGTGCCGATTGTCACATGCCGTATAAGAGTGAAGGTGGTGTGAAATTCAGCGATCACCATATTCAGAGCCCATTGGCTATGATTGACCGTACCTGTCAGGTCTGTCACCGTGAAAGCGAAGAGACTTTGCGCAATAACGTTTACGAACGCCAACGCAAAGCGAACGAAATTCGTAACCGTTTGGAACAGGAATTGGCGAAAGCGCATATCGAAGCTAAATTTGCCTGGGATAATGGGGCGACAGAAGAGCAAATGAAAAAAAATGTGCTTGCTCTGATTCGTCAGGCACAATGGCGTTGGGATTTCGGAGTGGCTTCACACGGCGGCTCTTTCCATGCACCGCAGGAAATTCAGAGAATCCTTTCTCACGGACTCGACCGTGCTATGCAAGCCCGTTTAGCTGTATCTAAGGTGCTTGCGAAGAATGGATTTACCGGAGATGTGCCGATGCCTGATATTTCCACTAAAGGAAAGGCACAGCAATATATCGGTCTGGATATCGACGCGGAAAAAGCGGCCAAGGAGAGATATTCTGAAAACGACTGTTCCGGCTTGGTTGGAGAAAGCGAAATCAAATGGTCGTCTGGCACAAAAATAAGATAGTAGTATATGTGGAGCAAACCGTGGAGCTATAAAGAAGGTCTGATTATTGGTGCAGGATTATTGGTGATAGGTGCACTGCTGCAAATAACGGTAGGAGGTATCAATTGGAATCTGTTTGCCTGGCCGGTTAATTTAATAGTGTTATCAGTATATATCATTGTTCTGATAGCCATGCACCTTCTCCGTAAACGAGTCTATTTGTTTTTGGGTGGTTGAGCCATTATTCCGCAGCCGTTTCTTCCCTTGTCTGGGTGGTCGGTATGACGGTGGTAATGGGTCTTATCCGGCAGGCTCCTTCCGGTCATGCTTCGAATGACATACTGGGGGATTTTCACAGATGATTTCATCCTGGTCTTTCGTTCTGCTTTATTTATGGATGGTCACTGCATTGGGATTGACGATACTCCGTACCAGTTTCCCTTTTAAGTGCGGCCGCCTTTCGTTCCTTCTCAATCATATCGGATTATTCATTGCATTGATTGCAGCTACTTTAGGGAATGCCGATATGCAGCGACTGAAAATGACTACCCGAATGGGAAACGCGGAATGGCGGGCTACCGATGATAAAGGACAACTGACAGAACTTCCGTTGGCTATCGAATTAAAAGATTTTACTATTGATGAATATCCGCCGAAACTGATGCTGATTGACAACGATAACCGGGCGTACGCTTCCCGAAAAATCTCCTGAACATGTATTGCTGGAAGAAGAAGTATACGGTGGGACTTTGCAGGATTGGGAACTGACTATTCAACAATCCATTCCAATGGCGGCCTCCGTAGCTACCGAGGAGATACGCTGAAGTTTACGGATTTTCATTCTATGGGAGCAACTTACGCTGTACATTTGAAAGCTGTGAACCGAAAGAACCGGCAGACGAAGGAAGGCTGGGTGAGTTGTGGGAGTTTTCTTTTTCCCTTATAAGGCATTGCGCCTTGATTCTCTGACTAGCCTCGTAATGCCGGAAAGAGAACCGCAACGCTTTGCTTCGAAAGTGAAAGTCTATACGCAGGAGGGAACAATTACGGAAGATACGATTGAAGTGAACCGTCCTATGGAGATAGAAGGCTGGAAAATCTATCAGCTTAGTTATGATGAGTCGAAAGGGGGGTTGGAGTGATATTAGTATCTTCGAACTGGTTCGTGATCCGTGGTTGCCGGTAGTTTATACAGGGATAGTTATGATGATGCTCAGGGGGCCGTTTGTCTGTTTGTGAATGCACAAAAGAGAAAAAGAGGAGGAAAAGGAATGAGTTGGGAATATTTTTATATTGTTTGCGGTAGTCGCATTGGTTTGTTGGAGCTTGGGGGCTTTTGCTGCTTGGAAAGGAAAGAAAACGGTATGGGCATACGGATTTACTCTGTTGGGATTGGCTGTATTTTTCTGTTTTATCCTCGGCATGTGGGTTTCTTTGGAACGTCCTCCGATGCGGACAATGGGAGAGACACGTTTGTGGTATTCTTTCTTTCTGCCGTTGGCTGGATTGATAACGTATATACGTTGGAAGTATAAATGGATTCTTAGTTTCAGTTGCGTTCTGTCATTAGTCTTTATCTGTATCAATATCTTTAAGCCGGAGATTCACAACAAGACGTTAATGCCTGCTTTACAGAGTCCATGGTTTGCTCCTCATGTTATTGTGTATATGTTTGCTTACGCTATGTTGGGAGCGGCGACGGTAATGGCTATTTATCTGCTTTGGTTCAAGAAGGAAGAGATTGAACGGAAAGAAATGGATTTGTGCGATAACCTCACTTATGTAGGTCTGGCATTTATGACATTAGGTATGCTTACAGGAGCTATCTGGGCGAAAGAAGCTTGGGGACACTACTGGGCTTGGGACCCGAAAGAAACATGGGCAGCAGCGACTTGGTTTGCTTATCTTACATATATTCATTTCAGACTGGGAAACCGTTGAAAGTCGTCCGGCATTGTTATTTTGTATTAGTATCGTTTGTTTTATTACAGATGTGCTGGTACGGCATCAATTACTTGCCCTCGGCACAAGGAGTGAGTGTACATACGTATAACTTAAATTGAAAATCAAATCATTTAAATTGCAATATGAAAACAGTTTATTTGGTCATTAGTGCTTATTGCTGTTGCCCGGAATGTGGCATACACACAAAAACACGGAGAAGGAAAATGAGTTTCTCCGATGTCGATGCAAATCAGACCCCGTGCGGAGTATCGGAACGGAGCTTAGGTTTCCTCGCAATGAAGGGGTAGAAAGGCCGCATCGTCTATCAACAACCGTGCACGTCTGTCAATTGAGTACAAGCGGTCGGACTTGGAGTATCAAGATTTCGGCCCAACACGTAGGAGTTTGGGGACAGGATCCGCAGATCGACAAGAACGGGCGTTTTGTCCTGAACGAAGCATGGGCAAAACTTGATTTCGGACACGGCCTTTTTGCCCAGTTGGGGCGTCAGGCATTGGTTTATGACGATGAGCGTATTTTGGGCGGATTGGACTGGAATGTGGCGGGACGTTATCATGACGCGTTGAAGCTAGGATATGCCAAGAATGCCCAATGAACTGCATTTCATTCTTGCCTTCAACCAGAATGACAGAAGAAGAGGCGGTACTTATTATGCTTCTACGGTGCACAGCCTTATAAGAATATGCAGAACTGTTTGGTATCACTATAAGGCGGATGCAATTCCGTTCGGGGCTTCTTTGCTGTTTATGAACCTGGGATTGGAAACGGGCGATAAAGCTACGGATGATTCTCACACCCGTTACTTACAAACAATGGGAACCTACCTCACTTATAAGAACAGTAACTGGAATCTGGATGGTGCTTTCTACTATCAGATGGGTAAGAATAAAGCAGCTGATAAAGTTTCAGGCTTTGATGGGAAGCTTATACAGGCTGCTTATACGTTTGACCATAACATGGGGGAGCTGTGGCTGCTTTGATTATCTAAGTGGTGATAATGGAAATGGCGGTAAAGTTTAAAACTTTCGATCCCTCTTTATGGAACTCATCATAAATTCTATGGAGCAATGGATTATTTTATGCTTCTACCTTTGCGAACGGTTATGCCCCTGGATTGATGGATGCCCCGTATCGGGGCCGTTTCCGTGCTTCTGACAAAGTGGATATGGAACTTAATTATCACTACTTTAGCACAGCCGTAAAGGTTCAGGACTTGAAGAAATATTTAGGTTCGGAAGTCGATTATCAGATAAACTGGTCGATAATGAAAGATGTGAAAACTCTCTGCCGGATATTCTTTTTATGCGTGGTACGAAGACGATGGACGCTGTGAAAACCGGCAATCATAAAAGCTGGCAGGATTGGGGTTGGTTATCGTTGAATATCAATCCGAAGATATTGTTTGTGAAATGGTAAATTTAAAGGAATAGATAGAATTTAAATAAAGAGAGATTTTTGAAAGTTTTGAATTTGTAAAATCATCCTTACCACAGTATATCTGAAGTGAGGATGATTTTTGTCTTAACCACTTCTTGATAGCTACACTCTTATTCTTACGTCTGTTGTTACGGATATTTTTCTAAATAAGTATTTCTCCAGCGCCATTTTTATTCAGAATCTCGATCTTTTTTTCCTTCCATTGTGATCAGTCCTTCCTTGATTATCTTATTGATTTCTTTTTTGGATAAAGCAGGCCGTGATACATTCAGGTACTCGGCAAGCTGGGACTGGGTATGCATGATCTCTACTGTCAGAGAATCTTTTTTCTTATGTTCGAATAAGTAAACAATAAACCTTTCGCGTACAGTCTTGCGCGACAGAGGTTTCAAACGTGATACGGTACATATATTGCAATTTCCGGCGATGCAAAGAAAATTGTGCAATACCTGCGGGTCCTGACTGATGACTTTAAAAAGTGGAATCTTTGGTTGCCATGAGTACCACGCTGTCTTCCAAAGCAGTAAAAGTAGCTGGCAACGTATTGTTTGAATTGAAAAGGTGAGGGGTGGCAAAGGTACGTGGTGCGATGATATACTCAATCATCACTTCGTTCCCCAATCCGTCAATGATATCCGTGCGTAGTTTTCCTTCCAATAACACATATAGTTTGTTGCAAGGTGTACCTTGCGTAACAACTATTTCTTTTTTATCCGCTGCATAGATAACGAAATCCAGTTTGTCCAACAGAGATTCCTTGATGTTCAGAGGTAAATCCCGAAATAAAGGGATTTGAAATAATTTTTCTTTATGTGCGTCGGTCAGTTGTATTTTTTCATTGCATTATGTTGTTCGTATCATAGGCAAAGATATGAATTATATATGGGCAGAGAAAATCTTTTTTTATGTTTGTGTTGCCGAAAGACCGATTATGGATGAGATGAAAAGGATATTGATAAAAAGTAAAAATGGCAGAAAATGTTTGAATCAGTAATTAGGGTACACATCTCTGTAATTTATCTACATTTGCTATATGATAAATTGTCTATTTTTGCAGAGTGAAAAAAGCTGATTCATGAAATTCAAAAAATAAAAGTAATAAAGTTATGGCTAAAAAAGTTCTGATTATTTCGTCCAGTCCGCGAAAGGGCGGTAATTCTGATATGCTTTGTGACGAATTTGTGAAAGGTGCCCTCGAAACAGGCAATGAAGTAGAAAAGATTTTTCTGAAAGAGAAAGCAATTCATCCTTGTACGGGATGTAGTGTTTGCAGCATGTATGGCAAACCCTGCCCGCAGAAAGATGATGCAGCAGAAATTGTAGAGAAAATGATTGCGGCTGATGTCATCGTAATGGCAACACCTGTTTATTTCTATACGATGTGCGGACAGATGAAGATTATGATTGACCGTTGTTGTGCACGTTATACGGAAATAACGAATAAGGAATTTTATTTCATTATTGCAGCGGCGGAGAATGATAAGGGGATGATGGAACGTACGATTGATGGTTTCCGTGGCTTCCTTGATTGTCTGGAAAATCCGCAGGAAAAAGGAGAGTGATTTATGGAATAGGTGCCTGGAAGGTAGGAGAAATAAAAAGATACTCCCCTATATGCAGGAAGCCTATGAGATGGGAAAAATGGTGTAAACGTTCGCTTTGGGTAAATATTTCCCGCATCATATAATAGCTTTTCAGGATGGTGTCACTATGCTGAGTATATAGTGACACTATCTTTTTGTCTGGATTTAATGAGACGATTCTGTTACAATAATCTTCTTTCGTTCGATTCCAGCTCCAATAAAGTCTTTTTAGCTACAAGACCACCGGCATATCCGGTTAGTTTATGATCGCTGCCAATCACCCTGTGACAAGGAATAAGTATTGAAATCGAATTTGCTCCATTCGAAGAGGCTACCGCGCGGATAGCTTTAGGATTATCCAGTCTCTGTGATAATTGAGCATAAGATATCGTTGTTCCGTAGGGAATGTTTAATAATTCATTCCATACACTTTTTTGAAACTCTGTCCCGATAAGAAGCAGAGGAATATCAAACGTAGTCCTTTGACGGGAAAAATACTCATCTAGCTGACTGATCGTTTGCGTTATCACTTCAGAATTTTCTATTGCGTACTGAGCATTTAGCGCTTTTTGTATTCGTTTATCGATTGTTGTTCTGCGTTCTTCACTCACCACCCAGTCACACATACAGAGCTTGTTCTCGAAAGAACCAGTATCAATTTCCCGCATGGAGATTGATAGTACTGTATCTGAACTGTATTTACTTTTTACCTTTTGCTTCTTTCTCCATTTTGATTCTTTATTTAAAGGGTTTGATATGGATGTAAAAGTAATTATTTGTATTCAAACTACAAAATGAATAATTCGGCAATAGAAGCCTGAAACAAAATCTTTTACCCTTACAGTCGATTTAAATTGATTGATTACTTGTTCTGCCGTAGAATTATTATAATTTTGTAGCAGAACTTTTTATTTCGTATTATTTGATTAAGAACCAAACCACATGAACTATAAAATAACGACTCTTGTAGAAAATTGTGTCTATGGACGTAAATTGCAGGCAGAACATGGGCTTTCCCTCTATATTGAGACACCGGAAAACAGATTACTTTTTGATACGGGAGCTTCCGATTTATTTATCCGTAATGCCCGGTTATTGAATATTGACTTGCAAAAAGTAGATTATTTAGTATTATCTCATGGTCACAGTGACCATACGGGTGGACTACGCCATTTTCTTGAACTAAATGCCGAAGCAACGGTTGTCTGCAAACGCGAAGTGTTTTTTCCTAAATTCAAGGATGAACGTGAGAATGGAATGAAATATACACGCTCGCTTGATCTTTCTCGTTTTCGTTTTTATTGATGAGTTGACTGAACTGGTTCCCGGAGTATTTCTTTTTCCCTCTGTGGATATTATAGACCGGAAGGATACACATTTTGAACGATTTTTGGATTCAAAAGGAAGATGGTTCTAGAGTCCCCGATACCTTTCCGGACGAGTTAGCTATGGTACTGGTTGAGCCTGAAGGACTTTCCATTTTAAGTGCCTGTTCTCACCGGGGCATTACAAATATATTGCGGACAGTACGAACGGCATTTCCGGAACTCCCCTGTAATTTGCTTTTAGGTGGATTTCATATTCATAATGCAGAAGAATCCAAATATCAGGTTATTGCTGATTATTTGCACGAATATTTACCTCAAAAGATAGGTATCTGCCATTGTACGGGAGTAGATAAATATGCTTCTTTTTTATAAAAGATTTTGGCGACAGGATATTCTATAACTATACAGGAAAACAAATAGAGACAAGTATTTAAGAACAAAATATATAATAATTTGATATGAAGAAACTTATAACTTCTTTAGCGCTGGTACTGACTGCATTATCCAGCTATGCTATTACCCCCTTTGTGGATACGTGATGCACGTATCTCACCGGATGGAAAGGAAATCGTCTTTTGTTATAAAGGCGACATTTACAGAGTCCCCGTTCAAGGGGGAACCGCTACCCAATTAACAACACAAGCTTCTTATGAGGCTAATCCTGTTTGGTCGCCAGATGGTAAACAAATCGCGTTTGCCAGCGACCGGAATGGGAACTTCGATCTCTTTATCATGTCTGCCGATGGAGGAACTGCACGTCGGTTGACTTATCATTCTGCCTCGGAGATTCCTTCGGCTTTCACTCCGGATGGTAAATTTGTACTTTTCTCCGCCTCCATTCAGGACCCTGCGGAAAGTGCCCTTTTTCCTACCCGGAGCCATGACGGAATTATATAAAGTTCCGGTTACCGGAGGACGTACCGAACAAGTGCTGGCTACTCCTGCCGAATGGGTTTGCTTTGATAAATCGGGAAAAAATTTTCTTTATCAGGATCGTAAAGGGTTTGAAGATGAATGGAGAAAACACCATACCTCATCTATAACAAGAGACATTTGGCTATACGATGTTTCGACCGGGAAACATGCCAATCTGACCAATCGGGAAGGAGAAGACCGTAATCCGGTATATGCACCGGATGGTAATTCGGTCTATTTTCTAAGTGAGCGCAATGGCGGTTCATTTAATGTATATAACTTTACCCTGAACACTCCGCAGGAAGTGAAAGCCATCACCACTTTCCGCACGCATCCGGTACGTTTCTTGTCAATCAGCGATAAAGGAACTATATGCTATACGTATGACGGAGAACTTTATACACAAGAGCCCAATGCCCGCCCGAAGAAAGTAAATGTTGATCTTGTGCGTGATGATGAAAAAGAGATTGCTACTCTCAGATTTTCTCAGGGTGCGACTTCCGCTTCTGTGTCTCCGGATGGTAAGCAGGTGGCTTTTATTGTGCGAGGTGATGTTTTTGTGACTTCAACCGATTATGCTACGACCAAGCAAATAACAAATACTCCGGCAAAGGAATCCGGTGTATCTTTTGCTCCCGACAACCGTACACTGGTTTACGCCAGCGAGCGGACCGGCAACTGGCAACTTTATACCGCTAAGATAGCTCGTAAAGAAGAGGCGAATTTCCCTAACGCCACTCTTATTGAAGAGGAAGTATTGCTCCCCTCCAAAACCGTAGAACGTGCTTACCCGCAATACTCTCCGGATGGTAAGCAGGTGGCTTTTATCGAAGACCGTAACCGGTTGATGGTACTCGACCTGAAAACCAAAAAAGTACGTCAGGTGACAGACGGTTCTACATGGTACAATACAGGAGGCGGATTCGATTACGAATGGTCGCCCGATGGCAAGTGGTTTACGCTTGAGTTTATCGGCAATCGTCATGATCCTTATTCGGATATCGGTATTGTCAGTGCACAGGGAGGTACTATCACTAATCTGACTAACAGCGGTTATATTAGCGGCTCTCCACGTTGGGTACTGGATGGTAATGCCATTTTATTCATTACCGAGCGTTATGGCATGCGTGCCCATGCCTCCTGGGGATCACAACAGGATGTGATGCTGGTATTCTTGAATCAGGATGCTTACGACCGTTACCGTTTGAGTAAAGAGGACTTCGAACTGCTCAAAGAATTTGAAAAGGAGCAGAAGAAAGCAAAGGAGAAAGACGGTGATAAGAAAAAAGGACGGAAGTCAGTCTAAAAAGGATAAGGCAGACAAAGAAGGAGATAAGGAGGATACCGAAAAGGACAAGGCAGACAAGAAAGATATTGTTGTAGAACTCAGCGGTATTGAGGACCGTATTGTACGCCTGACTCCTAACTCTTCTGATTTAGGTAGTGCTATTCTTTCCAAAGATGGAGAAAATCTGTATTACTTTTCAGCTTTCGAAGAGGGGTATGACCTTTGGAAAATGAATCTTCGTGAAAAAGGCACGAAGCGTCTCCATAAACTTAATTCCGGCTGGTCATCACTGATGCTGGATAAAAAAGGAGATATCTTCTTGCTGGGAAGCAGAAATATGCAGAAAATGGACGCGAAGTCGGATGCTCTGAAACCTATCAGTTATCAGGCTGAAATGAAAATGGATTTGGCAGCCGAACGTGAGGCGATGTTCGATCATGTATATAAACAGCATCAAAAACGCTTCTATAATCTTAATATGCACGGAGTGGACTGGAATGCCATGACAGCTGCCTATCGTAAATTCCTGCCACATATTGATAATAACTATGACTTTGCAGAATTACTGAGCGAATGGTTAGGTGAACTGAATGTTTCGCATACCGGAGGACGCTATTCTCCGAGGGGCAATGGAGATGTAACCTCTAATCTGGGCTTATTGTTTGACTTGGAATTATCAGGGAAAGGGTATGCAGATTGCTGAAATTGTAGAAAAAGGCCCGTTCGATCATTCCCGTACCAAAGTAAAGGCAGGGTGTATTATAGAAAAAATCAACGGGGAAGAAATAACTCCGGATAAGGACATCACTGATGTTTTGAATAATAAGGCAGGGAAGAAAACACTGGTTTCGCTGTACAACCCGCAGAATAAGGAACGTTGGGAAGAAGTGGTAAAACCTGTCACAAGCGGACAACTTAATGGCTTATTATATAAACGTTGGGTAAAACAACGTGCTGAGGATGTGGAGAAATGGTCTGGCGGTCGTTTGGGATACGTTCATATTCAATCTATGGGAGATGGAAGTTTCCGTACTGTTTACTCGGATATTCTGGGAAAATACAATAACTGTGACGGAATTGTGATCGATACCCGTTTTAACGGAGGCGGTCGTCTGCATGAAGATATTGAAATACTTTTCAGCGGTCAGAAATATTTCACTCAGGTGGTACGCGGACGTGAAGCCTGTGATATGCCAAGTCGTCGTTGGAACAAGCCTTCTATTATGTTGCAGTGTGAAGCCAATTATTCGAATGCTCATGGCACCCCGTGGGTGTACAAGCATCAGAATATTGGAAAACTGGTAGGTATGCCTGTCCCGGGAACTATGACAAGTGTGTCTTGGGAAACTTTGCAGGATCCTTCATTGGTATTTGGGATTCCTATCATCGGTTATCGTCTACCGGATGGCAGTTATCTGGAAAATACTCAGTTGGAACCTGATATCAAGGTTGCCAACAGCCCGGAAACTGTAGTGAAAGGAGAGGACACGCAACTCAAAATGGCTGTGGATGAATTGCTTAAAGAAATAGATAGCCGGAAGAAATAGACATCCTTTCCTCCTTTAGAAAAAATAATTTTAGTCTCACTCTGCTCTATTTAAACTTCTTGCAATCAGTGGCATACCGAATGAAAGTGTGTCAAAAGTAACTAAACTCTCCTCCTTCCCGAAGGAGGAGAGTTTAGTTACTTTTGACTTTTGACATACCTACATTGTTTTTTGAGTTGTCTCTCACTTTTTTCCTCAATGCCCGTCCTTCTCGTGACAAAGTACCTTCCATGAGATGCGATTTACCGCTTCTTTGCCTGTCACATACTCTGACTTAGTGTGTTTAACAATAGGTGTTTGTCTTACCCTGGATTTGGTTGACTACTATAAGTATCAACTAAAATGAATAAAAAGATGAAAAAGAGTGACATGACCTTTAGTCCTTATCAGCTTGAACTTCTTGGCGATTTCTATCGTTCGAATTTCTCAGTTTCTCGTTTTGCCCAAGAAAAAGGGATTGCCCGTATTACATTTTGGCGTTGGGTTCGTATCTTTGAGGATTCTAATCCTGAAATATCCGCTTATATGAAAAAGAACAAGTCTCCCAAGTCCTCGGAGGAATCCTCCTCAATTACTGCCTTACGTCTTGAGAATGAGCGTTTACGTGCAGAGCTTAAAGATGCTAAAATGCGTGCGCACGCCTTCGATACGATGATTGATGTTGCCGAGGAGATGTTTAATCTTCCTATCCGAAAAAAAGCTGGTACCAAACAATAAAAAGGCTTTGTAAAGGGAGGCATGCCTATACGGTGGTCTCTCTTTGCAAATTGTTTGGTGTAACAAAGCAAGCCTTTTATAAGTATGTTGACCATAGTACGGATAGTTCGGCCCGTGAACGTTTTGTTCTTGAGTTTGTCAAACGTGTGCGTTCAAAGGACCCTGGTATTGGGGGATGAAACTTTGGCTGATGTACCGTAATGAGTTCGGCACCAGCCAGGCCTTTGTTGGGCGTGACTGTTTCTGTGCTATATTGTCCAAGTATAAGCTGACAATACGCAAACGTTTTCGGGCTCCACGTACGACAGACTCCTCTCATCACTTGCCACAGTATCCTGATTTAACCAGGGACATTGCTATTAGAACATCCTGATCAGCTGTGGGTTAGTGATATCACTTACATTACCATATGGTTGCCTGACGGCAGTTATGTGTTCTGCTACCTGTCTCTGGTGACAGACGCCTATACGAAGGAGATCATTGGGTATTGCGTAGGTGATACTCTGGGAAGCTGTTACACAGTGGAAGCTCTGGAAATGGCAGTCAGACGCATAGCTGCAAAGGAGATTAAGGGTTTGATCCATCACTCCGACCGAGGCGTACAATATGCCAGTGCGGATTATATTGCCATATTACGACATAACGGGATTCTTCCCAGCATGACAGAGGATGGCAATCCCAAGGACAATGCCATAGCTGAGCGTGTGAATGGCATTATAAAGAATGAATTGCTGCAAGGAATGCGCTTTAGTTCAATACAGGAAGTCAGAAAAGCTGTAGCAACAGCCGTTCACTTCTATAACAACGAAAGGCCTCATATGAGCTTGGATATGCTTACCCCGGTACAGGCAGGAGAAATGCAAGGACCTATCAGGGAAAAGATGGATAAGCTTTACAGAGAAAAGTATCTGAATGTAGCACTTGCTTAAAAATAACTATGTACATTTGCTTATGAAAAGACCAAGAATGCCCTGCTAGCGGGATAGAAAGAGGAAAAAGGGTGAGTTCCTTTCTTTTTTCTTTCTTTCAAAGAGAAGAGTCAACCGGTTAAAGGAATAAGAAAAAAATAAGTAAACCGGAGGCAGGAATAATAAATAATAAAAGTAAACAGCTGCCAGGGTTAGTAATATTTCTAGTCAACACATAGCAGCTATTAGAGATAAACAAGTCAACCATTATTAGGGAAGTACAGTTCGTGTTTTATTTCACCGGCATCTTCATTGTTCCACTCGGGTGAACAGTACTTATTACCCGGGTGAACGGTTCAGTTCACTCCGGTGCAATGATCAGTCTACCCGGGTGGAACGATGAAGATGTCGGTGAGATACAGGGAAAACGCATTATACTTTTTCTTTTATCTTTTATACATTTATCTTACATGAATATCGTCTTTTCATCTTATTAATAAGATATTTATCTTTCATTTACAATATTATTTAAGTACATTTACGTGATTATAAATCACAATTAAAATGAAGCAAGAAACTAAAAGAAGGATTGAGATCAGCAACCTACATGAATTTGCTGATTCATTAATATTGATAGATAACCGGATAGAGCGTTGTAAAAAGCATCAGGCCAGTACCATTGTTCTTATTGCCATTTCTGCTGTTATATGTGGCGCTGATACTTGGAATTCAATAGAAGACTTTGGTAAAAGTAAAGAATCTTTTTTTGCAGCCAAGCTTTCCAATTTTAATGGCATCCCTTCTCATGATACATTTAATCGCTTTTTCTCGGCATTAGATCCTTTAAAATTTGAAGAATCTTATAGACAATGGGTCCAAAGCATTCTCAAATGTTATTCGGGTCATATAGCCATTGATGGTAAAACCATACGAGGAGCCTATGAATCCGAAGAGGACAAGCGTCGTCGTAAACAAGGAGTACTTTCCTGATTCGAATACGGGAAAATACAAATTGCATGTTATTAGTGCATTTGCAACAGAACTGGGAATCTCCCTTGGACAGTTATGCACACAAGAAAAGGAAAATGAGATAGTTGTCATTCCTGAATTATTAGATATGTTGTGTATAAAAGATTGTATTATTACAATTGACGCTTTAGGATGCCAGCGTACAATTGCAGAGAAAGTCATAAAGGGAGAAGGTGACTACATTTTTATAGTGAAAGATAATCAACCGAAATTAAAGGAAACAGTACTGTCAGCAACAGAAAGTATTGTATCAAAAGGTACAACAGTACGATTTGACAAATATGAGACGCATAAGGAAGGACATGGCAGGAATGAGTCGAGAATCTGCTATTGCTGCAACGATCCCGGTTTTCTGGGAGCAGATATTAGAAAGAAGTGGAAAAATATACGGTCTTTTGGATATATTGAGAATACCAGAAATACAAACAAAGGCACTACAGTGGAAAAAAGATGTTTTTATATCTTCCTTGGAACCTGATGCGCAGAAGATACTTAAAAAATAGTAGAGAACACTGGGAAATTGAGAATAATCTACATTGGCAGTTGGATGTCAATTTCCATGAAGACAATACCAGAAGAAGAAATATATCAGCATTAAACTTCTCCGTACTGGCGAAAATTGCATTGGCCACATTGAGAAACAACAAAAGAGAGATACCAATCAATAGAAAAAGATTAATAGCAGGGTGGGATAATGAATTCTTATGGGAACTTATTTTACATGATTTATAATGCGTTTTTCCCTGCGGTGAGATAACGCAATGATGTATATAGGATAACGTATGGGATACAGTGACTTAACATACAAACAACAGATGGCTTTAAACAGATATAGCGAACTACATCTAATGTACTCACTGTGATGTATCCAAACATCCCTCGAAGTACCAACTTATTTTTAAGCATTACTATATAGTCAGGCAGATGGAAACGTTGCTGGTAGTGAGCTGGAGAAAAAACTTATTTCAATACAGGTAATAATTTGTAGAGAGTCTTCCTTGTCATTATTTTCTGATTCAGGAAACTGACGATATATCCGGTGATGCAGGCGGCGATAAGAGACCCCTCGCGAACACCTTCGATGCATTGCGAAAGCAGGAGAGAGAGTATGACTGCCAGAGTGACCAGCGTAACATCAAAACAGACTTTGAACTTTCCGAACTCTTTGTTATAACGGCGGGAGGCGTATTTTACGAAAGCCTCTGCGCTCATCATTGCTACTTTGGGTTTGAGTTCGAGTACGACTCCTATGGATTGTATCATGCATCCTGTGAGTAATAAGGCTATTGATATCCCGTAATTGTCGGGATGCAGATTACTGGTGAGTGCCATATTAAAATCAATGAATGCTGAAAAGATAAAAGAGAACGGCAATTGAAGAAGTATTTCAATGGTGTCCTGTCGGGTCTTATTTTTTTCTGATGATCCAGAACTGTCCCAGAATAAGCAGCATATTGATCAGAAACGTACAAGTTCCTAATGATAAAGGGCTGTTCAGGCTTAACACATAATTGATGCTGGATATAGGTGTGGTTCCTAATGCGGAACGTACAATCAACACTATTCCGGCAGCCAGAAAATACAATCCGATAACAAATACCAAATACCTTTTAAAAAACGTCTTTCATTCCCATATCTTATCTATCTTATATAATCGTATTGTTCTTCATTCTATAAAGAAGAATATGCAAAGGTCCCGTTTTTTTGTCTGATATAAGTTATCCGATTCCACACAGTTTTTGTCATATCCGAAACAAATTGTACTTTTTACGTCGAAAAAGAAGGAGGTATAAATGGTAAAATCTCGTATTTTTGATAATAAGCAGTTATTAAAGGAACATCCGGAAATTCCTCATTATAAAGAGGAGGTAGTCTGCTTTATGAGTGAATATAAGGACAGGAGCTATCCGGAAAACGAACGTTACTTTAATCGTGAACTTTATATGATACTCGTTCTTGAAGGTCGTTCCGAGATTTTGTTGAATGGGGAATTTATTGTGATAGAGCCTGATATGTTGCTTGTTCATGGAGCGAATTATCTCACCGACCATCTTTTATTCGAGTCCGGATATTAAGTTTATCACCCTCTCCATTTCCGAGTCCATGCGGACAGATGACTCTTATCTTACCCAGATAACGGCTATTCTGTTGGCAACGATGAGGCAGAATAAGCAATATACCATACAGCTGACAGCATACGAAGCTCAAATCATTCGTAATGAACTGGAAGTGTTGATGCGTTTGCTGAATATAAAAACATCAGTTTCTTTTCCGGCGAATACAGGCGGCTTGCAATGCCTTATTTTTTGGATATAGCCGATTTTCTTTCCCGAAAGACCATCATAAAAAAAGGAGGTCAGTCGTAAAGACCATGTTTTACAGGAATTTCATGCGCTTGTTACCCGAAACTTCAGAGAAGAGCATTTCGTTAGTTTCTATGCGGATAAGCTGGCCATCAGTGAGCAGTACCTTGCGCGTATCGTTCGTGCCGGAACGGGAAAAAAGTGTGAATACGATTATTAATGAGTTATTGATCATGGAAGCCCGAACCTTGCTGAGTTCCACTAAATCTACGGTAGGGGATATTGCTTCTCAGTTGGGCTTTAGCGATGCTGCCGGTTTCTGTAAGTTTTTCAAGAGAAATATGGGGCAGACTCCTCTCAATTATCGGAAGGGATTATGGATTTAAGTGAAAATGAATGCAGGTTGATGTGATCCCATAACGAACGGATACATCAACCTACATGAAATATATAATGAACTGGTTTTGACTTATCAGCCAATGAGTGATAGGATATCTTCTACGATCTGTTCATCCGTCAGATGGTTGGCACGAAGCAGCTCCTGTATATCATAACGGTCAACAAATTCTTTTTAGCTCCATAGTTGAGCACTTTTATATCTGTAGCGCCATAGTAACGGGCAATCTTTTCACCGAAACCACCATCCAGAACTCCGTCTTCCAGTGTAATCACTAATTCGTGGTCGGCTTTCAGTTCGTCCATCAGTTCGCTGTCTACACCTGTGATGTAGCGGGGATTGATAAGGGTGGCATCAATGTTGGCTTTATCTTTCAGCAGTGACAGAACCGATTGCCCTAATCCGAAGAAGGAGCCTAATGCAAGAATTGCTACTTTGGAGCCGCGGTGGGCGACTTTATAACGATTGAGATTGCTATAGTCGGATTCCACCGGTTCACCGCAACTGATTACATCTGTGGCAGGTACACGGATAGCTACCGGATGCTCATTTTGGCGGATGCTCCATTCCAGCATGGCTAGATATTCCTCTTTACAGGTAGGTGCCAGATAGACCATATTGGGGATATTGCTGATAAGTGGAATATCGAAGAAACAGAGGTGGGTTACATCATTCATACCGGATAACGTCCCCCAGAATACCAACAGAACTGCCGGATTATTATTGATGCAGAGATCTTGCGAGAGCTGGTCGTAAGAGCGTTGTATAAAGGTGCTGTACACTCCGTAAACCGGTTTTCCGCCATTGGCTGCGATACCGGAAGCAAGTGCCACTGCATGCTCTTCGGCAATACCGACATCTACAAACTGCTTGCCTGCTTCCTGACGACGGTCGGGAGTGAAGCCCAGAACAGCGGGGGTGCCCGAAGTAATGGTAACTACACGCTTGTCTTCTTTCATCTTTTTCAGCAGATATTGAGCGGTTACTTCACTATAATCTTCTGCGTCGTCGTTCATTTTTGATTCTCCGGTTTCTAGATCAAACGGAGTACGCCAGTGATAGGTCTCCTTGTCCTGTTCTGCAGGCTCGTAACCTTTGCCTTTTAATGTATTGATGTGGACTACTATCGGATGCTGTATATCTTTAACTTTGGAGAAAGCCTCGATCAGTGCTTCCACATGGTTGCCGTCATTCACGTACATATAGTCCAGCCCCATCGCTTTGAAGAAGTTGCATTCACATTGACCGTTACTGTCGCGCAAATCTTTCAGATTCTTGTATAAACCTCCGTGATTTTCGGCAATGGACATCTGGTTGTCATTGACAATAATAATCATGTTAGTTCCGAGTTCTGCTACGTAGTCCAGTCCCTCGAAGGCTTCGCCTCCGCTTAGTGAACCGTCGCCTATTACAGCGATGATATTTTCGTTGCCACCTGTCAGGTCACGTCCTTTTTGCCAGTCCGCTTGCCAAGCTGATCGAAGTAGAAGTATGACCGATCACAAAGAAATCATGTTCACTTTCCTGTGGTTCTGAGTAGCCGGATACATGGTCATATTCAGCAGGATGGAGAAAAGCATCTTTACGTCCGGTCAGCATCTTATGTACGTAACTCTGATGTGATACATCATATACAATTTTATCTTTCGGTGAATTGAAAACATAGTGCAGGGCAATGGTCGCTTCTACCATTCCGAAGTTAGGGCCGAAGTGCCCGCCATGTTCACTCAGTTTTTGTAAGAGGGATGCACGGATTTCGTGACTTAAATCATTCAGTTCCTGAAACGATAACTTCTTTACGTCTGCGGGAGAGTAAATATTTTCTAAATACATATCAAATTGTTTTTTTTTATGTTTATACCTATATTTTTTTATTTCACTGCAAAGATACTGCCGGATTTGAAATCTGTTTGTATATGAATTACGGATTCTTTTTTACCTATATTACAGTTCCGCTAAAAATGGGCTTGATAAAACATAAAATATGACTTCCTCTATATCAACCATGTGCTCTTTTTGCAAGCTTGATTCTTTTCTCCTGAATATACTTTGGATAAGGTATCACGCACGCGTAATCATTATATATAATAGTATATACTCTTATGTGCGGCAAAAGAGATAAAACCGATAATCCGTAATTGGGGTAATAATGTCAGTAATTCATCTACAAACACTCTCTTTATTTCACCGTATTTTTTGCAATGTAGAAAGTAGACAATCAATTCATTAATAATTAAATGTAAGAGATATGAAACGAATATTATTATTAACCGCTGTATTTATTATGATGCTTGGAACCAGTTTTTCTTTCGCACAGGCTGATGCGGATAACTTTTATAAAAGTGATTGGGTAAAGGTAGAAAAGGTTTCTTTTTCTAACCAGTATAAAATGAAAGTAGCCGGCAACCTGTTTTTGCCGAAGACCATGAAAGAGGGAGAGAAATATCCTGCCATTATTGTCGGACATCCGATGGGAGCGGTCAAGGAACAGAGTGCGAACCTGTACGCTACCAAAATGGCGGAGCGTGGTTTTGTAACGCTGTCCATCGACTTGTCTTTTTGGGGTGCAAGTGAAGGTGAGCCGCGCAATGCTGTTTTGCCGGAGGTATATGCGGAGGATTTCAGTGCCGCAGTAGATTTTCTGGGTACACGTCCGTTCATCGACCGGAATAATATAGGTGTAATCGGAATTTGTGGCAGCGGAAGTTTCGCTATCAGTGCGGTCAAGATAGACCCTCGTCTGAAAGCGATTGCAACCATCAGCATGTACAATATGGGTACAGCCCGTCGTAACGGACTGAAACATGCGCTGACTCTGGAACAACGGAAACAAATCATGGCTGAGGCAGCAGAACAGCGCTATGCAGAGTTTTTGGGCGGAGAAACTAAATATACCGGTGGCACTGTACACGAAGTGACAGAAAACTCCGGTCCGATAGAACGCGAATTTTATGAGTTCTACCGCACTCAGAGGGGAGAGTTTACTCCCGAAGGAGCAACCCCGATGACTACCACACATCCTACGCTTTCGAGCAACGTGAAATTCATGAATTTCTATCCTTTCGCAGATATTGAGACTATTTCGCCCCGTCCTATGCTTTTCATAACCGGAGAAAATGCCCACTCACGCGAATTTAGTGAAGATGCCTACCGACTGGCTGCTGAGCCCAAAGAACTGTACATTGTACCCGGTGCAGGTCATGTAGACCTTTACGACCGTGTGGGTCTTATACCATTCGATAAATTGGAATCCTTTTTTTTAAGGAATATCTGAAAAAATAAGCATGAACAGGAAAAACAGATAACTATTTAAATAAAAGACAATCGAATCATGAAACAAATTAAAAAATACACATTACGAAGGCGAACGTCCTTTGTTCGCATCCCACGGGCTTTATCTGGAAGAAGTAACCATTCATGCCGGCGAATCGGCATTGAAAGAGTGTAGTGATATAGAAGCGGTAAACTGTCGTTTCGAGGGAAAATATCCGTTTTGGCACAATGATGGTTTTGTAGTTAAAAATTGCCTTTTTACCGAAGGAGCACGTGCCGCACTCTGGTACTCCAGAAATCTGAAGATGAAGGATACATTAGTGGAAGCACCGAAGATGTTTCGCGAAATGGACGGAGTCGAACTCGAAAATGTACAGTTGCCCAATGCTTTGGAAACACTCTGGTATTGCCGGAATGTGGAACTGAACAATGTGAAGATAGATAAAGGAGACTATCTCTTTATACACGGAGAAGACATCCGCATCAAGAATTTTGTATTGAATGGTAATTACTCCTTCCAATATTGCAAGAACGTAGAAATCCGTCATGCTGAAATCCATTCGAAGGATGCATTTTGGAATACGGAGAATGTGACAGTCTACGATTCTGTGCTGGACGGAGAATATCTGGGATGGCATTCTAAAAACTTACGTTTGGTGAACTGCAAAATTTCGGGTACACAACCGCTTTGCTACGCACACGACCTGATAATGGAAAATTGCACGATGGCGGATGATGCAGACCTTGCTTTCGAACACAGTAGTGTGAAGGCAACGATTAAAGGCCCGGTTCACAGCGTGAAGAATCCCCGTACGGGAAACATTGTTGCCGAAAGTTTCGGGACAATCATCTTGGACGAGAACCTCAAAGCTCCGGGAAACTGCGAATTGAAACTTTGGGACGGACTGACTTGTTTTGATTGAAATATATGAAGTACAACTTCGATGAAATTGTTCCGCGCAGAGGTACAAATTCCTATAAATGGGATTCTGCCGGAGATGCGGATGTATTACCAATGTGGGTAGCTGATATGGATTTCCGTACAGCTCCCTCTGTGGTGGAAGCGTTGAAAAGGCGGGTGGAACATGGTATCTTCGGATATGTGCGTGTGCCCGATACTTACTATGAGGCGATAACAGGATGGTTTGCCGGACGTCATGGCTGGCAGATTGAAAAAGAATGGATTATTTATACGACTGGAGTAGTACCGGCCCTGTCAGCTGTCATCAAGGCGCTGACAACTCCCGGAGATAAAGTAATCGTGCAGACACCTGTCTATAACTGCTTTTTCTCCTCCATCCGCAATAACGGATGCGAGGTTGCCGCCAATCCATTGATTTACACGGACGGAACTTATCAGATGGACTTCATCGATTTGGAACGGAAGGCGGCTGACCCGAGTGTAAAAGTTCTGCTATTGTGTAATCCGCACAATCCTGCCGGAAGAGTCTGGACAAAGCAGGAACTGACTCGCTTGGGGGAAATCTGCCTTCGGAATAATGTATGGGTAGTAGCAGACGAGATTCATTGCGAACTTGTCTTTCCAGGACATACTTATATCCCTTTTTGCATCTGTCTCAGAAGAGTTTCTGATGCATTCCGTTACTTGCACCTCGCCTAGTAAAGCCTTTAATCTGGCGGGGCTTCAGATTGCCAATATTGTTTCTGCCGACGCTGATATCCGTATGAAAATAAACAAAGCAGTCAATATAAATGAAGTCTGTGATGTAAACCCGTTTGGTGTAGAAGCCTTGATAGCTGCCTACAATGACGGTGCGGAATGGCTGGAAGAACTTAACCAATACCTGTTTGCCAACTACCATTGTTTAAGGGCTTACTTTGATGAATATCTTCCCGAATTTCCGGTGATGCCATTGGAAGGTACCTACTTGGTATGGGTAGATTGCTCGGCTTTGAAACAATCGTCGGAGGATATAGTGAAAACTCTGCTGGAGAAGGAAAAACTTTGGGTGAATGAAGGCAATCTGTATGGAGAAGCTGGTGAAGGATTCGTCCGCATCAATATCGCTTGTCCGCGGCAACGGCTGATAGAAGGACTGAACAGAATGAGGCGGGCGTTATCATCGCCTATTACCTCATTCACCTAACCAAGATAGCGTTTCAGGATTGCAGACGAAATTTATTGGGAGTCATCCCGACAATCCGTTTGAACATCCGACTAAGGTGCTGCGGATATTGGAATCCGATTTCGTAAGCAATCTGGCTGGTAGTCTTGTCCGTAGACAACAGCTGCTCCTTCACTAATCCGATCATTTTATCCTGAATATATTCAGAGACGGTTTTACCGGTCTGTTTACGTACCATGTCACTGAAATAGTTAGCGGAAAGGAATACTTTATCAGCGAAGTACTTGACCGATGGCAACCCTTGATTTTGCGGGGCATCTCCTTCGAAATATTCGTTGAGCAGATGTTCGAAGCGGACAATGATGTCTTTGTTTACTCCGTTTCGTGTGTCGAACTGGCGTTCGTAAAAGCGCATACAATAGTCGAGCAGTAATCCTATGTTGGCGCAGATCAGTCGGCGGCTGTGTTTGTCGATGGAATGTTCCAGTTCGATGGTGATTTTTTGCAGGCAGTCCATCACTGTTTGCCGCTCTTCTTCGGAAATATGGAGTGCTTCGTTGGTTTCGTAGGAGAAGAAGGAGTATTTTTTTATTTCTTGTCCGAGCGCAGTGCCACGTATAAGGTCGGGATGAAAAAGAATACCATGCGCGTTGGGCTGGATATTTGGCAGCATTTCCAGGTCAGTGATTTGTCCGGGAGCAAAACAGACGATAGTTCCGTCTTGGTAGTCGTAATATTGGCGTCCATATTTAATATCACCACATTTTACATTTTTCAAGTATAGTGCATACACTTCGTAACGAAACCACGCACGTGTGGGCCACGTAGTGGATTTGGCCAGATCGATGATGCTGACTAACGGATGTCTGGTTTCAAGCCCGGAAGATTTCGTTGTAACGGTCAACGTTGTCTATTACAATCATTTCTTTAGTATTCTCTTCCATATCACAATCTGGTTTTTTTAATGCGTTACAAATATAATTCTTTTCTCTTTAAAATTTTTACTCTCCCATCAAAATCCATGATTGGGGTATAAATATCCGTAAATCGTCTACATCCGGGTTGGTCCATTCCCCGTAACTTTGTAACCGGTAATTTAACATTGAAAAGAGATAGCAATATGAAAAAGATTCTATTAATTCCATTGATGATGCTGACGATGATGCCGATGGCGGCTTGCGACGGCTCAAACGCTGATCCGATTCTTCCGGAGCAGCCGGGACAACCGGGAAATTCCGACGGTGGAGACGAGGATGATTCTACAGACCCGACAAACCCCATTCCGGGTGGTAACGGGCGATATCTGGTACTTTACTGTTCGCGTACCGGTAGCACGGAGCGTATGGCGCAACAGATTCAGCAAACACTCGATTGCGATATCCTGGAAGTGGAACCGCAAACACCTTATGAAAGCGATTATAATGGGATGCTCAACCGTGCACAGGAAGAATTGGCTGCTATCCGTCAGGGGAATTATCCGGCGATTAAAACTTCGGTTGAAGATTTTGGCAACTATGATATCGTGTTTGTCGGCTATCCGATTTGGTACGGTAGCATGGGCACACCGATGCAGACATTCCTGCATAATCATGCCTCGAAACTTGCAGGTAAGCGTATCGCTCTTTTTGCCAGCAGTGGCAGCAGCGGCATCTCTGCATCAGTTGACGAGGCGCGGACACTTTGCTCCGGTGCCACTTTCACCGAAACATTGCTTCTGACTTCTTCGACACTTTCGCAGATGGGAAACCGGATACGGACATGGCTCGAAACACTCGGTGCGAGTCGAGAAAACAATCATCCGTCCACTTCTATGCATGTGAAGATTACAGTCGGTAACCGTACCATTACTGCTACGATGGAAGACAATGCCGCAGCGCAAGACTTTCTTTCGCGTCTGCCGCTTGAAGTGACGCTGAATGATTATAATAATATCACAGAGAAAATTTTCTATCCGTCGCCTGCACTGACTACGACAGGAGTGACCCGTGGCTGTGCGCCTGTGCCCGGTGATATTACAATCTATGTGCCGTGGAATAATGTGGCGATCTTCTGTAAAAGCGGGTCGCAAAGCAATGACTTGATAAAGATTGGGCGCATTGACGGTGATGGAATAGATGCATTGAACGTTCCGGGCAATGTGGCAGTGAAATTCGAACGACAATCATTATTGATGCTACGCCACTCATTCCCGGACTGAAGATGAAGTAAATGACAGGCAGTACTATAAATCCGTAATTTTGGTTTTTATATCCGTAATTTGTATTATAAAGAGTTGGATCAGAACAGCTAATTTTGCATTATCGGCGAGTTCTTAAATAGTAAACCATAGACGTCACAGTATGAGAGAATTATATTTTATTTTTGTAACAGTCATCGGATTTCTGCAAATCCCGATGCAATCTATAAATGCACAGAGTATGAAAAAAAAAGAAGAAGTACCTCAGAACATCAGCGCATTTCCGTTAGGAAAGGAAAATACGGGATTCAAGCAATATTTTACAGGAGAATCCTGGCTGGCACCGCTGACCAGTAACAAAGACTTGAATGTACCCATGTCCAACGTTACTTTTGAACCCGGCTGCCGAAATAACTGGCACAGCCATACGGGCGGACAAATCCTCATTGCTGTCGGAGGTGTGGGATATTATCAGGAACGTGGCAAAGCGGCACGTCGACTGCTCCCCGGTGATGTGGTTGAAATAGCACCGGACATAGAACATTGGCACGGTGCTGCTCCCGATAGTTGGTTTTCGCATCTGGCTATCGGCTGTAATCCGCAGACCAACAAGAATATTTGGCTGGAACAGGTAGACGACCAGCAGTATGCCGAAGCTACGAAAGATAACGGAGGAACCGGACTAAGCGCTACCGACCTCGAACTGGATGCAATATTCGGTAATTTCACAAAGGAGGTGCAGCAATACGGCAACCTGGATACTAAAAAACGCCTCATGGTAACATTGGCATCCAATATTGCTTCACAGGCACAGACCGAATACCGGGTGATGCTTGAAAGCGCTCTCAATGCAGGTATTACTCCGATAGAAATAAAGGAAATCCTTTACCAGGCAGTAGCCTATGCAGGCATGGCTAAAGTGATGGACTTTGTCGGCATCACTAATGAGGTGCTGCTTGCCCACGGTGTACGTCTGCCTTTAGAGGGACAAGTGGTCGTTTCTGCCGAAACCCGTTTCGACAAAGGACTGGCGTTGCAGAAATCCATTTTCGGCGAACTGATAGACCAAATGCATAAAAACGCTCCCGAAAACCAAAAGCATATCCAGCGTTATCTCTCCGCCAACTGCTTCGGAGACTACCAGACACGCGGTGGACTGGACGTGAAGACACGGGAACTGCTGACGTTCTCCCATCCTTGTTTCCTTGGGAGGCTGTGAATCACAGGTGAAAGGGCACATACAGGGAAATGTCAATGTAGGTAATAATAAAGATACTTTGCTGGCTGTCGTGACGCAGCTCTTGCCTTACATTGGCTATCCACGTACTCTCAATGCCATAGCTTGTTTGAATGAAGTGATTCCGGAAGATAAATGAATTTAAAATAAGGAAATACATGCGTGATATATATACTGACCGAACTGTTGGATGGGGGGATTTATATATATTAACTATGTTCTGTTTTTTTAAGATTTTTATTGGGCGAATCAGATATCTTTTAAAGTCAGATAGAGAGAGTACTGCATAAAATTATGAATAAATATCTAGTTTAAAAGCTCTACTAGTGCAAGGAAATTGATTATTTATGCATAATAACTAGCAGTGTTTGTGTCTGTTTCTTTTTAAAGGAACACTTCGTTCCTTTAAAAGAAACGGAATGTTGGTCGGTGAGGAAGCTACTAAACCTTTAAAAGGAGTGAATGAATTTCTATTTTGTCTGTATAGATTCCCTGGTTTACTTTATTTTATGAAAGGAAAGGAACTGTTAATTTGAATAGATTATATTCCTTTTTGTAACCATTCTAAATGAATTTGAACTAAAATTGTTTCCTATTGAAGGATAAAGCTTAATATAACTATTCTTTGAATACTTCTAAAATAAAAATCCTGCCGTTTTCTGTATCTATCATTAGGCTTTCTTGCATATTTTGCATAAGAAACAAGTTAGATGGTCGTTATTTCATATATGTGCTGTTTTTTAGATTTTAAGACTGTAAAATAGATGTTAATGCAAAACTAAAACTACGAACTATTTTTTTTATAGGATATGTTTTTTTTTTTTGAGTGAATAGCAAACAAAACTTCACATAAATATTTTTAATTATGAAAAGAACTATTATTTTATTAGCTTGTGCATTAGGTATATTTACTGCAAATGCTCAATCGGTGGTAGAAAGTACTAAATTTACAGATAACTGGTCTGTAGGAATCAATGCTGGTGCGATTACACCTCTCACTCACAGTGCTTTTTTCAAGAGTATGCGCCCTGCTTTTGGAGTAGGGTTCTCTAAACAGTTAACACCTAATTTCGGTTTGGGATTTCAAGGTATGGGGTATGTTAATACTACCCGGAGTAAGACAGCTTTTGATGTTTCTGATGTAAGTTTATTGGGAAAGGTCAATCTGATGAATTTGTTTGGAAGCTATTTGGGTACTCCGCGTGTCTTTGAAATAGAAGCTGTAGCCGGAATGGGTTGGTTACATTATTATGCAAGCGGCGATGGAGATCAGAACTCCTGGTCCACCCGTTTTGGAATGAATTTTAATTTTAACCTTGGAGAAAGTAAGGCCTGGACCCTTGGACTTCAACCAGCTATCGTGTACGATATGCAAGGTGATTTTAATAGAGCAAAAAGTCGTTTCAATGTTAATAGTGCGGCTTTTGAAATAACAGCCGGGCTGACTTATCATTTCAAAACAAGTAACGGAAACCATTACTTCACCAAAGTGAAAGTTTATAATCAGGCAGAAATTGATGATCTGAATTCTTCTATCAATGCCCTACGCGGTGAAGTGAATAATAAAAACAGTGAACTGAATAATGCTGTCCAAAGAATCAGTGGATTGCAGCGTGATCTGGAAGATTGCCGCACAAAGACTGTTCCCGCTGCTGTGGTAAAGACAAGCAGGGTTCCGGAATCTATCATTACCTTTAGACAAGGCCGCTCGGTGGTAGATGCTTCGCAACTTCCGAATGTGGAACGTGTAGCTTCTTATATGAAGAAACATCCTGATACAAGAGTCGTTATCAAAGGATATGCTTCTCCAGAAGGTAGTATAGAAGTAAATGATAGAATAGCAAAAGCGCGTGCCGAGGCTGTGAAGAATATTTTAGTCAAGAAATATAAGATTAATATAGACCGCATAACGGCCGAAGGCCAAGGAGTAGGCGATATGTTCACTGAACCGGATTGGAATCGTGTAAGTATCTGTACTATCGAAGATTAATGACTTAGAAGTTCTCTTTTCAATTAAATAGATTATTAACTTAATACCTGAATTATGAAAAAGTTATTATTATCAGTAATGGTTGCACTTGCAGCTTTAGGAATGAATGCCCAGACAAAAAAGGGAGAAGGTTCGTTGATGGGAAGTCTTGGATATCAAACCAATTATGAAAGGTTCGGTTTGCAGGCACAGGGACGTTATGTGATAGCTGACAATCTTCGGATTGCGCCTGATCTCACATTTTTCTTTCCGAAAGATAAAGTGACGGGATTGGATGTAAATGTAAACTTTCATTATGTCTTCAATTTCAGTAAAGACGGGCAAGGATTCTCTGTCTATCCGCTTGCGGGAATAGGCATGCAGAATAATTTCTATGGAAAACAGAAAGTGGAAGTTGACGGTGTGACTACCGAATTAGATAGAAGCAATACTACAAAGTTTGCTTTCAATCTCGGAGGCGGTATTACGTTACCTTTATCAGAACGTAGTTATTTAAATGCAGAGGCGAAATTCATGTTTGCCAACGATGATAATGTCGTCATCATGTTGGGTTATGGTTATAAATTTTGATTCTTGATGTGTGCCGGACAGCTTTTTGGTGCTGTCCGGCATATTAAAATATAGATGTACATCTCAACCAACCTGAATTATTAACTTTAAAATGAATCAATTATGTTTTATCATGTAAAAGATTTGCAATTCAATGCCCGCGTATCCAAACCGGACCCGCGTTTTGCCCGTATATTGCTCGAAGCATTCGGCGGTGCTAACGGTGAATTAACCTCAGCCATGCAATATTTTGTACAGGCTTTTAGTTGTCATAATCCGTTTCCTGATAAGTATGATATGCTTATGGATATCGCTACGGAAGAATTGACGCATCTCGAAATAGTAGGAGCTACCATACAAATGCTTCTCGGGCCGGTAAACGGTAAAATGAAGGATGCTGTCGAAACAATGGAGATTAGTAAATTAATGGAAGGTAAATCTGCAAAAGAGGAATATATCCATCAGGCATTTACCAATCCCCAATGTGTAGTTGTTGCTCCCGGAAGTCCTATGCTGACAGATAGTAACGGGAACCCCTGGTGTGCTACTTATGTGTCTGCTAATGCGGAACTTACGGTAGATCTGCAGTCTAATATGGCCAATGAGTGTCGTGCTAAAATAGGATATGAAAATCTGCTTTCGTTTACAGAGGATCCATTTGTCAAAGAAACTCTTACTTTCCTTATGACACGTGAAATTACTCATTTTCAGCAGTTTGAGGCTGCTCTGTCAACTATCCAGCCCAACTTCCCGCCCGGTTCTTTACAAACTTCACCTAAATATAGTAATCTTTATTTTAACTTGTCAAAAGGTGAAGATTCCCGTGGCCCTTTGGAATGAAGGCGAGAGCACGAGACTAAAAAGAAGAATGGCAATATATTGATGATCCATTGCAAGAAGTAAGAAGAACGAATGGATTGGTGGACAGAAAGCCGGAAGGTACTGAGCGTACCGAAAAGCAAGTGCGTACAATGGACGAAAAGTTAGCGAAAGAGCGTAGCAGTCAAGTTCTGTCGGCAACTCCTGATAAAAATTTGACATGGTGTAATTACCAGAAATCTACATCTTTTGGTAAAAAGTCGGATAAGAAATAAGATTACCATTTCTTAAATGAATCTTTTATATTATTCCCGGTCGAAGAATTCGAAGATATCTTTTACCGGGAATTTAAGTTCTTACCTAAATATAACAATTTAATCGGGAATATATAAGATAATTATTATTTATAGCATGGGTGATGGCATGTGCTGTAACCTTGGCGATGACATCTTGCAGAGATAAAAAGACTCAGGATAAGGTCAACAACCGTGTTGAGAATGTGAAAAAAATCTACAGACAGGGCACTTGATAGAGCCTCTGATAAGTTGGAAGCAGGAACGGATAGTGTGAAAAAAAGCCTGGAAAGAAACAAAAAGAGGATGTAAAAAGAAGGGGCACAGAAAGTTAAGAAAGAAGTAAAAAGAAGGATATAATAATGTCAAAGATGAAGTAAAAAAAGAAATTGGATTAACCAGTTTCACTTCATGTCTATGCTATGGAATATGGTTATTTTTGTTGTGTATAATCAGAGGGTGTTGTGAAAGTCACTCTGTTTCTGTAGATGAATTGATTTTTGCGCACCCTCATACCTTATTTAGGTTTCCAGTTTGTATAGCTCCAACTTGAATTGGTTTAAATACCAGCAATTCCCATCACATGTTTTTTTGTAAAGGGCTCCGAAGATTGTCCGACTCATACATCTGTTGCCAAACAGATTACTACAACGTAATCTGTATGCTTCAATAGCGAGTGATCTTTCTACCATACGCCCTTTGGTATATGCATCCGAACACATTCTGTGTATATCATCATAGTCAGGATGATTAAGAAGAAATAGATTGTCATTATTTTCCATATTTATATATATTTTAAAAGTCTTATATTTAGTAAAACATCTTGTTTGTAATAGAAGTTTGTCAGAAGAATATAATCATTCTTAAAATCGTAACAATTTAGTTGAATCATATTCAGAAAGTTATGAAAGTGTGATATAAAACGAAATATGTGTTAAACGCAAGTGCAAAAGAATAGAACTAAATGATACTGAATGGTGTTATTTTTTTAATGAATGACAATGTTTATAGTTGAATGAAAAACAAGATCGAAATTAGTGGGATGCTTCAATTGCTTATTTCTTGGTTTATAAACTAAATAGACAATGTCTTTTTGTTAGAGAAAAATATGAACCTTTTTTGAAATGTAAATATAAACCTAAATTTTAAACATTATGAGTGTAATTTGGTACATTATTATTGGAATCGTTTCCGGTTTTATAGCCGGGAAGATTATGAGAGGAGGAGGCTTCGGTCTCTTGATTAACCTTCTTGTAGGTATCATTGGTGGTCTCTTGGGAGGCTGGGTATTCGGACTGCTGGGGATTGCTACTGGTGGCATTTTGGTTAGTCTTATTACTTCGGTTGTAGGTGCAGTATTGCTTTTTATGGATTGTATCTTTATTCAGAAGGCATCCGAACGAAGGGTGAAGAACTTTGATTTATTAATAATTTAAACTAAAACTTGATTATGGAAAGAGGAAAATCTAATTTTATTATCGGGCTGGGGAGTAGGCTCGGTAATTGGAGCGATCGTTTATCATTTTTGGTGTTCTCCTAAGGGGAAGAAAATGAAAGAAAAAGTAAATCATGCCTTTCAGAAAGTTACTGGTGAAGGTATTAATATGATTGATACAGTGAATGATAAAGTGTTGGATGCTGGAGTTGAAGTAGCGGATAAGGTAGCGGACGGAACCTTTCATATAGCAGAAAAAAAAGCAGATGATGTAAGAAACAAAGTTCATACTTTCTCGGATAAAGCAAAAAAATAGCTAGGTGTTTGTTGTTCAAAAAAGTGGGGGGACAGTGTGGAAATGATAGCTGTTCTCCCCTTTTTGCCATTAACGATCAGAGAGAGAAGAAATTTAATTTATATGTTTAACCGTTAACACAATTAATTATGAAAACCGGTAGTTTTAATTTATGGATCAGATTGACACTGGGGTCAGCAATAGGAGCGCTTATTTATCATCTCTCGCCAGAATCTAAAACAAAGAAATTACGGAAAATGGTGCGTGCAAGACAGCATAGAAGAGAAAATGATGTAAAAAGTGAAATCTATACACTTTCTGCCGATGCCCGGAGGTAAGTAATTAATCGTTTGTCACTAAGTCCGGCTGTATTCGGTTGCCGGAACTTAGTGACACTACCCACCCGGCCGCCCTATGTAAGCGATTTCTTTTCTTCGTGTATCTCTATTATTTTAGTTGCCACCGCATATTCGTCAGGGAAAATCTTCCCTCCCAGCTCATTTGCCCAAGCCTTGGTAAACTCTGCACCTGTATATATGATAATGGCAGAGTAGTAAATCCATATGACGAAAATAGCCATGAATGCCGCAGCTCCGTAGACTGTTTCAATGTTTGCAATAGCTATATAGAACGATATTCCCCACTGACCTGCCAGTAATAGTACAGTAGTTACGAGTGCTCCGATAAAAACGTCTTTGCTTTTAATTTTTGCATCGGGTAGTATTTTAAAGATTAGTGTGAATATGATAGTTGTGACTACTAAATTGACAAATATACCTATAACTTTAACTAATGATTCGGCTACATCCGGATTGTTGGCAATGTATCTGTTGCTCAAATCTGTGATAAGGTTAGTTATGGTAAATGTGATTAATAAAATGAAAGCAAATACAAGGATCACAGAAAAAGAGAGTAATCGGTTTTTAATATATTTAAGCCAACTTTTCCGGGGAACTGCCTTTATGCCCCAAATAGTATTCAGTGAACTCTGAATTTCTGCAAAGACAGTGGTTGCACTAAATATAGTAACTCCAACGCTAATTATGGTTGCAAACGAAGATACGTCTGCTTCTGCCGCATTTTCGATGATAGATCGGAGTGCTTCGATAACTTTTGGCCCTACAACCGGTTCTATCTGAGTATATAATTGATCAGTTAGATCAATCTGAAGAAAAACTCCAATAGTAATTAATAGAGAAAAAATAATGGAATGATAGAAAACAGGGTAGCGTATGCCAATGATGCACTTAATCTCATTACATTGTCATCAATAAATCCTTGAACCGTATCTTTTATTATTTTAAAGGCTAAGGATAGTTTTTGTTTACTTGTAGATAATCTATTCATTTTTCTTGTTTTTATTGTCTTAACGAATGGATTTAATTACTTGTTAGAATGGAGACGCTGTTGTTGATCATAGGTTCTATGAGACTTTTAAATATCAAATAGTTGTTAATTCAGATAGATAGTCGTGAACTAATATTTGATATAGTATGTTGTTTAAAGTGAATAACAAAATAAATTATAAACTAAAAAATTAGGCATGAGCAGATAATAAAACATTTCTAATGATTTAGCAGATAAAACATTACAATTTAAAACTTATGAATATGAGAAAATCTATTATTTTATTAGCTTTTATATTGGGTGGCTTTACAGCAAATGCTCAATCCGTTGTAGAAGGTACAAAACTTACAGATAATTGGTCTGTAGAGGTAAATGCCGGTGCAATCACTCCTCTTACTCACAGCGCTTTCTTTAAGAATGCACGCCCCGGATTTGGAATTGGGGTTTCAAAACAATTGACTCCTATTTTTGGTTTAGGATTGCAGGGAATGGGATATATTAATACTACTTCAAGTAAAACGGCTTTTGATGCTTCAGACATTAGTCTGTTGGGTAAAGTAAACTTGATGAACTTATTTGCAGGTTATAATGGCACTCCTCGTTTGTTTGAGGTAGAAGCTGTAGCTGGAGCGGGCTGGCTACATTATTATGTGAATGGTGATGGCGACCAAAACTCATGGTCCACTCGTTTCGGATTGAATCTGAACTTTAATCTAGGCGAAAGCAAGGCCTGGACATTGGGACTGAAACCTGCCATCGTATATGATATGCAAGGGGATTTCAACCAGGCAAAAAGCCGTTTCAATGCTAATAATGCAGCATTTGAACTGACTGCCGGACTAACTTACCACTTCAAGAGTAGTACAGGAAACCGTTACTTCACTAAAGTAAGAGTTTACAATCAGGGAGAAATCGACGATCTGAATGCTTCTATCAATGCCCTCCGCGGACAGGTGAACAATAAGGGCGGTGAACTCAACAGTGCTAATCAGAGAATCAGCGGATTGCAGCAAGAACTGGAAGAATGCCGTACCAAGGTCGTTCCGGTGGAGACTGTAGTGAAAACTGCCCGTGTTCCTGAATCTATCATTACTTTCAGACAGGGTAAATCATCGGTTGACGCTTCACAGTTGCCGAATGTGGAACGCGTAGCTTCTTATATGAAGAAATATGCTGATGCAAAAGTAGTCATCAAGGGGTATGCTTTCTCCGGAAGGTAGTGCTGAAGTCAATGCAAGAATTGCCGCTGCACGTGCGGAAGCCGTAAAGACTATTCTGGTCAATAAATACAAGATCAATGCTTCTCGTATCACTGCCGAAGGTCAGGGCGTAGGTGATATGTTTACCGAACCGGATTGGAACCGTGTAAGTATATGTACGATTGAAGACTAAAAACAAGAGATGTAAATAGAATGGTGAGGGCTGCTCCGTGAAAGGGCAGCCCTTGCTGTATATATTCATTTATGACCTTCAGTTTGTGAATAAGTAATAGTAATATCTGTCGGCCAGACAGGAGGTGATAGCAGAAAATCGGGCAAAGTCATTGTTTGTCTGTCTAAAGTGACTACTTTTGGCAAACCATACTATTAAGGTATGGCCGAAGATGATGAAAGAGCAGAATATACCCCAAGACAGTTTGATAGCCGGCTATCTTCCGGCAGATTATTGCGATTCTTTTTCAAGGAATGTAGTCAGTGAAAAAGCAATCACTTCCGATGAGTTCTTTGATATGGCTTTTAATCACTCTCCGGGCTGGGTGAATGGGCTGATGAAGTTAAGGAATGCGATAGTCAAACCGTTAGGTCTGGAAGTTGGTATGCGCTTTGCCGATACGATATGTGAGCAGAATGCACAGGAAGTTGTTTTCGGTATGCCCGATAAACACCTGACGTTTCATGCTTCCTTATGGTGTGGAGAGAAGGAGCCCGGCGGGCAGACGTTTACAATCACGACCGTTGTAAAGTTCAATAATCGACTGGGCCGGTTGTACTTCTTCTTTATTCGTCCTTTTCATAAAGTCATCATCCGTTCTATGCTGAAAAGGGTAGCAAAACGATTGAAATAAAACAGCTTATGGATATAAATGATATCATAGACTCTATTTACAAGTTGCCGGATGCCTCAAAGGAGGCTTTACTGAGCGATGCTCCCGAAGTAGCCTATCCTAAAGGCTTCCATCTGTTCCGGGCAAATCATAAAAACTCTAAGTTCTATCTGATGAAGAAAGGGATGCTGCATGCCTATACCTATCAGTCGGATAAGAAGGTTACCTTCTGGTTCGGGAAAGAAGGGGATGCAATCTTCCCTCTGCAAACTCTTCATGATAATCGGGCAGGATATGAGAATATTGAACTTTTGGAAGACAGTGTCCTGTATGAACTCAGTGTCGATAAATTGCACAATCTCTATCTGGAAGATATACATATAGCCAACTGGGGACGGAAGTTTGCCGAGAGAGAATACATCAAATCGGAAAAGCTGTTTATATCAAGGCAATTCAAAACTTCATTGGAGAGGTATCAGGAACTGATATCCGAATATTCCGATATACTTCAACGTGTGCCATTGGGTATTATAGCTTCCTATTTAGGCATCTCACAGGTCAATCTAAGCAGAATTCGTGCGAAGATAAGATGATTTTTTAAACTTTGTAAAATCCCTTTTTACAAATGTAAAATGAAGGGCGCCGGAAATTCATGACCTTTGCAATCAAAAAAAAAAAAGAAGTGTTATGAATTGGATTCTTTTTTTGATTTTGGCAGGCTGCCTTGAATTGGTCTTTACTTTCTGTCTGGGAAAAATAAACAGAGTAGCAGGAGTAGAGAAATATATGTGGTCATTAGGGCTGCTGATATCCCTGTGTGTCAGTATGCTCCTTCTGATAAGGGTTACCAAAGCATTGCCTGTTGGTACGGCTTATGCTATATGGACCGGTATCGGTGCCGCCGGTACGGTGCTGATCGGTATCTTTTTTTTAAAGAGCCGGCAAGTTGGGGCAGAATTTTCTTCATCTTCACATTGATTTGCTCCATTGTCGGTCTGAAATTGGTATCACATTGATACCTTATGGTATCATAAAAAAATAATTATCGATTATAATTTGGTAGTTATGAAAACAAAGCCCATATTTGCACCCCAAAAATAGGGACAGGCATAGAAAATCCTCATCGGAGGGTGCTATAATAGATAATTATAGTGCTGGATAAGATGAATGGTGTGAATCATTCAGCTTGTCCGGCACTTTTTTTTATTTTGTAACAAGTAAGATAAGAGGAGTAAGTATTGAAAAACTATGAAAGAGTTAAATTTGACACAAGGGAGCGTACCGAAGGTATTGTTGCAATTTGCGGTTCCTTTTCTGATTGCCAATGTGCTTCAGGCACTTTATGGTGGGGCCGACCTTTTTGTGGTAGGACAATACGATGATTCTGCAAGTGTGGCGGCTGTAGCTATCGGCAGTCAGGTGATGCAGACAATCACGGGGGATTATTCTTGGCATTACGACAGGAACAACCGTTTTGATTGCCATCGCTACCGGAGCAAAGGATGACAAGAAAGTAGCTTTCACCATCGGATCTTCCGTATGGTTGTTTTCAATAATCGGGGTATTGCTTACTTTGGTCATGGTATTTTTTCATGGTCGGATAGCAGAGTTGATGCATACGCCGATAGAGGCGATGGCGGATACGAAAAGTTACATCCTTTGTATGTTCGGCCGGGATATTGTTTATAGTAGGATATAATGTTGTATGTGGTATTTTGCGCGGGTTGGGTGACTCCAGGACGCCGCTTTATTTTGTCGGACTGGCATGTGTGATTAATATTGTGCTCGATTTTATATTGGTAGGATATTTCCATTTGGGAGCCACAGGAGCGGCAGTTGCCACCATAACGGCGCAGGGAGTCAGCTTCATGATCTCTCTTTGGTTCTTATATTGGCACGGATTTCATTTTGAGTTTACCCGGAAAGATATCCGGCTGAACCGGAACCTGGCCAAGAAAGTCATGACATTGGGAGCGCCTATTGCGTTGCAGGATGCGCTGATCAATATCTCGTTTCTGATCATCACCGTTATAGTCAATCAGATGGGAGTGATCGCATCGGCTTCTTTGGGTGTCGTAGAGAAAATTATAGTGTTTGCCATGCTGCCTCCGATGGCAATCTCATCGGCAGTAGCGACGATGACGGCACAGAACTACGGAGCAGCCGGACTTATACAGCGGATGAACCGCTGTCTGGCTTCGGGGATAGGAATTGCACTTGTTTTCGGTGTATCGGTTTGTGTGTATTCACAATTCCTGCCGGAAACGCTTACCGCATTCTTTACCAAGGATGCGGCGGTGGTATCAATGGCGGCGGAGTATCTGCGGGGATATAGTATCGACTGTATCGTTGTAAGTTTTGTGTTCTGCATAAACTCTTTACTTCAGCGGACAGGGAAATTCATTGTTCCCGATGATTCACAGTCTGATAGCGACTTTCCTGTTCAGGATTCCGTTGTCGTACTGGTTTTAGTCAGATAGACAGTTCTTCCCTGTTTATCATGGGCTTTGCACCGCCTGTTTCAACAGTGGTTTCATTGTTGATCTGTATCTGGTATTTAAGATATACCCGGAAGAAAGTTTATTTTGAAAGGCACCATGATGCCTGCTATGTCGAATTAGGTGTTTTTAAGTGGATATATTAACTAAAATCAATTTGTATGGAAGCTTATTTGAAGAAACTCTGTTTTGAGTATCAGGTTGAAGAAAAGGAAGTGAAAGAGCTGTTGGCTCGCATGGAAAGAGTGTATCTGGATAAAGGAGAAACGATTGCTTCTGCTACAATGCCCGAGCAGAGCTTGTACATTATCGTTTCCGGTATCCTGCATACATTTACTACCCGGCAGGGGAAGAAGACAAAACCGTCAGATTCCTGTCCGAAGGTGACGCTATATTGTGCTACAATACAAGTAAGCATTCTGTCAAAACACTGACAAGGTGTGTGGCCTATTACATCAGCGAAGATGAGATCGAGGCATTGTGTGCAACGTCCATCACGTTTTCCAATCTGATTCGTCAGATGATGGAATATCAGTTTTACCTTAAAGAGGAAATGAGTGTGAATGCACGTAAACTGACGATCAGGGAAAGATACCTTTCTTTATTATCAGAAATTCCTGATATTCTGTACAGAGTCCCTTTGAAGTACATTACTTATTATTTAGGGGCTGATGTGACAAGTCTGGGATATCTGGCCGGAAGCTGTAAATAAGAAACGTCCCGTTCTCTATATTTGAAGATATTCCTTATTAAATAGTCCATTCTTACCCCGGTGCTTCTCAAAACCGGAAAGTCTTTGGATTATTTAATAAGGAATATTATTTTTGTAATCGAAATGAAAAACTTGATTCCCCGATATACTTTCTACAAGAATAAGTATGGAAGTGAACTTTTGATAGATGTCGTCGAACTGAAATACGTAAAGAAGTTCCTCGCTCAGAGTTCAGTCCACACGTTGACTTACTATGATATCACGTTTGTCACAGAAGGGGAGGGCAGGTTTTCGATAGATAATCAGACTAACGAGGCGGCTTCCGTGATGTGTTTTTCTCTAAACCGGGAGAGATTCGGAACTGGGATACCCGCCACATAGTCAATGGTTATGCTTTGATCTTTGAAGATGAGTTTTTTATCTTCTCTTTTTTAAGGATTCTCTCTTTGTGCAGCATCTTTCATTCTTCCAGTCGGGAAAGACATCATCCAAATTACGGTTGCCGGATGAACTTTATATGCGTATCCTTCAGATATTGCACAATATTAAAACGGAGATTGATACATACAAACAGAATGATGTGTATGTATTAAGGGCATTACTTTATGAAGTTCTGATGTTGTTGGACCGGGAATATAAGAAAGTGAATATGGAAGAAGAAACTACATCCAAAGAGGTTGGTAATATCCATATTGACAAATTTATGAAGTTGGTTGAGAGCCATCTGAAAGAGCAACATTCTGTTCAATATTACGCGGATAAACTTTGTATTACCCCGAATTATCTGAATGAGATTGTAACCTCAACAAAAGGGATTAGTGCGAAGCAATATATCCGGAATAAAGTAATGGATGAGGCTAAGAGACTGCTTACTTATACAGATTTCCCTATATCGGATATTGCATTTGAACTTCATTTCTCAACCGTCTCTTATTTTATCCGTAGCTTCCGGCAACATACTGGAGAAACGCCATTACTTTATCGAAAAACGCATAAACCGTAAAAAGTGATATTTCTCCCTTTCTTTTTGTTGCACTGATTGTCTTCTATATCCCTACTTTCGCATCAGATAATAACCAATTAAAATTATTGAACGATGAGAGATGCGGAAAAAACAGTAGGGAACATGATTGATAAGCTGAAAACGGCCTTTATCGGTTCCATAGACAGTGAAGGATTTCCTAATATGAAAGCTATGTTACAACCCCGAAAGAGGGAAGGGATAAAGACGATTTATCTGACTACAAATACTTCGTCAATGCGTGTGGCCCAATATCGTGAGAACAATCATGCCTGTATTTACTTTTGTGATACGCGGTTCTTTAGAGGGGTGATGCTGCGCGGTACTATGGAAGTGCTGACCGATCCTGCCAGTAAAGAGATGATATGGCAGGAAGGGGATACGATGTACTATCCCGAAGGAGTGACAGACCCCGATTATTGTGTTTTTTAAAATTTACAGCGATTTCGGAAGGTTTTACAGTAACTTTAAGTCGGAAAGTTTCACTGTTGAATAGATTTTTTCTCATGTAGAATATGCTATTTCTTAGATAAGCGGTATGAAAGGGAGAGGTTGAATTCTAAGTCCTCTCCAAACAATATCTATAAAATCTTACCCAAGTTTACGAACATTAACGTATCCTTGGGTAAGTTTGTATATAGACATACCTACTCTTCAGAAGTGTATAGCTACTTCCTAAACCTAAGATATTTTTTCGAAGTTAAGGACCTTTTTATTATACGGCTAATGTTACAAATGGAGTCTGCCTTCGTATCACGGAAAAAGACATTGCTATGATATTGGCTCTTACAACATTGATTAAAGACGCTTTATGTTTCCCCTCTGCTATTTTCCTTTTTATAGTATGCTTTCATCTGCGGATCCCAAGAGATGGCAGTAATAGCTGCCCGGGTAAGGTATACTTTTACTTCTTTGTTAGCCAATGAAGAAGTTCTGCGTTTTTCCCCGTATGGAAATACCTGAAGTATGTTCAAATGGGGCGACCCCACAATAGCAGGCAAATTTCCTCGGGTTGTCAAATCTTTGAAAATTGTCAGTAACACACAGTAATACAATGGCATTGATAATTCCTATTCCTTTTATACTTCTTAATAGCAAGTAGTTTGTGTAAAGCGATGTACTGGCGGCTATTAGTTGCTCCATATCCTCTTCCACCTCCAGGATTCTTTCTTTTTATCGACTTGAGCTGCTCTTCCAAAAAAAAAATGGATTCTGTCACATCAGCCAACTTAGCCATCCAGGAGAATGTTTCCAATAACTTTATGCTTGATACTTTTTGCTTAACCAAATTGTCACGTATAATAATCCATCCCCGCAGTCTCACCAAGTCTTTGTCAGGCAATTTGTATAACTCCAGTTTTCGATAGTGTAATACCGCATAGTTCGCTATTCTTTTTTGGCATCAATGCGGTCATTTTTGCCTCGTTGCAAGCCTATATGGACTTCTTGATGGTCAACGGGCAAACCAAAGCCAGGAAAATCCCATGGAGACACTGGAAACAGATAACTCTGTGATATAACTTCCCATGTTTTCAGCACAGAACAAGAGTTTGGATAAAGAGAGATGATAACCAGCTATCCAATCCAATAAAGATTGGATCCCAGTTGAGTGTTATCAAAAGACTTGTGAGACAACTCTTTTTTCGTCTGCGGACATTAATGATGCATCGAAAGTTTTTTTCCTACATCAAGACCTACAAAATGAGAATAATTCATAACTTTGTATTTACAGTATTAAACATGAAGGAGAAACAGCTAATACATTTATTAGGTCGTGAGCCTACAATTCTTACTGGCTAGGTTCTCCCTATTAAGAGAGTTGCAGTCTGATTCAGCCTATAGTCATTTAAGACTAGTGTCAAAGTTAGTTCACTGCAACTCTACTTTTCAAATATACACTTATATTTTGTTGCGATATTTAATACTGCAAATGTAAAATGTGTCAAAACGTTTGACACAACCTCGTTTCTTTTTATGTAACCGCCTTTTCATCGGTCTTTCATTTCCTTTGCATTCTTTAAGTCCCCTTGCTAATCATTCTTCCGGAAATCTTGTTGTATTGGCATCATCTCAATTTAAGCACGCAGGCTACGGATATACACACTTTTTTGTTGATGCTTTAGAGTGATACGCTAAGTTTCATTTTCGTAAGTTGTTCGTTTGTAGTTTGTGTGTATTTCCTGTGGCCTGCTTTCTTTCATTATTTCTTAGCTCCCAACCAAGTCCATTTGTGCCAGATGTTTTCCAATGGTCCTTGTTTATGCTTCGACAGCCACCATTTACAGAACTGTACCTGTATTATACAAAGAACAATTCCGATAATCAGACTGAGCGTATATCCGCAGTAAGGAGCCAGATAAAATCCGAATGGGAAATAGATGATAGCTCCTATAATAGATTGTGTGATGTAGTTAGTCAGACTCATTTTTCCGTAAAAGCGGAGGCTGGAAACAGCTTTTTGAAACTTAGCTTTCTGATACAGTAGGATGAAGGAGGAAATCAATACGATAGTGAACGCGAATTTCTGCCACATATCGAAAGCGGTACCCACTGTCTGTTGAATCAGACTGCTGTCACTTTGCATGATCTGTTCTTTCAGAGAATACAGTGGAGCGAAACTGATAGCTGCAATAATAAGTGCTTTCATCCAGAATTTCAGATGAGATTCGGAAGTGACGAACAGTTCTTTGCGTCCGATGTACAGCCGAACAGGAAAAGTCCGGCAGTCTGCAAGAAACGTCCGGCACCAATGGCCCAGAACAAACTGGCTTTCTGTCCTAAGGTGACATTGCCAATCAGGAATTCCCAAAAAGTTCCGTTTTTGGTGTAATCCGCCACTTCGCTATACATGGCTCCGACATTCAGAATCGGGTAGGGTATAGGCAGGATTGAACAGGCTCATTATATAATGAAACCATTCAATAGGCTGCAGTGAAAACAAGATGGCGGTGATTAAAATAGCTTTGTCACTCCATTTGCGTACAATAAATAGTACGATACCGACAACAACAAACAGAAGCAAAACATCTCCTGCCGGAAAGAAAGCCGCGTTAAGAGTGGCAAAACCGGCAAGTAAAACCAGTCTCCATAAGAAACGGTAGCCGAAGTCTTTTCCTTTCAACTGCTGGTTGTGCGATTGGATATAGAAAGTGAATCCGAAAAGCAGTGCGAATATGGCATAAGATTTTCCGGCAAACAATGAGAATATTGCATTAAATACTCCGGCATCTAAAATGGTAAGCCATTCGGGAGAACTTTCCGGATAGACGGGGAAAATGAAATGCTCCAGGTTATGTACCAGGAGGATGGCCATTACGGCAAAACCTCTGAGAGCGTCTACTACTTCAATTCGTGGTGTTTTTGTTGATAATTCCATGGGGTTGATTTATGATTGTTTTTTAGTGAATATTCGTTTTACCCATTTGTTGGCAGGCTTTTCGAAATAATAGTAAGAAAGTAAACTAAGTATAATGGTGATACCGAAAATGAGGGGAACACTGATCATCCATGACACCTGCCATTGATAGAGCGCTGCCATTTTCGTATATGTGAGTATAATAAACAAATGTATCAGGTAGAAACTATAGCTGATTTCTCCACCTATTATCAGAAACCGATTGGATAATAGCCGGGATATACCTCCCTTCTGGAAGGCAAAGATGAGTATCATCAGAGAAACAGGTAACCAGTAATAGCAAGAATAACGGTATACTTTAGGTATATCTGCGGCACAAAGATAAAAAAGAAGAAATAAAGCGACGGATGCTACTTCCAAGAATGTTCCCGTGGAGGAAGAAATTTTTTTATTGTGTAATGACTGATAGATCTGATAAAGTAATACTCCTACAAAAAATCCGGCAGGCGGGTGAATGGATTTACATACCAGTATGCTTTGATTTGTTCGTCGGCAGTCAGTCAGATACATACCTGCCAGCATGACCGGAAGACAGATTGAGAGTACAACCAATAGTTTTCGCCTGCTGCTTAAGAAAGGAATCACGAAAGGAAAGCAGAAATAAAATAACTGTTCGCACCCCAAGCTCCATGAAGGACTGTTGAAAGAGAAAAAATAATCGGCAGAGGGGAAGAAGGGCTGTAACAGAAAGGTAGAGGCGACAAAGTGTTTGATCCAGTCCGTCGTATCGCTATATTGAACATATCCTCCTATACATGCGGCAATTAATAGTGTAAGTAGATGCAGGGGATAAATGCGGGCAATACGTGCTACCCAGAACGTGCGTTTAGTAGTCGTTTTTGTCAGTAGTTTTTCCTGATAATTGTAGGCAATAATAAACCCGCTGAGGACAAAAAAGAAACTGACTCCGACAAATCCTTCTTTAAAGAAGTGGGCATCGAAACTTGTATCCAGAACATAGCAATGTGCTCCGAATACCATCAAGGCAAAGAATATTCGTAAAGATGTTAATGTGTTGATCACGACGTTTATCTGTTTCTTTTTTGTATTCGGCTGTAAAAGTACAGTTTTTCTGTGATATAAAAATTCACATAGATTAAAAAGAACTCAGGATTCGGAGCGCAGGCGGCTTAAATGTTGTGGAGTCATCCCAAGAAAGGAAGCTATATATCCCAGTTGGGCACGGTGAATTACATCCGGCTGTTCGCGTAGAAGTTGTTCGTAGCGTTCTTTGGCCGGTAGGTATAGTCGGTTTATGTGGTGTATGTCCATGTAGAGCAGGCATTCCTGATGGATAATGCGTCCCCAGTTGGCAATTTCGATATTTGTTTCATAAATCTGATTTAATTCATCAATGCGTATGGCATATAGTTCGCAATCTTCCAGTAACTCTACATATTCGTATCCCGGTTCGTCGTGATACAAGTCTTTCATGGCAAAAGTGATATCACCTTCGCGTGAAAACCATATCGTGATTTCTTCGCCGTCACGCAGGCAATAGGAGCGGCAAAAATCCTTTCTCAATAAAGTAGACGTGACGGTCTGCTACACCACCGCGTATCAGTAAGTGTTTCTTAGGAAGTTCCAGCTTTTCCATGTGACTGAAAAGCATTTCCAGAGAACTGTCCGATACCGGATAATATTGCCGGATACCTTTGATGATGTTTTCCATAGCCGATTATTTGTGAGAGCATTCCAGCCACCAGTCGATCATTTTCCGTGCGAGGCTCAGTTTTCGTGGAAGTTCCGGCAAGTTGTCCCGTGTGTAGAAGTCTCCGGAACTCAGTTCTTCCTCCTGCAACTTGATTTCTCCTCCGGCATAATCGGCAATGAATCCTACCATTAATCCGCTGGGATAGGGCCAGGGCTGGTTGCCGAAATAAGTGATGTTCTTCACATCCAGTCCTGTTTCCTCTTTCACTTCGCGCATTACACATTCTTCCAGTGTTTCGCCTTGTTTCGAGGAATCCGGCTACAAGGCTGTTGAATCTGCCTGTTTAAAGTTGCGGGCATCAACGAGAAGTATGGAGTCGCCTTTGCGCACTAAAACAAGGACGGCTGTCGAGATAGCCGGATACACTTCACGGCCACAACTCGGACAGCGTTTCATGATGGATTCTTTTTGTTCCATCGGAGTGCCGCAAGCCGAGCAGAACAGACTGTTTCTGTCCCAATGCAGTATTTCGTGGGCTTTGCCTGCTGCCTGGTAATGTCCCAGCGGGAGGTATTCGTAAGAAGCGCGAAGCCCTATCATTGCATATTGTTTTGTCTCTTCAATAGGTTGGGATACGGAATAGGCTTTGCAGTTTCTTCCTTCCAGTGTGGTGATATTGTGTACTGTAGTCTTGTCTTTGATAAGGATAGGAGGAATTTCTCCACAGGAATGGCAAATGTACCGTTCCCCTCCTTTTCAAGCAGTAGTTCATCTTTGTAAAAGACAAACCACAGGGATTCAGCTGTTTGATTCATTTTATATTTTTTCTATTTTCTTCGCGCTGCGAAGTTATAAAAACTGTATCGATATATGTAGGGTTTACCGGATAAAATATGAATAGATTAACTTAAAAATATACTTTGTTCCACTCCAATCTCTTGAATGAAATAATTATCGTGTGAGATGGCTATCACAGTACCTGCATAGTTTTTGATAGTAGCAGTAATAATTTCGATGCTTTGTATATCCAGGTTATTGGTCGGTTCGTCCAGTATAAACATATCGGGTATATTATTACTGATCATCAGGCAACAAAAGGCAAGTCTCATTTTCTCTCCGCCGCTTAGCTTCCGGCAAGATTTATCCCATTCGGAAGCCGGAAATAAATATCGGTTCAGAATAATCTTTATTTCGTGCTCCGGCAGGTTGCGGCCATTGAAGGCATAGGCTTGTTCCAAAATACTGTTTCGATCATTGATGATCGAATATTCCTGATTTAGATATACATAGGTGAAATTTGCCTGTATGAGCGTGCCTTTCAGTGGTTGAAGTTGTCCGGTTATGATTTTCAGCAGAGTTGTTTTTCCGCTGCCATTGCCTCCTTCTATACGAAGGCGGTCTCCGCTTTTCAACTGAAAGCTGAGAGGGGCTCGCCAAAGTTGTGGCTGATCGGGATGATAACCGAAGTTAATCTCTTTGGCCGTAACCAGTATTTTACCGGTATGAAGTCCGGGACTGTTAAAGTCAGTCTTTAGTGCAGCTGTCGGCGAGAGTGAGCTTCGGAGTTGGTTACGCTCGTCAGTTAACTTCTCGGTTTTTTCCTGATGTGCACCGCTTAGTTTGGCAGTACTCTTTTCCGATTTGCTTTGCAAACCGTTCAGTACAATACGCGGGACACCTTTTTTCAGGTTTCTTTTTTCACCACGTACATTTTGTTTATCCCTCCGTTCAGCTGTTTCGCGGGCTACCTTGCGGGCAGTGCGGAGCGCTTTCTCTTTTTCTTCGATGCGTTGTTGCAGGGCTTCTTGCATCAGTGTTTTTTGTTCTTTGTAAAATTCATAGTTTCCACCGTAATAGCTGATCTGATGCTTTTCCAGTTCACATATTTCGGGAAGAAGATTCAGCAGTGTACGGTCATGGCTTACTACCAACAGCGTGGAACGCCATTTTTCCACCCAGTCATACAGACGTTGTCTGCCTGACGAATCGAGATGATTGGTCGGTTCATCCATAAGTATGACAGATGGATTATGAATGTCCATACCTGCGAGGAATACGCGGGTCTTTTCGCCGCCACTAAGCAGATTCATCGGGTAGGATAGCGTAAATTGGCCTAATCCCCACGAATCGAGAGCGGTGATGGAACGTTCTTCAATATTCCAGTCGTCGTTCAAGATGACGAAATTTTCTATTGAGGCATCTCCTGACAGGATAGCATGTAAGGCTTTCTGCTTGTGTTCTATCTGGAAGGCTTGAGCGATGGTCAACGAATCATATTGTCCGAAATGTTGGGGATGTAATAGATGTCGTCCGGGCGGACAATAACGCCGGAAGAGGGTGTTAATTGTCCGGCAATAATTTGCAGCAGGGTAGATTTCCCGCAGCCGTTGTTGCCGACTAATCCTAGTTCTGCCCTTTACTGATGGCAAAGTTAAGGTCACTGAATAATACTTCTTTATCCGGGTGGATATAGCTGATTTGTTGAATACTAATAGGCATGGTTGTCTATTGGGTTTGAGGTTGAAAACTGGGTGAGGATAATCACGGGACAAGGGAACGACAAACACAATACTGGCTAAACAACACGAATTCCGTGATGCTTAACGATAAAGAAAAAGCATATAAGAAGTGATGTTTACTTAGAAGTGTTGTCTTACTTAGAAATTCTCATTGCGGTAAGTATATAGTTTAACTTGGGTGCAAAGATAGTACTTTCTTTTATAATATTGTTTGGTTTTGGCTGGAAAAATGGATTCTTTGAACTTATTCAGAATGTGGAATAAAAAAAATGAAGAGCAGAGACTACAATTAAAAAACGGCCCGCTCTTCATTTTCACTAACTACTTTATTAACTTATTACATCTTTCTCACTCGAAAATCAAACCATAATTTCATTTTAAAACCGTCATCCCCTTTTTTAATGCGAATACTGCTTGGCTGACTGTGGGGACCAAGTTCAGGAATGGATTTTCCGGAACGCATGGCGGGAATATCATAAAGAAAAAGAGATGTCACCTTCCGGGAATTCCCACATTGTGTTTTCACCATTACGTCGATGGACAGGTTCCAGCGGAGTAAATACACGGAAGAACAAGCCATCACTTTCAGAGTAAACAGTGAAAGGTACGCGATCTGATTCTAATGTTGCCCAATAAACATTGGCATGATAACCTTTGAACTCCGGATAGATTAAATGATCAAAACTTTCACCGGTTATGGTATTATTGTATTCTTTCTCCCAAATGCCATAATTGGTACCTTTTATACGATTCTTCCATACACGGTAAGGGCCACGTCCCATCCATTTCATGCCTTTCACTTCTTTTTCCGGAAAAGAGAAAGTGAGCCCGAGATTATATATTTTCTTATCAAAGAAGGCTCCCTCAAAACCATGACCTTTAGGATCATTCAGCAGTACAGCTTCCATGCCTAATAATCCGTCTCCGGACATACGCCAGACAATTGAATCTATTCCTCCTTCATATTTGGCAATGTAACAGGCGTCATTACCTTGCATGTACTCATAGCCTTCTTTAAAATTAGCTTTCATACCGACAGGTAATGGACCGTTATCTAACGGGATGATTTCATCCTTCTGTTTTATTTCGATAAGTATCCCATTTCTAAAGGTGGCAGAGATACCATTAGCAAACAAAGTGACCTCTCCATTCTGCTTTTTAATACTTGCAGATGAAGTACTAATATGTTTATTATATTGTGTCGCAAAATATTCATTAGCATATTTGATTGGCCAGGTCCAATTGCAGATAGAATGCCCCTGTTTATCATAAGCTTCCAGTTCCAGCACATCCCCTTGGAAAAAAACAGCAGGTAATTTCATATGTACCTTGCCGGTTTCACCCGAGCAATATCTGGAAGGGGCACTGCACCTTCGGAAAGCAGCGTTTGTGTCCCCTTCTTTAAAAAAGGTGATGAAAGGGGAATAGACTCGATATTTCATACTGCACTCTTTCAGATTCGTAAAAAGATAGTTGTTACTTATCATGAAATCTCCTTTAAAAAGATGGGGTGATAAAGAGGTTCTGGAATTGTATAGGTGCCCAGACTTCACGGACGGTATAAAAACTTCCTTCTTTTCTCCCGTCTGGGGCCTACAATGCCATCCGGACCGTTAGGGACCATCCGAGTCCAGACGTCCTCCCTAGGTCGGTCCTTTTTTACAGCTTCATCAACGTATGTCCATAAAAATCCTCCTGCAAATAAGGGGTTAGACTTATAGCTATCCCAAAAATCATCCAGGCCGGCTCCTTGTCCGCGATCATAAAGTCCATGTAGAAATTCGGTAGGCATAAATACATTATATATCCGTTTGCCAAGCGGTAAGGGCCTGTTTGATAAGCTGGATAGTGATGAGTATCAAGCCCGTTGAAATCAGCCCACGGATGGATGACATGACGTTTCTGCGGATCATAATCTGCAAAGTGGGCATCTATATTTTTATTCCATCCTCCTTCGTTTCCATTACTCCACATAAAGATACAGGGATGGTTTACATCACGGTTTATCATCTCAGACAGTAATTTTAATCCTGTTTCCGTATCATAGCTATTCTGCCAGCCGGCAAGTTCGTTCAGATAGAATATGCCAAGCGAGTCACATATCTCCAGGAAATGTTTGTCGGGAGGATAATGAGAACGTACGGCATTCATATTCATTTCTTTAATTAATAAAGGCATCTTGCAGGCTAAGTTCACGGTTTGTTGTACGTCCGCCATCAGGATGAAAACTATGGCGGTTGGTTCCCTTTACTATAATTTTGGTCCCATTGACATAAATGCCGTCCTTGGGGGCGGAACTCAATGGTA